>Ga0098066_1000118_pt1 | contig 29381 bp, 23 predicted proteins | sample 25BtaG_FD_76332 | JGI IMG/M metagenome (GOLD analysis project Ga0098066, IMG submission 76332) | Marine viral communities from Cariaco Basin, Caribbean Sea - 25B_WHOI_OMZ_CsCl | ecosystem: Environmental > Aquatic > Marine > Oceanic | place: Caribbean Sea: Cariaco Basin | collected 2014-11-08
CTGGTCGATGGTATCCAGGTCGGTAATAAAGTGGCTGGTGATACCGCCGGAACCCCGGGTCTCATATTCCGACATGGCGATCCGTTGCAAGCGTCCCAGCAACCGTGACCGGATACGAAACACCACGTCCTTGGAAATCTTCGAAAACTCCCGGGACTGCAAGACGTTAAACCCCAACGCGAGGACTCTGAGCAGAAACGCCGCCAGCACCATGGCACCAATGTAAACCGTCGGCTGATGCCACGCCTCTGGCAGCACCAGCTGCAGGAAGGGCAAGACCGGCCCTGCCTCCTCCAGCAATACCTCATCCACCAGCACTGGCAGCAATAGCGGAATCGGTACACTGACCGCTGTTGCCAGGATGGCCAGCACATTGGCACGGACAAGCCGCGGCTTATGCTTCAACGCCAGCGCGAGTATGCTCCGCCAGCTGTAGGATTGACCTGCCGCATTGTCAGGATGGTCGTGCACAGTGCCTTGCCGTGTTCCGGGTCTCAAACAGCCTCCTGTCAGTTGCCTGTGCAGAGCGCTGCCGTATTGCAGAGTCGCTCTGTAAGTGTCGATTCCCATTGCAGGATCATTGACCCCCTGATGGATACGTCGTTAACAGGGATTCGGAGTGGTCAGCCTGGAGCGTTTTCCCGGGCGGCCGACCATTGGCGCCGTTACTCGATCATAGCGGGAACATGAACTATGGTTAATGCTTCATAACCAAGAGGACATCCTATGGCGCAACGAGGCTGGGCGACCACGGCACTGATGATTTTGCTGGTGCTGATAGCCGGGGCCGGAGCTTATTTTTACTGGTCCCTCAACGACGAGCTGTCACAGATGACCAGCGCCTATGAGGAAACCCTGGCAGAGGCGAGGCAAGGGCAGCAGGCACTCGCTGACTTGCAGGCCGAACAGGAGCGCCTGCGTCAGCAGTTGCTCAGGGCTCAGGAACGTCTTGAACAGCGAACCACCAGCGCCGATCAGCTGGAAACGGAGCTGAATGATACCCGGCGAAATCTGACCGGGGCCCGGCAGCAGATCATCGACCTGGAGCGTCGTATTGAAACACTGAAGAAGGATCTGGCAGTTGCTGAGACACTGGCCAGCGACCGTGGTGAACAGCTTGCCCACAGTCAGGAACAGGTTGCAGAGTTGACGGCACGCCGCCAGGATCTGGAAGCCTCATTGGCTACCGCCAGGGAAGAACAGACCAGGGCCCGGGCCCAGGCTGATGAACTTGAGGATACGTTGGAAACCGCCCGTGCCGAACTGGATCAGACCCGAGGCCAGGTAGAGCAACGGAAAGCCGCCCTGGATGAAGTGGCTGCCGAACGCCAATCGGTCGCAGAGCAATACCGTCAGGCACGGGAACAGCTGGCCTTGCAGCAGGTCCGGAGCCAAAATGCCAGCGAAACCATCGCGGAACTTGAAGCCCGGTTGCAGCGTGAACAATCCGCCATGAACGACCTCCAGGCTCGCCTGCAGGCGCTGAGCAATGAAAAGCAGACGCTGGTGTCACGCCTGGAAGACGGCACCACGGTCATCAAACTGCCGGAGAAAATCGTGTTTGATTCCGGCTCCGCCCGCATTGGTGAGTCCGGGCGGCAAACGCTGCAACTGCTGGCCAACGCCCTTGAAAGCTTTCCCGATCACACGATCAGTGTCCAGGGTCACAGTGACAGCCGTCCCATCTCCCGCCGGCTTCAGTTCCGCTACCCCACGAACTGGGAGCTTTCAGCTTCCCGGGCGGCCTCGGCGGTAAGGGTACTCCGGGACACGGGCATCGCCGCTGAACGCATGCAGGCGGTGGGGTACGCCGATACCCGCCCGCTGGTTGAGGAAACCAATGACGCCAGCCGGCGCATGAACCGTCGCATCGAGGTCCTGCTGTATCCGGATGAACTTCAGGTGAAAGTTGACTCAGCGTTGAACCCGGAATCGGCCGACGGGACATAGGGACTGTCTGCTGGCCTTTGCGGACATCCGGTGCGCGGGGAGCTGTCAGGCACAGACGTTGTCCATTCAGATCGAGGGAGTGATGAAGTCCGGTGCAATACCGGACTGTCGGATGCAGCTGTCCAGGTCCATGCCCGCGAGCGAACCGTGGCTACTCACCAGCAGGGTGGCCATGCCGGCCGCGCGGGCACCCAGGATGTCCGTGTGCAGGGTGTCGCCCACCATCAGTATCCGGTGGGCTGGAATGCCGGCCAGGCGCGTCAGCGCTGCCGCAAAGGCAGGGGCGTAGGGTTTGCCGAAGAACTGCGGGCTGACGCCGGTGTCTTCACGCAGTCTGTGGGCAAAGAAACCGGGTTCCAGGGTCAGGCAATCGCCGCGGGGAGCCACCAGGTCAGGGTTGGCAACCTCCAGCGGGCGAGGCCGTCGCTTCAGGCTGGCGGTGAGTTGCTCGTGGAGAACCTCGTTCCAGTCTTCACTACTGAGAAAGATAAAACCGTCACAGGCATCCAGCTCCAGGTCCGTGATACCCGGTCTGACAGGGTGCTGATGAATGCCGGGTAGGGTCTGGCTGTCGGACGTGGGTGGTGCAATCACTCCCCAGAGTCCATTCCGTGGCTCTCGGCCCAGGGAATCCTCCAGTAGCCAGCGGCTGGAAATGACCTGGTGCTCGGCCAGGTCGAAGCCCATCGCCTGATACTTCGCAGTCAGTGCTGCCTGGCTGGCGGTGGCCGCGTTGGACAGCACCAGTACCGACTTGCCGCTGGCCTGCAGGCTGGCAAGCCTTTCCACCGCCCCGGGGATAACCGCCATGCCGGTATTGAGTACGCCGAAGGCATCAAACACAAAGGCGTCAAACCGCTCCTGCAGCGGCTCCAGTGAGGGTATGGCCTGGCTTGGGCCTGGATTGTAGTCAGGCCGGGGAAGCTGGTGCCGCAGGCGCTGGTACTGGTCAAAGGCCCAGGCCGGGTCAGGGGTTACCCCGGCAAAGGCGGTCGGGTGCGTGTCTTCCATAAGGTCAGATTACCGCCTGTCGTACCTTCGCGGAAACCCATTCCGACACCACCACGGTGAACAGGATCACCACGAAGATCATCGCCACCTGGTTCCAGGCCAGGGTCGCCAGTGACGCATTGAGCTGGATGCCCAGGCCCCCGGCGCCCACCAGCCCCAGGATGGTGGATTCACGGATATTGATGTCCCAGCGGAACACGCTGATGCCCCAGAAGGCGGGCAGTATCTGCGGCACAATGGCGTAGTCGATCACCTGGGCCCCGCTGGCGCCGGTGGCGCGCACCGCCTCCACCTGGCTGGTATCGATCTCCTCGATGGCCTCATAGAGCAGCTTGGCGACAAAGCCGATGGAGCGCAGGCCGATGGCAATGATACCGGCGAGCAGCCCCGGACCGATGATGGCAACCAGCAGCAAGGCCCAGATCAGCGAGTTGATGGAACGGGACGCCACGATAACCAGCAGTGCCAGTGGTCGCACAAAGCGGGTGCTGGGTGTGGTGTTGCTGGCCGCCAGGAAGGCCACGGGAACGGCAAACAGGACGCCGAGCAGGGTGCCCAGGGTCGCGATGTTGATGGTGTCCCACAGGGGTTGCCAGAGCTGGCCGGTGTAGCCCCAGGCTGGCGGGAACATCCGATCGCCAATGTCGGCGGCCTGCTCCGGTGCGTCGCTGACAAAGGCCCAGATGGTGTTCTCGTTCATGAGTTGCCAGCTGAACACCGTCAGCGCCACCAGCGAAAACCAGCCCAGCCATCGCAGCAGTGTCTGCTTCGGTGTGCGGTAGTGCCAGACAGGTGCGGAGGTGCTTGTCATTGTACCCACCTGCGAATCCAGGATGAGGAATACTCCACCACCAGCACAATGGCGATGATGATGATCAGGATGGCGCCGGCGGAGTCATACTCGTAGCGGTCGATGGCCGTATTGAGGGTAGCGCCGATACCGCCGGCGCCCACAATGCCGATGACCGCGGATTCCCGGAAGTTGATGTCCAGCCGGTACAGGGACAGCCCCACCAGGCGTGGCATTACCTGGGGCTGGACGGCGTAGTTCACCACCTGCCACCAGCCGGCGCCGGTAGCGCGAATGGCCTCGATCTGACTGCGGTCACACTCTTCAATGTCTTCCGCCAGTAACTTGGACAGGAAGCCGATGGTGGCGAACGACAGGGTCAGGAAGCCGGCAAAGGGACCGAATCCGAACATGGCCACCAGCAGGATGGCGATGATCACTTCCTGGAAGGAACGGGACAGGGTGATAATGCTCCGGCATACCAGATAGATCGGGGCGGGAGCCAGGTTACGGGCGGCACCGATACCAATGGGCACCGATACCAGGATGCCGGCAACGGTGGAGGTCAGGGTCATGGTCAGGCTTTCCACCAGTCCCTCACGGATATCCCGCCAGCGGGTGGTGAAGTCCGGGACCAGGAAGCCCTCGATGAACTTCCAGCCCCGGTCCAGCCCCAGCCAAACCCGTTGCCAGTCGATCTCCACGCTTTGCAGTGCCAGCACCAGGTAGACCAGGGCACCGGTGTAGATTGCCCGGCGCCAGAACGGATTGGTCAATAGTACCGGTGGCCGCTTCCAGCGACCGGGATAGCTCTGTACTGCCATCTACAGCCCCTCTGCCAGGTCTACGGTGGGTGGCTGTGACTCCTCCCCGGCGTTCTCTTCCCCGCGCATGCGGGTCCAGTCCTCATCCCCATAGATGCGGGTGAGTACCTGGTCAGTGAGGGCCTCCGGTTTGCCGTCGAAGACCACTTCGCCGGCTTTCAGGCCGATAATCCGGTCGGTGAACTGCTGGGCCAGCAGCACGTCATGGATATTGATGATGGCCGGCAGGTTGCGCTTCCGGCAGGCGCTGCCAATCAGGCGCATGATCTGGCGGGAAGTCTTGGGGTCCAGGGAGGCCGTGGGTTCATCCACCAGCAACAACTCCGGGTCCTGCTCCAGGGCCCGGGCGATGCCGACCCGTTGGCGCTGGCCCCCGGAGAGGGCGTCTGCCCGCTTGTTGAAATGGTCGGACAGCCCCACCTGCTCCAGCAGCGAGAAAGCCTTGGCCACGTCTTCGGGCGAGTAACGGCGCAGAAACGACCGCCAGGCCGGCACGTAACCGAGCCGACCGGACAGCACGTTTTCCATTACCGTAAGGCGCTCCACCAGGGCATATTCCTGGAAGATCATGCCGATCCGGCGCCGGGCGCGTCGCAGGGCATTGCCCCGTAGCGTCACCAGGTTGGTGCCGGACAGGATGACCTTACCGCCGGAAGGCTCCACCAGCCGGTTGATGCACCGGATCAGGGTGGATTTGCCGGCCCCCGAGGGGCCGATCAGCCCCACTACCTGGCCAGCCGGTACTTCGAAGCTGACCTGGCTCAGGGCGGTGTCGCCGGTGGCGTAGGTTTTGGACAGACGATCAAGTTCAAGCACGTAAAGGGCTCACCGCTTATTGGCAGTTGTAGGCAACGCCGTTGGCGGCGTCGATCTTGCGAATCACTTCCCAGTGCTCCTGGAAGGTAATCGGCACGAACTGCGCTTCACCGGACTTGGAGAACTCCTCTTCCAGCGCGGTACCTTCCCATTCAAAGGAGAAGAAGGCTTCCTGGATGGCTTCCTGCAGTTCCGGCTTCAGGTTGTGGGCGATGCCGTAACCGGTGGTGGGAAAGGTCTGGGACTTGTAGAGGGAGACGATCTGGTCGTCGCTGACCACGTCCCGGCTCAGCATCCGGTTAAGTACAGAGTTGGCGATGGCTGCGGCCGGGTAATCCTGGTTGGCGACGCCCAGGATCGAGTTATCGTGCTTACCGGAAAATACCGGCTCGAAGTCTTCGCCGGCGACCATGTTGTAGTCAGCCTTGAGGATGGCGGACGGCGCCTTGAAACCGGAGTTGGACGTCTGGGAAGTGAAGGCCAGTTCCTTGCCGCGAATATCCTCCACATCCTCAATACCGGAATCCGGGTAGGTGATGATTTCCATTTCATAGCCGAACGAGCCGTCTTCCGCAGCCATCATGGTGAACGGTCGCAGACCGGCGCAGGCGACTGCCAGCGGGTTGGAACCGGTATTGAAGCCGGCAATGTGCAGGCGACCGGCGCGCATCGCCTCGATCTGGGCGGCGTTGGACTGAACCGGGAAGAACTGCACCTTCTTGCCGGTGGTCTCCGCGAGGTGATCAAGGAACTCGGACCAGACTTCCCGGTAGACGGCCGGATCCTCCACGGGCGTGTAGGCAAAGATCAGGGTAGAGGGATCCACCTGCTGTGAGGCATCAGCGGGAATATCGGCGATCAGGTCACCGTCCTTGTCCTGGTAACGGTCATCCAGCTTGAATTCAGCATTGGCTGCCACAGGCAGCAGCAGGGAGATACAGGCCAGCAGCTTGAGCTTTTTCATCACAGGTATCCTTCTGGTTTCGGAAAATGCAGTTCCGAACCTATAGATAACCGATGATATTTTTATGACAGCCGGTCAGGGTGACGACAGGTCTTTTTCTCTATTAAGGGAAGGAGGCGGGGTAGTGACTTTCCCGGCCCCCGGGTCGCTGTCAACGCTAACGGGAGCCGGACGGGAACAAACGGTTATTGTTCCGGTACTTCGCGAATGCGGCCGTTCTCGTCAATGGCCACGTAGACGAACAGGCCCTCGGTCACCTTGCGGGGCGGCTTGTTGTTGCGGTCACGGGTCCAGACTTCCACATGAATCTTCATGGAACTGCGGCCGATATCCACCAGTTCACAGTAACAACCCACCTGGGCACCGATGCGCAGGGGAGAGAGGAATTCCATGCGGTCCATGGCTACGGTGGCGTTACGGCCCTGGGAGATGCGGCCAGCCAGGGTTCCGGCGGCGGTGTCCATTTGCTGTACCAGCCAGCCGGCATAGACATCGCCGTTGGCGTTGGTGTCCGCGGGCAGGGGGACCAGCTGGATCATCAGCTCGCCGCGGGGTTTGGGCCTGTCGTCGTCATAGTCGGTCATTAAGCGCTACCTGTGTTGTTATTAGGTCTGATTAATTGGTGAGCATGGTATTCATCACAGATACGCGTGCAAGTGAAATCGACCGATAAGTGGAAATTATTTCTGCGAGTGTAACAAACTTGTCATAGACTCACCGTAATCTGCCAACCATCGGATAACCCGAAGCCAATAACCCGATGGAGACTCAACGTGATGAAACTGAAGACAGCTATTGCCAGTGTCGCCGTGGCAGGCAGCATTGCCGCCCTGTCCACCCCGGCCATGGCCCGGGACACCATCAGCATTGTCGGTTCCTCAACCGTATATCCGTTCGCAACCGTGGTTGCCGAGCGTTTTGGTTCCAACACAGATTTTCCGACCCCGAAGCTTGAGTCCACCGGCTCCGGCGGTGGTCTCAAGCTGTTCTGTCAGGGTATCGGCACCCAGCACCCGGATATCACCAACGCTTCCCGTCGCATGAAGCCGTCCGAGTTTGACCTGTGCCAGAGCAACGGCGTTGAAGACATCACCGAGTTCCGCATTGGTTCCGACGGTATCGTGATTGCCAGCTCCAGGGACGCGGACAACCTGGAACTCACCCTTGAACAGCTGTTCCTGGCCCTGGGCAAGGAAGTTCCCTCCCCGGACGACGAGAGCAAGCTGGTTCCGAACCCTTACGAGAAGTGGAGTGACATCGACGCCAGCCTGCCGAACGTGGCCATTCGTGTAATGGGGCCTCCGCCCACCTCCGGTACCCGTGACTCTTTCAACGAGTTGGCCCTGCAGGGCGGCTGTGAAGACCTGCCGGCGGTTGCCGACATGGACGAAGACCAGATGGAATCCGTTTGCCAGAGCATTCGTGAAGACGGTGCCTTCATCGAAGCGGGTGAGAATGACAACCTGATCGTTCAGAAGCTGATCGACGACGACAGCATGTATGGCGTATTCGGCTACAGCTTCCTGGAGGAGAACTCTGATCGCCTGCAGGCCGCCACCCTCAATGGTAAGGTGCCGACCGCCGAGGCGATCGCAGCTGATGATTACCCGGTTGCCCGCTCCCTGTTCTTCTACGTGAAGAAAGCACACGTTGGCGTGGTTCCGGGTATCAAGGAGTACGCTGCCGAGTTTACGGGTGTTGGCGCCATGGGCCCGAACGGCTACCTGAAAACAGTCGGCCTGATCGTGCCGCCCCGTGATGCACTGATGGATCTGCAGGACAAGGCGGAGAATCTGCCCAACCTGAGCAAGGATGAGCTGATGTAAGCGCCGGCAGAGCGCCGGAACGGTCAAAGGGTGCGGTCCAGGAGGGCCGCGCCCTTTGGCGTATGTGGAAGGTCAGTATGAATCGGCGCCCGTGACTGGGTGTCTGCTGGCCCTGAAGTCTCTCTGACAGGAAATTGCATGCAAGCGGCCAACCTTTTCCTCGTGACGATTGTACTTGCCCTGGTGGCCTATGTGCTGGGCTATGCCCGGTCCCGGTCACTGGCCACGCCCCTGGGCGGCATCCGTCACCTAAAATCCCTGCCTTTTTACTATGGCGCCCGGGCAGCACTCTGGTGCGGTATACCGGCACTGATTGTACTCGGGCTCTGGGCAGCCTTTCAGGGCAAGGTCATCCAGTTGCTGGTGGTGGGCTCACTGCCGGCGGAAATGATTCCCGACTCGGAAGGGGCCGCCAGCCTGTTGCTGAGCAAGATCAGTAACGTTGCCAGTGGTGCACTGCCGCCGGGGTTTGCAGAGCCACCGATCGTCGAGGCCGCCGAGCGTCTCACGGCCCTCCGTGCCCAGAGCCGCTGGTATATGACAGCGCTGGTGGTTGCGGTGGCCGTGCTGGCCGGCTTCCTGGGCTGGATACGCATCCAGCCGCGCCTGAATGCCCGGGCCCAGGTGGAAAAGACCCTGAAGTGGATCTTCTTCGCCTGTGCCGCCCTGGCGATTCTGACCACGCTGGGGATTATCTTTTCCGTCGCTTTCGAAACCATTCGCTTCTTCGGCAAGATTTCCTTTGTCGAGTTTTTCTTTGGCACCCAGTGGAGCCCCCAGACGGCCTTGCGGGCCGACCAGGTGGCGGCCGAGGGTGCCTTCGGCATGGTTCCGCTGTTCACCGGTACCCTGCTGATCTCGGCCATCGCCATGCTGGTGGCAGTGCCGGTGGGACTGCTGTCGGCGATCTACCTTTCAGAATACGCCAGCCGTCGTGTGCGGGGTATCGTCAAACCCCTGCTGGAATTGCTGGCGGGTATCCCTACCGTGGTTTATGGCTTCTTTGCGGCCCTCACCGTAGCGCCCTTTATCAGCAACTTTGCAGCGTCACTCGGTATTGATGCCTCGTCCCAGAGTGCCCTGGCTGCCGGTGGCGTCATGGGTATCATGATTATCCCGTTCGTGTCCTCCTTGTCCGATGACGTGATCAACGCGGTACCCCAGACCCTGCGGGATGGCTCCCTGGCCCTGGGTGCGACCCAGTCCGAAACCATGAAGAAGGTGATTTTCCCGGCGGCATTGCCCGGGATTATGGGCGGTATCTTGCTGGCGGTTTCACGGGCCATTGGTGAGACCATGATCGTGGTCATGGCTGCGGGCCTGGCGGCCAACCTGACCGCCAACCCGCTGGAGTCGGTGACCACCGTGACGGTCCAGATCGTGACGCTGCTCACCGGTGACCAGGAATTCGACAGCGCCAAGACCCTGGCCGCGTTTGCCCTGGGTGCCATGCTCTTCCTGGCGACCCTGGCCCTGAACGTGCTCGCCCTTCACATTGTCCGCAAATATCGGGAACAGTATGAGTGATCAAAGCAAACAGGCGGAGATTGTCCGCCAGTCCCTGAAGCGCCGGTACCGCAAGGAGCGACGTTTCCGGGCCTATGGCATCATCGCCATCGCCATCGCCTTGTCGGCGCTGGTGGTGCTCTTCGCCGACATTATCGGCAAGGGCCACTCAGCGTTTATCAAGACCACCATCACCATGGACGTGGATATCGACGGTGAGATGATGTACCTGGATGACGCCAGCGATGAGCGCCAGATGAAGATGGCAGACTTCGTTGAACCTCTGATCCAGGCACTGATGCGGGAAATTCCCGGGGCCGGCGAGTCTGACCGTGACGCCGTCCGCGACCTGCTCAACCCCTACGCGTCCAACCAGTTGCGGGATGCGCTCAAGGAGTATCCGGACCTGCTGGGAACCACCCAGACCATGGAGTTGCTGTCCCATACCAATGTCGATGTGTATGTGAAACACGCCGGCGACGACAACTACTCCATCAAGCTCAACCAGCAACAAAGGGAATGGGTGGATCAGTTGGTTGAGAAGGGCGTAGTGGATACTTCCTTCAACGACGTCTTCTTCAGCCGGGGCGACTCCCGGGATCCGTCCCGGGCCGGCATCCTGGGGGCCATCGTTGGCTCGTTACTGACCATGGCGGTGACTTTGGTGCTGTCGTTTCCCATCGGCGTTGCGGCCGCTATTTACCTGGAAGAGTTTGCTCCCCAGAACAAGCTCACCGATTTTATCGAGGTAAATATCAACAACCTGGCGGCGGTGCCGTCGATTATCTTCGGTCTGCTGGGCCTGGCAGTGTTCATCAATCTGTTTGGTATGCCACGTTCCGTGCCGGTGGTGGGTGGCCTGGTGCTGACCCTGATGACCCTGCCCACCATCATTATTTCCAGCCGTGCCGCCATCAAGAGCGTGCCCCCCTCTATCCGCGAAGCGGCTGAAGGCATCGGTGCGTCCAAGATGCAGGTGGTATTGCACCATGTGCTACCCCTGGCGCTGCCGGGTATGCTCACCGGCTCCATTATCGGCATGGCCCAGGCCCTGGGTGAGACGGCACCCCTGCTGCTGATTGGCATGGTGGCCTTCATCGTGGACGTGCCCGGAGGTTTCCTGGATTCCGCCACGGTCTTGCCGGTGCAGGTGTTCCTGTGGGCAGGCAGCCCGGAGCTGGCCTTTATTGAACGTGCGTCAGCGGCCATCATGGTTCTGCTGGCCTTCCTGATCAGTATGAATGCGCTGGCGATCTGGATGCGCAAGCGTCTTGAACGCCGGTGGTGAGGAGAGTTTCCATGAATACGATGAACACAACCGTAACCAAAGAGGCCGCAATGCCTGATGAAACCCCGGTACCGGTTCAGGAAGAACGGCCCGCAGAAACCATCATCCAGGAAGGTGCCACCGTGGGGACGCCCTTTGCGGATGACCCCAAGTTCAAACTGCGCAACGTCGAGGTGTTCTATGGCCAGGACCGTGCCATCAAGAACATCAGCCTGGACATTGCCCGCAACGAGGTCATTGCCTTTATCGGCCCGTCCGGCTGCGGCAAGTCCACGTTCCTGCGCTGCCTGAACCGGATGAATGACAGCATCGACATCTGCCGGGTTAAGGGTGACCTGCACCTGGACGACGAGAACATCTACGACCCGAAGCGGGATGTGGTCGAGCTCCGGGCACGGGTGGGCATGGTGTTCCAGAAGCCCAATCCCTTCCCCAAGTCCATCTACGACAACGTGGCCTATGGCCCCCGCATCCACGGCCTGGCCAATCGGAAGTCAGACCTGGACGACATCGTTGAAAACAGTCTGCGCAAGGCGGGACTGTGGGAAGAGGCGAAAGACCGGCTGGATGCCACTGCCACCGGCATGTCCGGCGGTCAGCAGCAGCGGCTGTGTATTGCCCGGGCCATTGCGGTGAGCCCTGAGGTGATCCTGATGGACGAGCCCTGTTCGGCCCTGGACCCCATCGCCACTGCGAAGGTCGAGGAGCTCATCGCCGAAATGTCCGAGAGCTATACTATCGTTATCGTGACCCACTCCATGCAGCAGGCGGCGCGGGTTTCCCACCGCACCGCCTATTTCCACCTGGGGCACCTGGTGGAGGTCAATGAAACCAACAAGGTTTTCACAGCGCCGGAACACGAACTTACCGAATCCTATATCACCGGACGTTTCGGCTGATTGCAGGTCACGAATCCAGGAGCACAGAATGCCTACAAGTAAAGAAAACATGTATGGGGATCATATCTCCCATCAGTTCAACGATGACCTGTCCAGCCTGAAGAACGACTTCCTCAAAATGGGCGGCCTGGTTGAGCAGCAGACCACCGACGCGGTCAATGCCTTGATCGATGGCGACGGCCACGCCGCCGACGAGATCCGCGCCCGGGACAAGGTGGTGGACAGGATGGAAATGGACCTGGACGAGGAGGCTACCCGCCTGATCGCCCGGCGCCAGCCCGCCGCCCGGGACCTGCGCTTTGTCATCTCGGTCATCAAGATGGTCGCCGACCTGGAGCGGGTGGGAGATGAGGCCAAGAAAATTGCCAAGTTCGCCCTGACCCTGGCGGAGGAAGGCCAGGCGCCACGGGGCTATGTGGAAGTGCGTCATATCGCCAACCATGTAACCGCCATGCTGCACGATGCGCTGGACGCCTTTTCCCGACTGGATGCCGAGCAGGCCCTGCGCATCATGAAGGAAGACAAGCGGGTGGACGAGGAATACCAGGCCGCGGCCCGCACCCTGCTGACGTTCATGATGGAAGACACCCGCAATATCTCCCGCTGCATGGCGGTCATGTGGGTGCTCCGGGCGCTGGAACGGGTGGGTGACCACGCCTGTAATATCGCGGAGAACGTGATCTACATGGTGGAAGGCGAGGATGTTCGCCATACCCCGGTCGAGGAGGCCGAAAAAGTCGTCGGCCGATAAGCCCCGATAGCAGCCAGCCGGACCGGCTTATACTGCGTAGTTATAGGCGACATAATAATCATTCTGCTCAATCCGTGGTTTTATGTCGCCGGTTCAACTAATCTGGGGTTAAAGCGTCAGCACGGGTAGTCGGCCATGGTTTCCAAGCCAGCCCATGACGGGGAGACTCCAATGTTCCCCCGCCTGTTGTCGGAGTTGGCCTCCGGCGTGCCGGGTGTGCTGTTTTGTTACCGGGTCAGTGCGGACGGAACCTTCCATTATTATCCCTTTATCAGCAGCCGGGTGAGGGAAGTCTTCGGCCTGGACCCCCGTAAGCTCCAGACGGATGCCTCGGCTGTGTTCGACATTATCCACCCGGACGACCGGGCCGGAATCGTGCCCTCGATCAGTGTCTCCGCGGCGACCCTTGAACCCTGGCAGTACCAGGCCCGGCTGCGCCTTAAAGACGGCACCTATCATTGGTTTGAAGCACACTCCATGCCGCGCCGGGAAGCGGACGGCAGTACCCTGTGGTATGGGCAGTTCACCGATATCCAGACCCATAAGGAGCTGGAAGCGGATCTGCGGCAAAGAGAGGCCGAGTCGGCCTATCAGCTGCAGTTCCACAAGCTGCTGGCAAGCCTGTCGTCTGATTTCATCAATGCGCCCATCGGCGATTTCGACCAGGAGATTGACCGCTTCCTGGCCCGTATTGGTGAGTTCTTTGACGTGGATCGGGTATACGTATACCGGTTTGCGGAGGAACTGACCCGAATGACCAACACCCATGAGTGGTGTCGCCCGGGTGTGCCTGCCCTGAAAGATTCCCAGCAAAATGTCGATATCACCGGGTTTCGCTGGTGGCAGGAGCAGAGCCGCAACCTGCTGCAACAAAACCGGGTGCTCTTTATAGAGGATGTCAGCAAACTGCCCGATTCGGCGGGGCCGGAGCGGGCCTTGCTGGAGGAGCAGGGTGTGGCTGCGATGTTCTGTATTCCTGTCGTCACCCGGGGTCTGGTGGACGGTTTCTTCGGGATGGATTCGCTTAAGGTGCGGCGCTGGCGCAGGGACCTGTCCGACTTGTTGATCCTGGTGGCGAACCTGCTTGCCCAGGCCCTAGAACGTTTCCGCCTGGAGCAGGAGCTGCTTAATCAATCCATACGGGATCCGCTCACCGGTATCCACAATCGCCGTTACCTGGAACCCCGTATCGCCGAAATGCTCGCCCGCTACCAGCGTTCCGGGGAGGGGTTTGCCCTGGCGATGCTGGACATTGATCACTTCAAACAGGTGAATGACACCCATGGCCACCAGGCCGGTGACCAGGTATTGCGCGCCTTTGCGCAGCTGTTGCAGAACCAGTGCCGGGCCTCGGACGTGGCAGCCCGGTATGGCGGAGAGGAATTCATCCTGGCCCTGGCGGACGTTACCCCCGAACGGGCGACCTGGGCGCTGGAGCGGGTGATCGATGAGGTCCGCGAGTTGGCACTCAGTTTTCATGGCAAGGTGATACCGGTCACCGCCAGTGCCGGCCTGGTCCATGTGAGTGACCTTGAAAATCCGTCGCCCACGCCGGATGAACTGATTACCGAAGCCGATCGCCGTCTCTACCGGGCCAAGCGTTCCGGTCGGAATTGCCTGGTTGATGCATCAGGGGCATCACCACTATAAGAAAACCGTATTTCACTTTATATTACCTTCCAGTATATGCTTAGAACTAAATCAGCGTTACCCGGGAGGTAAGGTCATGTCCAACCCCATCGTTCAGCACTTTTTCGACGAGCCCACCAATACGTTCAGTTACGTGGTTCGTGATCCTGACAGCAATGCCTGCGCGATCCTGGACTCCGTACTCGACTTTGACTACGCCGCTGGTCGTACCGATGTGCGTTCGGCGGATGAGATTATCGGGTATGTAGAGCGGGAAGGCCTGGTGGTGGAATGGATATTGGAAACTCATGTCCATGCGGACCACCTGTCTGCAGCGCCGTACCTGCACGAACGGCTCGGGGGCAAGACCGGTATTGGCGCCCACATCATTGAAGTGCAGGAAATCTTTGGCAAGGCGTTTAACGCAGGTACCGAGTTCGCCCGTGACGGCAGCCAGTTCGATCGCCTGTTCCGCGAAGGCGATACCTTCAGTATCGGTGGCCTGGAAGGCCGCGTGCTCCATACACCTGGTCATACGCCCGCCTGCCTGACCTATGTGATCGGCGATGCGGCCTTTGTCGGTGATACCCTGTTCATGCCGGATTACGGCACCGCCCGCTGTGATTTTCCGGGGGGTGATGCCCGCACCCTGTACCGTTCCATCCAGAAGGTGCTGACGTTGCCGGCTGAGACCCGGATCTTCCTCTGCCATGACTACAAGGCGCCCGGCCGGGATGAATATCACCATATGACCACGGTGGCGGAACAGCGCGAGGCCAACGTGCACGTACACGAGGGCGTCAGCGAGGAGGAGTTCGTCAGGATGCGTACCGAGCGGGATGCCACCCTGGACATGCCTCGCCTGATCCTGCCGTCGGTGCAGGTGAACATGCGGGCCGGGAACATGCCACCGGCGGAGGACAACGGCCAGGTCTACCTGAAAGTCCCGATTAACCGGTTCTGAGGTCAGCCACCGTGAAACTGACCCGTTTCCTGCCGGTGCTCGACTGGTTACCACGCTACAACCGGTCCACCCTGGCCAGCGACCTTCTGGCGGCGGTGATTGTCACCGTCATGCTGATTCCACAGTCGCTGGCCTATGCGATGCTGGCGGGCCTGCCACCCCAGGTGGGTCTGTACGCCAGTATCCTGCCGCTGGTGCTCTATGCCGTGTTCGGCTCCAGCCGGACGCTGTCGGTGGGGCCGGTGGCTGTGGCTTCCCTGATGACTGCGGCGGCCCTGGGCAAGCTGTTTGAGCCAGGGTCCGGTGAATACCTGGCGGGTGCGATCCTGCTGGCAGTCATGTCCGGGCTGATGCTGGTGCTGATGGGCATTTTCCGGCTGGGTTTCCTGGCCAACTTTCTCAGCCACCCGGTGATTTCCGGCTTTATCACCGCCTCCGGGCTGGTGATTGCTGCCAGTCAGCTCAAGCATCTGCTCGGGGTGAGCGTCAGCGGGCACAACCTGCTGGAGTTGCTGGCCGGGTTGTATGGACAGCTGGGTGATATCCACTGGCCGACCCTGATGATCGGGCTCGGAGCGCTGGTATTCCTGGTCGCGGCACGACGGTATATGAAGCCACTGCTGATGGGGCTGGGGCTGTCAAACTCCGCGGCCGGCATGCTCTCCAAGACCGCACCGATCCTGGCGGTGGTAGTGACCACCCTGGTGACCTGGGTGCTCAGGCTGGATCAGGGTGGCGTGGCGGTGGTTGGTGATATACCTGGCGGTCTTCCTGGCCTGGTCATGCCCAGCCTGGACCTGTCCCTGTGGCAGCAACTGGCGGTGAGTGCCCTGCTGATCAGTATCGTCGGTTTCGTGGAATCCGTATCCGTGGGCCAGACCCTTGCGGCGAAGCGCCGGCAGCGCATTGACCCGGACCAGGAACTGGTGGGCCTGGGTGCCGCTAACCTGGCCGCCGGCTTTTCTGGCGGTATGCCGGTGACCGGTGGATTCTCCCGTTCCGTGGTGAACTTCGATGCCGGAGCGGAAACCCCGGCGGCAGGGGTCTATACCGCCGTGGGTATTGCCCTGGCGACACTGCTCCTGACACCTGCGATCGCCATGTTGCCGGTCGCTACCCTGGCGGCCACCATCATTGTGGCGGTGGCAACCCTGATCGATTTCCCGGCGATTGTTCGCACCTGGCGCTATTCCCGGTCCGATTTCGTCGCCATGCTGGCGACCATTGTATTGACCCTGGCCTACAGTGTGGAGGCGGGTATCGTGGCCGGCGTGTTGCTGTCCCTGTGGTTGTTCCTCTACCGCACCAGCCGGCCGCACAGTGCCGTTGTGGGGCGGGTTCCGGGTACCGAGCATTTCCGGAACGTGCGGCGTCACCAGGTTGAAACCCGGCCGGAGTTGGCCATGCTGCGGGTGGACGAGAGCCTGTACTTTGCCAATGCGCGCTTCCTGGAAGATTGTGTGCTGGGGCTGGTAAGCAGCCAGCCGGACCTCAAGGACATTGTGCTGGTCTGTCCGGCGGTGAACCTTATCGATGCGTCGGCCCTGGAGAGCCTGGAGGCGATCAACGAGCGCCTTCACGACAGTGGTGTCAGGCTCCACCTGTCTGAGGTAAAAGGCCCGGTGATGGACCGCCTGCGGCGCACTTCGTTCCTGGAGAGCCTGACTGGCAAGGTGTACCTTACCAACTTCCAGGCCTGGCAGGCCCTGACGCCGTCAGAAGTGGCCGGCGAGCAGGCGCTGGCGGGTCACGTCGGCCAGCACGCGCAGGGGTGAGCCTTCGCACTCCAGGACGGTGATGCAGTCCTGGATGGCGGTCGGTGGCAGGTCCTGCTGCAGCAGGCTGTCGATGTGTCGCTGCTGGGCATGATGTTTCAGCCAGTCCGGATTCCAGGTGGAGTCCTGCTGGTCGGGGAAGATAGCCACGTAGGCGATGCCGGATTCCACCAGGTCCTGGAAGAAATGGGAGCCGAAGGACAGGTCCGGCACCATGCCATTGCCCATATCGGCGATTTCCACCAGCAGTGACACCCGGCTGATATCGGCAAAACCCACCGGAACACCCAGTTCCGGGCTGCTGGTGCCCCAGCGGCCGGGGCCGGCCAGCATCAGGTTGAAATGCTCGGGTGTCTGGCGGGCCAGCCGGCCTACCAGTTTTGCCACCTGGTGCTTGCCGTTGAGGTCGAGGGCGCTGTACTCCGCTGCCCTGACCAGGATGACGCGATGGATGGCCAGGTTGATGTTACCCCCCATGAAGCGCCCTTCACTGGCCATCAGCAAACGTCTCGGGTCCGGCCGTTCCGGCAGGGAGGCAGGCTGGCTGTCACCGATGGTAGCGAGTGGACGGCACTGGACCAGGTTGAGGCGGACCGGGACCTCGCTGTTATCCAGGTGTACCGTAAACTCGACATCCACCGGGTGTTGATAGGCCTTCTCAAGGGTCGTCAGCATGCGACGGGCCAGGTCTATGAATTCTCCCTGGCGAATCAGTGGCCTGAACGTAAGGCGCCAGACCGGTGCGCCCAGGCCCAGTTCCCGTGCTCTCTGTGAAGCTGCCCTGTCGGTTTCCCCCAGGCGTTCCAGGGGCAGGGATGGGGCTTCCCGCACCAGGGTAGTGAGGTCTGTGGTGGTCAGGCCAGGTCCGGTGACGTCCAGGGTGTCCACCAGGTGCTGGCTGAAGCGGTAGTTCTCTTCCAGGTTACGGAATGGCTGCTTGAGAGGCTGGTCGAGAGCGATGACCCAGGCGTGGTCCCCCTGGATCCGGTCCACCGCACGGGTGCCCAGTCCCATCACCAGTCGCAGCATACCCGCTTTCGGGTCCATATCCGGCGCCCACACAAAGGTGTTGCGGGATACACCCACTGCCGCGGCATCGGGCAGGTACCAGTGGTCATGGAAGCGGCCATTGACCCGCTGGATCAGCAGGGCCATGGGCTCTTCCAGGTCTTCCAGGTCGCGGCCCCGGCGGTAGCTGAGGGCGTCCTCGCTCATGGTGGAGGCGTAGACCTGGCGAATGGCGTTTTCCAGCGCGGCAAGGCGTTGTTCGGGATCACCCTGGTTGATCAGGAACACACTCTCGTACTTGCCGGCGAAGGCATTGCCGAAGCCGTCTTCGAGCAGACTGCTGGAGCGCACCAGGATCGGGTACTGGCCGAAGTGGTCCAGGGTGCGGATCAGTTCCGGGCGTACCTCCGGCGGGAACTCTCCCTGCAGGATAGCCTTGCGCAGGGCAGGAGCCTCGTCGAAGAAGCCTTCCCGGGTCCGGTGCTTCATGACCGCAGGCCAGAGCCCGTTGTGTACCAGGAAGGCATACCAGACGTCCGACGCCAGGAACATGGAGTCGTGGGGGTCCAGTGCGCTACCCCAGGTGTCCGGATCTTCCCTGGTCAGGATCGCCCGGGCCAGCAGCATGCCTACGGCTTTGCCGCCGATAAATCCACTACCGATGGTGCGGTTATGTATGGCCGTCAGGTCATCCAGTGACAGGTAGTCTTCCGCCAGCGCCAGGATGCGGGGGTCCCGGCTCACCAGAACCTGGAGGATGCGCTGTACCAGCGCGCGGGCGCGGTCGCTATCCGCTGCGTCACATTCCTCGGCTTCGAGGAACAGTCGGTCCCAGCCGTCCAGCAGCTGCTGGGTTGCGTGGGCCTGTTGCTCGATGGCGGCCTGCAGGCGGGTGGCGTTGCTGCTGTCGGTCACCGGAATGAACTCGCCGTCCCGGTAACGGTGGGGCAGGAACATGGTTGGCGACTGGCGCTGCCACACCTTGACCGGTTGCAGCTGCATGTCGTCATCGGCCCGATGAACGTCGATCATCACCTGGGTGGTGGCGCGGATGCGGTCGAGGGTCTGCCGCGAGTGACGCTGGGGCAGCAGCGCAAACCATGCAACGGTATCCAGCTCGAACAGGAAGGGGCAGATCACGCGGAAGAAATAGCCCACCATGGTATCGGTGGCCCAGGCATTAAGAAGGTCGCTGAGGCAGTCGCATACGTAGAACGCGCCGCGGCCCCAGGTTTCCACCAGTTCCCAGATACGGGCGGTGAAGGATTCGAAACCGTCCCGGGCGTCCACTTCGATAATGCGGATGCCCGGAGCGGGTGCCAGCAAGGGTTCATGCTGGCCAAAACGCAGGTAGATGATCTGGCGGCCGGCGGCGGTGGCAGACGCCACAAAGGGCGTCACGAACCGCCGGTAGTCGTCCAGGTCGGTGACCCGCCAGACCACATTGTCACCAATCCTCAAGCCATCCAGGACCTGGTCCAGTCCTGGCAGCCCGGTGGAGATCACCGGGGTGGCCTGAGTATCGGTGACGTTGGCCATGATCAGATCAGGCCCATGGCGTCCATGGCGCGGGCGACCTTGATAAAGCCGGTGATGTTGGCACCCAGCACATAGTTGCCCGGGGAGCCGAACTCTTCAGCGGTTTCAAAGGAGCTCTTGTGGATCTCGATCATGATGTCTTCCAGGCGCTTCTCGGTGTAGGCAAAGGTCCAGGAATCACGGCTGGCGTTCTGCTGCATTTCCAGGGCACTGGTGGCCACACCGCCGGCGTTGGCCGCCTTGCCTGGGCCATAGGCCAGCTTGGCGCTCTGGAAGATCTCGATGCCTTCCGGGGTGGTGGGCATGTTGGCGCCTTCCGCCACGGCAATACAGCCGTTCTCTACCAGGGTCTTGGCATCGTTGCCGTTGAGTTCGTTCTGGGTAGCGCAGGGCAGGGCCACGTCACAGGGTACGCTCCAGATATTGCCATCCTCCACGTACTTGGCGTGCTTGTGGACTTCAGTGTAGGCGCTGATGCGGCGACGCTCCACTTCCTTCAGGCGCTTTACGGTGGCCAGGTCGATGCCCTTTTCGTCCACGATGATACCGCCGGAGTCGGAGCAGGCAATAACCTTGGCACCCAGCTGGTGGGCTTTTTCGATGGCGTAGATGGCGACGTTACCGGAACCGGAAACGACGACGGTCTTGCCGTCGAGGGAATCACCACGGGCTTTCAACATTTCCTGGGTGAAGAACACGGTGCCGTAGCCGGTGGCTTCGGTGCGGGCACGGCTGCCGCCCCAGTCCAGGCCCTTGCCGGTCAGCACGCCGGATTCGTAGCGGTTGGTGATGCGCTTGTACTGGCCGAACAGGTAGCCGATCTCGCGGCCGCCAACGCCGATGTCGCCGGCGGGGACGTCGGTGTACTCGCCCAGGTGACGGTACAGCTCGGTCATCAGACTCTGGCAGAAACGCATGATTTCGTCGTCAGACTTGCCCTTGGGGTCGAAGTCGCTGCCACCCTTGCCGCCACCGATGGGTAAGCCGGTCAGGGCGTTCTTGAAGATCTGCTCGAAGCCGAGGAACTTGATGATGCCCAGGTACACGGACGGGTGGAAGCGCATGCCGCCCTTGTAGGGACCAAGGGCACTGTTGAATTCAACGCGGAACGCCCGGTTGATATGGATTTCGCCCTTGTCATCCTGCCAGGGTACCCGGAAGATAATCTGGCGCTCAGGCTCACAGATACGCTGGATGACTTTCTTTTCGACAAACTCCGGGTACTTCACCAGTACCGGTCCGAGGGTCTCGAGAACTTCATGTACGGCCTGGTGGAACTCGGACTCGCCGGGGTTCCGGTGCAGGACATCCTGAAAAATGGGCTCAAGTTTTTCGTCCAGGCGTGCCGGCATAGATTTCTCCTGATAGTGGGATTTAATGGTGGTTAATACTTATGGGAACCAGCTATTGCACCATGATAGGGCGATTTTGGCAATCAATGATTGATTCAAGTCAGCGTTCGCTTTCTTCTCCAGCCCGGTTCTGGCAGCATCCTGCCGGCTTTTCGGTAACCTGATCCCATCCGCGTGAGGCCCGTTTATGGGACTGACAGACAACCTTTTTCCCGCCTGGTTACTGCTGGTCACAGCGGTGATGTTCGCCGGTATCCTGGTGCGGGCAGTCCGTCAGACCGACTGGCAGTGGCTTCGCTCGGAACAGCGTCTCCAGCATTGTCTGTTCGGTGCGGCCGTGGTGCTGGGCTTCCTCTGGCAACTGCGGGCCGGGCTGTCGCCAGGTCTGAGCATCCATATTTTTGGCATGACCGCCGTGACCCTGATGCTGGGATGGCGGCTGGCCGTGTTCAGCGGCCTGTTGGCGTCGGTGATCGTGGTGATCACCGGGCGGGAGCCGGCCAGTCTGTTTGCCGTCAATGGCCTGATTACGGTCATGGTGCCAGCACTGGTGACCCATGCCATCATGCGCTGGGAGCGACGGCGCAATTTCCGTAACTTCTTCGCCTATATTTTCTTCTGCGGGTTCTTCGGTGCGGGTGCCTCAGTGCTGGCGGCGGGCATGACCATGGTGGTCCTGCTGTGGCTGACCGGCGTGTACGACTGGTACCACCTGCAGCATGACTATGTGCGTTACCTGCCGCTGTTTTTGCTGCCGGAGGGGTTCGTCAACGGTGTGGTGGTGACCGGCCTGATGGTCTTCCATCCGGAATTACTGACTACCCTGGACGAACGCCGGTACCGTTAGCGGGTTCCTGGCCTGCCACTGGCGCACCCACTGGGCAGTTTTCTCCGCCGGCATGGGCCGCGCCACGCCAAAGCCCTGGATCTGGTCGCAGCCCAGCGTGGCGAGCACTTCCCCATGGCGATCGGTTTCCACGCCTTCGGCCAGTACCGTGCGATTGAAGCGCTGGGCCATGTAGATCACGCTCTCCACAATGGCCCGGTCGCTGTCATCTTCCAGCATGCGAAGGGTGAAACTCTTGTCAATCTTTATGACGTCGACGGGCAGGCTGCGGAAGTAGCTCAGTGAGGAAAACCCGGTGCCGAAATCGTCCAGGGCAATCTGCACGCCCAGGTCACGGCACTCGTGAATTACCTGGCTGGCCCGCTGCATGTCATCCAGGGCGGTGGATTCAAGGATTTCGAGGGTGATCAGTGCCGGATCCAGCCCCGGATGATCTCTCAGATACCGCCCCAGGAACCGGGAAAACCCCGGTGCCAGCAGGTGCGCGGCGCTGATATTGATGCTCATCCCCAGGGGCAGCCCCGCCTTTGACCACTCAGCCTGCTGGGCCAGGGCGTGCCTTAGCACCCATTGACCGAAGCGCTCTTCCAGGTGACTGCCCTCGATGTAGGGGAGGAACTGGCCTGGTGCCAGCAGGCCCTTGTCAGGGTGTTGCCAGCGTACCAGGGCTTCCACCCCGATGACGGCAGAATCACGCAGCTGGATCTGTGGCTGGTAATGAAGTTCGAATTCGTCCTCCCGGATAGCCCTGGCCAGTTCGGTGATCTGCTGGCGCCGTTGCTGGAGGTTTTCATCCAGTGTGGGGTCGAAGAAGTGGTAGTTGTTACGACCCTTTTCCTTCGCGGAGTACAGGGCCTGGTCCGCATGGCGCACCAGTCGTTCGCCGTCAGAGCTGTCATTGGGGTAAACCGTGATGCCCATACTGCCGGTGATGTTGGCGGTTGTGGGGCCGACAGACAGGGGCTGGCGAACCGCATTGAGGATGCGCTGGTAGACCCGCTCATCATCCACGTTGCGTAGCAGAAGTACAAATTCGTCACCACCCACCCGGGCAACGGTGTCATCGCTGCGCACCGCCAGTCGCAAACGGTTGGCGATGGTGACCAGGGCTCGATCCCCCAGGCCCTGGCCTACCTGGTTGTTGATGGCCTTGAAGCCGTCCAGGTCCAGGTAGCAGACTGCAAGGGGCTGCTGGCTCAGGTCACTGTGGTCCATTTCCCGCTTCAGACGGGTGACCATCAGCTGGCGGTTGGGCAGGCCGGTGAGGTCGTCGTAGTGGGCGGCCCGCTCCAGTTCCTCGGCGTGGTTCTTGAGGGCAGTGATATCCGAGAAGCTGGCGACGTAATAATGTTCTCCCGGCTCATCGAGCTGTACCCGGGTGATGGACAGGAATTCCGGGTATTCCTCGCCATTCTTGCGCCGGTTCCAGATCTCACCCCGCCAGAAGTTCTGCTCATGAAGGGCCCGCCAAAGGGAGCGGTAAAATTCCGGCCCCTGGCGGCCAGAACTGAGCATGTTGGGGTTATTGCCGATGGCTTCTTCCCGGGTGTAACCGGTGATGCTGGTAAAGGCCGGGTTGACGTCGATAATCCGGTTATCGGCATCGGAGATGATAATCGCATCCTGGCTGCGCTCGAACACACTGGAGGTGATCTTGAGGCGGCGTTCCAGTTCCTTGCGCTGGGTGACGTCAATCAATACCGCCATGAACCCGCCATTCCCGGAGGTGCCGGGTGAGATCGGATTGCATACGGCCCGCAGCCAGAGGGTGGTACCATTCCTGCGATAGGCGAGTATGTCCTTGTCGAAACCCTTGCCGGACTCCACGGCCTGGCGAATGGCGTTTTCAGTGTTGGTGTCCGTGTCGGGACCGGTCAGGAACTCACCGGTACGATGACCGTGGATTTCGTCCAGCCGGAAACCGGTCAGCTGCTCAAAGGCGCGGTTGACCCAGCGGATCCGCCGTTGCGTATCAGTAATCACCACGCCATTGCTGGTCTGGTATGCGACTTCTGCCAGTAGTGCAGTCAGGTCGTCGTTGTGGTGATTGGCAGGTGTGTCGTCCATACTCCGGGCTCGGGCTGTATACAATGAAAAGAAATGCTGCCCTGCGACCAGTATAGACTTCCGTGGCATTACGAGTAGTTAGCTGATTATGATCAAGGTGCCAAACCAAAACAATGACAGATACTGTAAAGAGGTAAAAAGACCATGTCAGATGTAAAGGGCTATGCCGCTACTTCGGAGCTCTCCGGGCTCGCCCCCTTCAGTTTCCAGCGTCGCACTCCCCGTGCCGACGACGTCTCCATCGACATTCTTTATTGCGGTGTCTGCCACACCGATATCCACTTCGCCGAGAACGACTGGGGGCGCACCAATTACCCGGTCGTTCCAGGGCACGAGATTATCGGTCGAGTGACTGCGGTTGGAAATGATGTGAATCAATTCACAGTCGGAGAGTTGGTCGGAGTTGGCTGTATGGTGGATTCCTGCCGTTCCTGTCCTTCCTGTGAACAGGGTCTGGAGCAATATTGCCGGGAAGGCATGACCCCCACCTATAACGGTGAAGACCGTATTGACCGACTGCGCACCTACGGTGGCTACTCCGAGCGCATCGTGGTCAGCGAGCGCTTTGTGGTACGGGTGCCGGACAAGCTGGACCCCGCCGCAGCGGCGCCAATCCTGTGTGCCGGCATCACCACCTATTCGCCCCTGAAACACTTCGGCGTGGGCAAGGGGCACAAAGTGGGGGTCCTGGGTATGGGCGGTCTCGGTCATATGGGCGTCAAGTTTGCCCGGGCACTGGGGGCCGAGGTCACCATCTTTACCCGCTCCGAAGCCAAGGTGGCCGAAGCTAAGAAGCAGGGCGCCGACCACGTCATCATCTCTACCGACCCGGAGCAGATGGCCGCCGCTACCGAGAGCTTTGACTTCCTGCTGGATACCATTCCGGTTCACCATGACCTGAACCCGTACCTGTCGACCCTGAAGGTGAACGGCAGCCATATCCTGGTGGGCATGATCGAGCCCATTGAACCGACGGTACATTCCCGAAACCTGATCGGCAAGCGTCGTATCCTGACCGGGTCATTGATCGGGGGCATGCCGGAAACCCAGGAAGTGCTGGATTTCTGCGCCGAGCACGACATCAGCTGTGATATCGAGATGCTGGACATCCACAACATCAACGAGGCCTACGAGCGCATGAAAAAGGGCGACGTGAAGTACCGCTTCGTGATTGATATGAAGTCTCTCAAGGAGGCCTGAACCGGCCCCCGGACAAGGGGCGTCTGTGCGGAGGGCATCGTGCAGACGCTGTTTATTCCCGCCAGCGGGAGTGCTTGCCCAGCTTGCGCTGCAGGGTTCTGCGGTGCATGTTCAGGGCACGTGCGGTGGCGGAGATGTTGCCGTCATTTTCTGCCAGCACCCGCTGGATATGCTCCCACTCCAGTTCCTCCACGGATGGAGGCTGGCTCCGCAGTGTGGGCTCGTGGTTGTCCGGTTCGAACCCGTCGATGATCTGGTCCGCAGTCACCGGTTTGCACAGGTAGTTCACCGCGCCCTTGCGCATGGCCTCCACGGCGGTGGCAATGCTGCCATAGCCAGTGAGAATCAGCACTTCCAGCCCGGGTTGCTTTGCCAGTAATTCCGGCAGCAGTTGAAGCCCGCTTTCGCCCGCCAGGTTCAGGTCAAGCACACAGCGACGGGCGTCACTGGCGTTCAGCTGACTCAGCGCTGCTTCCGGGTCGTTGGCCTGAACGCAGTCGATGCCCCGGCGTCCCAGGGACCGGGCCAGGGTGGCCGCAAAGGTTTTATCGTCGTCGATGAGCAGCCAGGGTGTGTCACTCATGGGCAGCCTCCTCTGAAACAGCCGGCAGTTCAATGGTCATTGTGGTGCCACGTTCAGGACCTTCGGTGCGAGCCTCGGCACTGAGTCGGCCGCCGAGTCGCTGGATGGTGGCATTGGACAGGAACAGGCCGACGCCCAGCCCCTGCTCAGAGCGCACCGGATGTTGCCCCGGAAGGGTGTCCTCAATACCGGCGCCGCGGTCAATGATGGTCAGGCGCGCGCGATTGTCCTCGACGCTGGTGCCCACCTCTATACCCTCAGGGCTTGCTCGCAGGGCATTAGCTATCAGGTTGAGTACCGCCTGGTCCAGGGTGGCGTCCACCCGGACTGCCGCTTCGGGCGGGTTCTGTGGCCACTGGATTCGGGCGCCCGGCCACAGCAGGGTGGCGGATTCCCGTAGCCGTTGCTGCCACCGGGCCAGGGGCAGGGTTTCGGTGGCTGCCTCCCGTGCCCTGACAGCGGCTTCTGTCATGGTCTGTAGTTGCTCACGGCACAGACCCAGTTGCTGGTCCAGCAGTTCCAGGTCTTCGCGGAAGGCGGTGCACTCGGGTGCCAGTTTCAGGTCGTCCACCACCAGTGTCATGGTATTCAGGGGGGTGCCGAGCCGGTGGGCCACGTTGGCGGCTGACAGGCCCAGGGCAATGACCTGCTCGTCCCGGAGGCGCTCCTCACGGCTTCGGGCCAGGGCCTGCTGCTGTTCCCTTAGCTGGCTTGCCAGCGACCCTACGACCACCAGCATGATGGCTGCGGTCAGGGCAAAGGTGCCCCACATGCCCATCAGGTGCAGCTGCATATAGGCTGCCCGGGTCAGGTCGGCCGGCGGCGGTACCGGGTAAAGCATCAACAGGGTATAGACGGTAATGGCCAGCAGTGTAATCACCAGGCTGTGACGAAGCGGAATCAGGACCAGGCCGGTGGCCAGGGGCAGCAGTAACAGGGAGACCAGCGGGTTTGTGGAGCCGCCGGTCAGTGCCAGCCAGATACCCAGCGCGACCAGGTCTGCCGCCAGCGAGAAGGTGACCGGTAACGCCAGTCTTGGCGGATGACGGGTCATCCATAGCCAGCTCGCCGCTGCAAACAGTGCGTGGGCTATAGTAACCAGCAAGGGTGCGGGTCCGGCCAGGGGGGGCGCCAGGAACCACAGCGTGGCCAGCGCAAGCCACTCCATGGTTACCATGGAGAGACGCATCAGTAACAGGTAGCGGGCAGACTGGCGGAATCCTGCCTGGGAAATGGTGTGCAGTTTCATGGCGAGATTATAGTGCGCTCCTGGGAGGGTATGCCGCGACATTCTGCCTCAGTAGCACCGCATTATCCTCCATTCGTGCTTGCGGGTATCAGCGGAGTCGTCCGGAATTGATCGGCATCAGGCTGCAGGCGGTGGTTGCTGTATACCGGACTATACTGACATGTCACCATATATCTCATAAGGTTATAACGTAAATGAATGGTCGCGCTGTGGGGTTCGGGTGATGGTAATGCTGCGTTGGTGTTTGTTGGGAATGGCGGTGCTGGCGGTGCCTGTCCTTGCGGAAGTGCGGGTCAGCACGGTAGAGCGGGGTACCTTCGAAGAAGTGGTCCAGCTGGATGGGCTGATAGAGGCGGTCCAGCAAAGCACCGTTTCTGCACAGACCAGCGGCAAGGTCATGGAATTGCCCTTTGATGTGGATGATTCGGTGCCTGCCGGAGCGTTGATTGCGCGGCTGGAGGACAGCGAGCAGCAGTCCCGCCTGGCCCAGGCGGAAGCCGGGCTGGAGGAAGCTCGCTCCGGCCTGTCCGATGCCCGTCAGCGCTTTGGGCGTATTGATGAACTCTACGACCGGAGGCTGGTATCACGGCAGGAATACGACCAGGCCAATAATAACCTCGCATCCGCCAATGCCCGGGTAGAGCGGGCCCGTAGTGTGGTTGAGGAAGCCGAAAAACAGTTGTCCTACACCCGGGTCGAGGCGCCCTATGGTGGTATCGTGACCGAGCGCCATGTGGAGATCGGGGAAGCCGTCAGCCCCGGCCAGCCCCTGATCAGCGGCCTTTCCCTGGAGCAGCTGCGGGTGGTAGTGGACCTGCCCCAGAAATACGCCGGCGTGGCCAGGGACCAGCGCCGGGCCCGGGTCACCCTGGATGACGGCCGCGCCATTGCCACCGGCGAGATGACTTTCTATCCCTACGCCAACCCCGGCACCCATACCTTCCGTGTCCGTATGAGCCTGACCGAGCCCAACGGCACCCTGTTTCCGGGCATGCTGGTGAAAGTGTCCGTGCCGGTCAGTGAGCGCCAGGTGATCCTGGTACCGGAAAGCAGTGTGATTCACCGCAGTGAACTGCGAGCCGTCTTTGTGATGGAAGGCGAGGGTGAAGGCCGCCCACGGTTGCGCCAGGTGCGCACCGGGGGGCGCCAGGGTGGCCAGGTGGAGATCCTTGCCGGCCTCTCTGAGGGTGAACACCTGGTGGTAAACCCGCAATCGTTGGTGGGTACGGAGCAACTGGCACCCCGGGCAGGAGGTGAGGAGTGAGTCGCGAGCTGCCGCCGACAGGCCCCTCCGGAGCGATTGCCCGGGTCTTCCAGGATTCCCGCCTGACCCCTTTGCTCACCGTACTGGCTATCCTCCTCGGTGTTATGGCGGTGGTGGTCACGCCCAAGGAGGAAGAGCCGCAGATTGACGTCACCATGGCGGATATCATGGTGGCGCTACCCGGTGCCAGCACCCGGGAAGTGGAAAACGTTATCGCCACGCCGGCCGAGCAGGTCATGAGCGAAATCGCTGGTGTAGAGCACGTTTACTCCGTGTCCCGCCAGGGGCAGGCGGTGATCACGGTGGAGTTCGCGGTGGGCATTACCCGCCAGGATGCCCTGGTCCGTCTCTATAACCAGGTGTATTCCAACCAGGACTGGCTGCCGCCGGACCTGGGTGCCAGTCAGCCAGTGATCAAGCCCCGCTCCATCGATGATGTGCCCATCATGACGCTTACGCTGTATGACCCGACCAACCGTCATACCGGCGAGGAGCTCACCCGCCTGGCCCATACCCTGGAAGTGGCCCTGAAGCGGGTACCCGGCACCCGGGATATCTATACCGTTGGCGGCATACCGGACCGGGTGGACGTGCGCTTTGACCCGGCCCTGCTCAAGGGCTTCAACCTCACCGTGGATGACCTTCAGCAGGCTCTGGTGGCCGCCAACACCAGTAGCCAGGAAGCCCGGGTAACCCGTGATAACCTGTCGATCCCGGTACAGTCCGGCACCCTGCTGGAAACGGTGGACAGCGTAAGGCGCCTGGTGGTCGGCATGCAGGATGGTGCACCGATTTTCCTGGCGGACGTGGCCGAGGTCTCCCGCGGCGGCACCGTGCCTGACCAGAGCGTCACCATGGGCCTGGGGCCGGCAAGTGACGACGGTCGCAGGGGCGACATCGGAACACTGTACCCGGCGGTGACCCTGGCCATTGCCAAGAAGCCCGGTGAGAACGCCATCGATATCACCCTGGCCATCGAACACCGGCTGGAGTTGCTCCGCAACCGGGCCCTGCCGGAGGATATCGAAGTGGTCGTCACCCGGGATTACGGCGTGACCGCCTCCGACAAGGCCCGCAAGCTGATTACCGACCTGGTATCTGCCACCCTTTGCGTGGTATTGCTGGTGCTGGCGGCCATGGGCTGGCGCCAGGCCACCATCGTCGGGATTGCCGTGCTGGTGACGCTGCTGCTGACCCTGGTGTTTTCCTGGGCCTGGGGCTTCACCCTCAACCGGGTCTCGCTGTTCGCCCTGATCTTCTCCATCGGCATCCTGGTGGA
>Ga0098066_1000119_pt1 | contig 29130 bp, 25 predicted proteins | sample 25BtaG_FD_76332 | JGI IMG/M metagenome (GOLD analysis project Ga0098066, IMG submission 76332) | Marine viral communities from Cariaco Basin, Caribbean Sea - 25B_WHOI_OMZ_CsCl | ecosystem: Environmental > Aquatic > Marine > Oceanic | place: Caribbean Sea: Cariaco Basin | collected 2014-11-08
GTCGTCCACTGCCTGGTCGAACGTTTCCCTCTCGGTGGAGAACTGCCATTGCCGTTCAGGCATTGCGCTGTAACGGCGACTGCTGCCGCGCTGTGTCCCCAGGCACAGGAATCCGTCAAGCCCGGACAGGGCAGTGACGAAGTCGGCAATTTGGGCAGGCGGCACAGAGAAGCGGTTAGACATCCGGTAACCTGACAGGAAAATGGGCCGTGCATGATACCCTATATCCACCTCGAGCCTGTAACCCGGAAACTGAGGGAAACCCGTTTCGTTCCAGTCTGCTGTCCACGGTGAAGCGTCCATTGTTGTCCACTATCCGATCAAACATCCGCAAGCGTTGGCAGGCTTGGATCAACCGTCGAATTCCGGTGGACGACCGGCGACGCCTTGATCGTCACTCCATTTTCATCCTTCCCACCGCTGCCGGGCTGGTGTTTGGCCTGCTACTGGTGGTTATGCTGCTTACCGGAATCAATTACCAGAACAGCCTGATCTACCTTTTGACGTTCCTGCTGGGGGCGTTGTTTGTTGCGGCCATGCACCAGACCCACAACAATCTGAGTGGCCTCGAACTGACCTTGTTGCAGCCAGGGGAAGGCTTTGCCGGGGAGCCGATCCCGTTCCGGTTTGTCCTGCAGGCACCCCATGACGCAACCGCCATCGCTTTGGGAGAAGAGGCCGGGGGTGCCGTTACCCTGTCGGTATCCGGCCACGACCGGGTCGAGGGCACACTGCAGGTGGCCAGCCGGGAGCGAGGTTATCTGCGTCCGCAACGGTTGCGGGTGGAAACCCGGTTTCCCTTTGGTTTGCTCATGGCCTGGTCCTGGTTACGTCCGGTTACCCCGGCCCTGGTCTACCCGAAACCTGTGGTGCCACCACGCGCGCCGGAAGGCAGCGTGGAAGCTGGCGACACTGAAGCCGTATCCGTCAGCCAGGGCCAGGACCAGGTGGAGCTTCGCCCCTGGCGGGAAGGTGACCTTAGCGCCCGCATCGACTGGAAGCGATACTCGCGGAACGGGGAGATGGCTGTCGCCGACTGGCAGGGGGAGCAGGGCAGTCCGCAATGGCTGGATTTTGATGGCTTTCCGGGAGTCGACCACGAGCTTCGCCTGAGCTACCTGGCTGCCCTGGTACTGGATCGGGAGCGGACCGGTGAGCCCTGGGGGCTGCGGCTGCCGGGTATCACCATTGAGCCTGACCTCGGCAACCTCCACACTCGGCAGTGCCTGAGAACCCTGGCTACCTGGCAGAGGTCAGCACCCGGCGAGGGGGTCCAATGAACGTAAAACCGTCGCTACTGCCCACCCGTGCCCTGCTGTGGCTGCTTTGTGGCTTCCTGTTGTTGCTGTTACCCCAGTGGGGCCGGCTTCCGGTCTGGCTCGCCGCAGCCTGTATTGCACTGGCCGGCTGGCGGTGGCTGGCGCAGACCGGCCGGGCCCGTCTGCCCGGCAGATGGCTGAGGCTGGCCATTATGGGCACCCTGATTGCGGTCTACATCGCCACAGTTAGCGGTCGGTTCAGTGTCGATACGGCGGCCTCATTCTTTGTGCTGGCGGTCGGCCTCAAGTGGCTGGAAACGGCCAACCGGCGGGATTTCTTTGTTCTGTTCTTCATCCTGGTATACCTGGCCACAGTGAATTTCCTGTTTCGTCAGGGCATTGGCTGGTCCTTAGTGACCCTGGCCGGGGTGGTAGTGACCCTGGTGGCACTGCAACTGTTGCATACGCCTGCGGACAGCCGACACAGCTCATTCCATGGTCTCCGGCGCCTGGGCGGGATGCTCTTGAAAACCCTGCCGGTGGTGATCGCGCTGTTTGTGTTCTTCCCCCGCATGGCGCCGTTATGGAGTGTGCCCCTGGTTTCGGACCAGGCTCGAACGGGGCTGTCGGACTCCATGACGCCCGGGGATATTTCGCGCCTTGCGCAAAGCAGCGAGCGGGCGTTCCGTGTGACGTTCGCTGGCGAAACGCCCGAGCACAGAGACCGGTACTGGCGCGGCCTGATCCTTGACCGTTTCGATGGCCGTACCTGGAGTCAGTGGCAGCAGGAGCCCTATCGTCCCCTTGGCCGGGTCAACCGGGACGCAGGCCTCGAAGCGCTGGCTGACAATGAATACGATGTGCTGATGGAAGCCTCCGGCCAGCGATGGGTCTATGCGCTGGATAACTCCCGGCCGGTATCTGCCAATATTACGGAAGTTTCCGGGAGGGTATTCCGGCTGGAGCGGCCTGCGGATACCTCGGTGCGTTACCGTATGGAGCTGGAGCGGGAAACAGGCACGGCTGGCGAGCTCTCGCCTGCCGAGCGCCGCCAATACCTGCAACTGCCCCCGCAAGGCAACCAGCGTAGCCGGCAGTTGGCCCGGGACCTGGCCATGGGTGCAGGCACGGACCTGGCCATGGGTGCAGGCACGGACCTGGCCTTTGCCAACGCGGTGCTCAACCGGTTCCGGGAGCAACCCTACTATTACACCCTGCGCCCACCGGCCATGCCAGACGACCCCGTGGACACGCTGTTGTTCGATGCCCAGCGAGGATTCTGCGCCCATTACGCCAGTGCCATGACCTTCCTGTTGCGGGCCGCTGACATACCTGCGCGGGTCGTGGCTGGCTACCAGGGAGGCTCCCCAGGCCCCGACGAGGCCTACCTGATTATCCGCCAATACGATGCCCACGCCTGGGTGGAAGCCTGGATCGAGGAGCGGGGCTGGGTGCGCTTCGATCCGACGGCGGCGATCGCACCACAGCGGATCGAGTCTGGCCTGCGGGATGCTGTCGCCGAGGAGGGCTCGTTCCTGGAGGATAGCTGGGCATCCCCACAGCGTTATGGCGATCTTCCCCTGGTGCAGTGGGCGAGCCTGCAACTGGACCGGATCAACTATAATTGGCAGCGCTGGGTTATTGGCTATCAGGGGCAGTCACAAATGGACCTGATGAGCCGTCTTCCAGGGAATATCGGACTCAGGGAGCTGGGCTACCTGACGGCCGGCCTGATGGGTGTTGCTTTGCTGGTGGCAGCGCTGGTCGCGGCGATTCGCCATGGCGGGGCAACACGAACGGACCCGGCCGGGGTGCTGGTTTCACGGTGGACCCGGCTGTTGCAGAAGCGGGGGAGCACCGTACCGGCCGGGGCAACGCCGTTGGAGCTGGCCAGGATGACCGAGCAACAGGCGCCGGCAGCCGCTGCGGTCGCACGCGCCTTTGCCCGCGACCTTAACAATCATTACTATGGCTCCGGTTCCCGGTCGCGTCCCGGGCGCGGCAGCCACCGGTCAACCGAGCTGCGCCTGATGCGCCGGCGCCTGGCTCGCATCCGCCGGGAACTGAGAAAACGATCCACCGTACACGGGCCTGCGCAGCACCCGTCCTGATTCGGAAGTCACTGTGAACGACATGCCCTGGCTGACGCCGGTACTTGAACATTTCGGACAGGCCCTGGATCAGGGACGTTTGCCCCATGCCAGCCTGGTTACCGGTGAACGCGGCGTGGGCAAGCGTCAGCTGGCTGAGCGAATTGCCGCATTGCTGGTTTGCGACCGTCGAGCGCCAGGTATGCGCGCCCCGTGTGGGGAGTGCCGGCAGTGTCAGTTACGGGCGGGTGAATCCCATCCGGATATCCGGCTTTACCAGCCCGAGAAATCCCGCATGATCCGCATCGACCAGGTGCGGTCATTGTCGCAGTTTGCGGTGGCATCACCCCAGGTGGCTGGGGTGAAGGTTGCCATTGTCCACCGGGCGGATCAGCTGAACATCAATGCCGCCAACGCCTTGCTGAAAACCCTGGAGGAACCCGCGTCAGATGTGGTGCTGTTGCTCCTCCAGGAGACCGGACGGCCAGTGCTTCCGACCATCCGGTCCCGCTGTCGTATCCTGCCAGTGGCAACCCCGCCGGCCGAAGAGGCGACCGCGTGGCTTGCTACAGAACTTAACGCCAGTGAAGGGGCGCCTGATCCGGAGCGCCAGGCCCTTGCGCTGTACCTGGCCGGCGGTGCTCCTAGACTGGCAATGGAGTTACTGGAGAGTGGCTTCCTCGACCAGCGGGACGCTGCCCTCGACGCTTTTCGCCAGTTTATGAAAGGCGCAATAACGGTTGCGATGACTGCCAGGGCGTTCCGGGACCTCGGTCACGAGGCCACCCTGAACCTGATGGAAGGGTGGGCCAATGACCTGGCTCGCGTTATGGCGGGAGGCCTCGCCCGCGATCCGGGGATCGCAGAGGTGGTACGATACCTGGCCCAGTCGAATCCGCCTTGGCGCGCGCAGCAACTTGTCGACGCGATCCGGGACTCCCGGCGCGCGCTGGTGAATAATGTGAACCCGGAACTGGAGACTGATCGTCTGCTGATTCAGTGGCGGAGCCTGATGCCTGGCCGGAGACGTTCGGCGGGCTAAGGGGCCAGTGTCACTCCGGCGGGAGGTTCAGGCCGGCCAACAATTATGAAGGGAGTGTGGCATCCTGTGACACTACCGGTAACCTGAAAGAACGATAACAGCTGGAGGAACAATATGGGTCCTGGATTTGGCGCGCGCAGCGGTATTCTGACCCTGACCATCAAGGATAAGGCGGTGCTTTATGCAGCGTATATGCCCTACATTCGCCAGGGGGGGCTGTTCATTCCGACCCAGAAGCAGTACCAGCTGGGGGATGAGGTTTTCCTGCTGCTTAACCTGATGGATGAGCCCGAGAAGATACCTGTCGCCGGCAAGGTGGTGTGGATTACACCCAGGGGTGCCCAGGGAAACCGGGCGGCAGGTATTGGCGTACAGTTCAATGGTGAGGACGAAACCGCCCGCACCAAGATCGAAGCCTACCTGGCAGGGTCACTGAGTTCGGATCGGCCGACCCACACCATGTAGGGTGGGCTGAACTCGCCCGTAGCAACCCTGTGGCACCACCGGGCGTCAATGCCCGCAGTTCCTTTAGGAGGATGAACCGCGTCCATGAACCTTTCCCTGTCTCCGGGCCCCCTGGCCGAAACCGAAGCAAGCTTCACCGAAATGCGCTGGCCGCTCAGGCACATTACCCTGGCAGGCCTGCACTGGCCCGCTTCCGGCGAGCCCCGGGACGGCCGCCCGGTCATCATGCTCCATGGCTGGCTTGATAACAGTCTCAGCTTCTGCCGGCTTGCACCGGGGCTTCGGCAGTTGGGTCCGCTCTGGGCCATTGACCACGCCGGGCACGGCCATTCTGACCACCGGCCGGAAGGTCAGGGTTACATGCTGGCAGACTATGTGTCTGACGTGGCGGAGTTGCTGGAAACCCATTTCAGCGACCATGAAACCGTCGATCTGGTAGGACACTCCCTCGGTGGCATCGTTGCCCTGCTGTTTGCAGCGGCGTTTCCGGAAAAAGTTCGCCGGCTGGTGATGATTGACAGCCTGGGGCCTATTTCCAAGGCGCCCGAGGAGGCGGTGAGCCAGCTTCGCCGCGGCATCCGCAAGCGTCTGGCGGGCTCCGGCACCAGCAACACATACCGTAGTCTGGAAGAGGCTGCCCGGCTGCGAACCGGGGGCCGCAACCCCCTGTCAGAAGACATAGCCCAGGTGTTGCTGTCCCGTAACCTTACTGAGGGTGCGGATGGGCTTCGCTGGCGTACGGATCCGCGGCTGAGACATCCCTCGGTAATGATGTTCACTGAAGAGCAGGTAATGGCATTTGTCGCTGCTGTGGAGGCGCCGACCCTGCTGGTTCGTGCCGAACATGGGCTGCTGGCCAGTTTCGATCGTTGGCAGGAACGTTTCGACACCCTGGCCGACGTGCGCTGCCTGGATATTGATGGCGGCCATCATTGCCACCTGGATGGTGACACGACTCCCGTTGAAGACGGCATACGTTCGTTCCTGTCCGAGAAGTGAGAATTGCAATGTCTGTCTGTAGTAGCCGTCATTCGCTGTCCAGCCGCCTTGCGCTGACCCTGTTTGCCTCGCTGTTGCCCTGGCTGCAGGCGGAAGCCAGTGTCCTGCTGGCGTTTCCCCAGGCGGAACTCGAGGAGGAACGGGTCCGGTCCTCGTCGTCATATCGCGTGATGCTGAGCCCCATCCGTGAGGTTGGTTCCGAGCTGCGTGCGGAGAATTCCGTACGCCTGGCTGTGGAAGGTAGCGGCCAGCTCTTCAGGATGGCTCCTGGTATCACCCGCCAGGATGCACGACGCTGGTACCTGGAACAGCTGCAGAATCGAGGTGCGTCCATCCTGTTCCAGTGTAGCGGGCGGGAATGCGGGCGCAGTAACGTCTGGGCAAACCAGGTATTCGACCTGTCGACGCTTTATGGCCGTGACGCACAGCAGGACTACCTGGTGGCGGGTTTTGAGGACGGCGAAGGTGGCCGGTGGCTGGTGGTGCTCTATACCGTCACCCGCGGTAACCAGCGGGAGTACCTGTGGCTCGAGCAATTGCAGCTGGCGGACGATGCCGTTTTACCTGGCCTGGATGGTGAAGGCGGTCGACTGGCCGGCCCGGTCATCGTGCCCTGGGAAGGGAGTGTTAGCGTAAGTTTCGACTGGGGGGCTGAAAGCCAGCGTATACTGGACAGTATGGCTTCGGACCCGAATGCCCGCATCGTGATTGCCGGTTTTTCCGGACTCGAACCGGGGGAGACCCTGGAAGCGGCAACCGATCGGGCCGAGCGGGCAGCCAACACCATGTCTGACCTGCTGGACAGGTCCGGACTGTCCCGCTCACGGCATATTGTCCGGGCTATCGGTCCACTGGTACGGTTCTCGACACCGGAACGCCCCGAGAACCGGATCGAAATCCTCGTAATCAGGCCCCCGGAAGGAAGTAGTGGTAATGAGTGACACCCCAAAGCCCAGACCCCCTGCAAAATCCGGGGGGGCGGAGCGGGTCGGAGCGGTCAGCGTCGGGCAGGGTTCATTACCCCAGGAGACCTATGGTCGTAAAACCGTTGCCCTGGCACTTGGCTCCGGAGGTGCCCGCGGCTATGCCCATATCGGTGCCATCGAGGTGCTCAGTGAGCGCGGTTACGACATTGTCGCTATTTCCGGCTGTTCCATGGGTGCACTGATTGGCGGCGTCCATGCTGCGGGCAAACTACAGGCCTACAAGGACTGGGTGACCGGTCTTGGACAGTTTGATGTGTTGAAACTGCTCGACCTTACCCTCAACTCCGTGGGGGCTATCCGCGGAGAGAAAGTATTCTCGGTAGTCAGGGAAATGCTCGGGGATACCCGCATTGAAGACTTGCCCCTTGCCTATACGGCCGTTGCGACGGACCTGCTGAGCCACAAGGAGATCTGGTTCCAGGAAGGTCCATTGGACCAGGCGATTCGTGCGTCTATCGCCATACCCGGCCTGATTACCCCGGTCGTGATGAACGGGCGGGTGCTGGTGGACGGTGCACTGCTTAATCCGCTGCCAATCATGCCGACCATCTCGGCCCATGCAGACCTGGTGTTTGCGGTCAATCTCAGTGGTGAGGATGACGCAGGCCGGCGTATACCTGATGCGGCCTTTCATCCGGTAACAGACGACAGTGAGCTGGATGAATGGGTCGGCAAGGTCCGGGACAAGGCATCGCGCTGGTTTGACTGGGATGTCCTGAAGAGTTTTGGCGGCTGGCGCGATAATGGCGTACCGGACAAGGCCGGCACTCCGGAAGAAAAGCTGGAGGAGGAGATGAGGGACCAGGCCGAACAGAAACCCGCGGCACGCCAGGACCCCTGGGCTGAGACCGGCACCATCAATTGGGAAAAACTGGGTATTGGCAAGTTCGATATCATGAACCTGACAATCGAAACGATGCAGAGCGCCCTGGTGCAATACAAACTGGCCGGGTACCCGCCAGACCTGCTGGTGAACGTGCCCAAGAACTCTTGCCGCACCTACGACTACCATAAGGCGCCGGAGTTGATCCAGATCGGTCGCGAACGCATGCATGCCGCCCTGGACCGGTTTGAGAAGAATCGCAGCAGTTCCGGCCCCCTGTCCCTCTGAGGACGCTGAGCCTTCGGGGCTGCCCGGGGGCAGGGAATCCGCGTATAATCCGCCACAACCATTCATGGTCCGCCCCGTGGCGGCCCGGACAGAAGGACCCGGCAGTGACCCGTCCCATTGACGACCTGATCACCGTAAGAGACTACCTCAGGTACGCCGCTTCCCGCTTCAGCGAGGCTGGCCTGTATTATGGCCACGGTACCGACAACCTGTGGGATGAAGCGGTATTGCTTGTCATGCGAAGCCTGCATCTGCCGCTGGAAAACAACAATCTGTTCCTGGAAGCTCGCCTGACCCGGGATGAACGCCAATTGATACTCGAGCGGATTGAACGACGCATCAATGAACGGCGCCCGGTAGCCTATCTTATCGGCGAAGCCTGGTTCATGGGGTTGCCCTTCCACGTAGATGAGCGGGTCCTGGTGCCCCGATCCCCCATTTCTGAGCTGCTCGAAGCCCGGTTACAGCCCTGGCTGGCGGACCACCCGGTGGAGCGCATCCTGGACCTCTGCACGGGCAGTGGCTGTATCGGTATTGCAGCAGCCACGGTTTTCCCGGAAGCAGAGGTGGAACTTTCCGATATCTCGGAAGATGCCCTCGCTGTCGCGGAATCCAATATCGAGCTGCATGAGGTCGGTGATCGTGTAATGACCGTTCGTTCGGATGTATTCGACCAGGTGACCGGACGTTATGATGTGATCGTCAGCAATCCACCCTATGTGGACGCCGAAGACATGGCCGACATGCCAGCCGAATACCACCACGAGCCCCGTCTGGGCCTGGAAGCGGGTGATGATGGCCTCTCTATTGCCCATCGCATACTGGCTGATGCTGCCGACCACCTGAATCCCGGTGGCCTCCTGGTGGTGGAGGTGGGCAACAGCTGGCACGCGCTGGATGCTGCTTATCCTCAGCTACCCTTCACATGGCTGGATTTTGAGAATGGTGGTGACGGGGTCTTCCTGCTGACCCGTGAGCAACTGGTGTCAGGGCTGGCAAATTCCTGAGAATCATTCTGAATACTTTATTACAAGATACTGAATCATGTCCGGAAATACGTTTGGAAAACTGTTTACCGTCACCTCCTTTGGCGAAAGTCACGGGTTAGCTCTGGGGTGTATTATCGACGGCTGTCCGCCTGGGCTGGAGCTCACTGAAGCCGATCTCCAGAAGGACCTTGACCGGCGCAAGCCTGGCACCTCCCGCCACACCACCCAGCGACGGGAAGCTGACGAGGTGCGTATCCTGTCCGGGGTGTTCGAAGGAAAGACAACCGGCACGCCTATTGGCCTGCTGATCGAGAATACAGATCAACGGTCCAAGGACTATTCGAAGATTGCGCAACAGTTTCGACCGGCCCATGCCGACTACACCTACATGCACAAGTACGGCGTGCGGGACTATCGTGGCGGGGGCCGGTCCTCGGCCCGGGAAACCGCCATGCGCGTTGCGGCAGGCGCCGTAGCCCGGAAATACCTGGAGCAGAGGCTGGGCATCCGTATCCGTGGCTACCTGTCCCAGCTGGGCCCGATCAAGGCAGAGTCCTTCGACTGGGACCAGGTTCACCAGAACCCGTTCTTCTGCCCGGACGCCGCCAGGGTGCCGGAAATGGAAGCTTACATGGACGCCCTGCGCAAGGAGGGTAACTCCATCGGTGCCCGCATCAACGTCGTGGCCGACGGGGTGCCACCGGGGCTGGGCGAACCCATCTTTGACCGGCTGGATGCTGACCTGGCCCATGCGCTGATGAGTATCAACGCGGTCAAGGGCGTGGAGATCGGCGCCGGTTTTGAATCGGTGACACAGAAGGGCACCGAACACCGGGACGAATTGACCCCCGAAGGCTTCCTCAGCAACCATGCCGGTGGTGTTCTGGGCGGCATTTCGTCGGGGCAGCCCATCGTTGCGAGCATTGCACTCAAGCCGACGTCCAGCCTGCGCCTGCCGGGGCAGAGCATCGACGTGGACGGCAACCCGGTTGAAGTGATCACCACGGGCCGCCATGACCCCTGTGTTGGCATACGGGCAACACCCATCGCCGAGGCAATGATGGCCATTGTGCTGATGGATCACTACCTGCGCCATCGGGGGCAGAACGGCGATGTCGAGGTGACGACACCCAATATCGGACAGCGTTGACAGCGGGGGCGAAAGCCCCCGTAACGGGTTTTACCGGACGATCTGAATCTTAAGGAAAACCGTTATTTACTGGCGACTCTCAAACCTTTACTTCTGGTTCTTCGCCCTGCTGGGCTCACTCTTGCCTTACTGGTCCCTGTACCTGGAAGGGCGTGGCTTCTCCTACCTGCAGATCGCCACCCTGATGGCGACCATCCAGCTCACCAAGATCTTCGCTCCCAGCCTGTGGGGATGGCTGGGAGACCGCACCGGCCTGCGGGTTCGGCTGGTGCGCTTCGGCGCTGTCATCGGCTCACTTTGCTTTGCCGGTGTATTCCTGGAGCCGGGCTTTTACGGTCTGCTGCTGGTGATGCTACTGTTCACCTTCTTCTGGAACGCCATCCTGCCGCTGTACGAAGTGATTACCCTGCGTGTGCTGGGCCGCCAGAAGGAACGTTATGGCCGGATCCGTCTGTGGGGGTCTGTAGGTTTCATCGGTGGCGTAGCCATTATCGGAGGGGTGCTGGAACTGGTACCCATTACATCGCTGCCCTGGCTATTGCTGCCGGTGTTTGCTGGTATCGCCATCTCGGCGTTCCTGGTCCCTTCAGAGCGGGGCGAGAAAAAAGCCCCCGCGCCCCGGGGCAGCCTCAAGGCCATCGTCAGCCATCCCGCCGTGGTAGCCTTCTTTGCCATGAACTTTCTGTTGCAGGTATCCCACGGAGCCTACTACACGTTCTTCAGCATCCATCTGGAGCAGTTCGGCTACAGCAAGCTCAGCATCGGCCTGCTCTGGTCCCTGGGTGTCCTGGCGGAAATTGGCCTGTTCCTGGTCATGCACCGGATTACCCGGCATTTCTCCGTACGCCAGATTGCCATCGGCGCGCTCATGCTGACCATGGTTCGCTGGATCCTTATTGCTGAAGTCACCGACGTAGTCTCTGTCCTTATCTTCGCGCAATTACTCCACGCTGCCTCGTACGGCGCGTTGCACGTTATCTCCGTGCAGTACGTCCAGGGCTTCTTCGGCCAGCACCACCACGGGCAGGGGCAGGCGCTCTATAGTGGCTTGACCTTTGGCGCTGGTGGCGCAGTGGGGGCCTGGCTCTCCGGCTTCCTGGTGGAGGGCTTCAACACCTCGATCGCCTTCTGGGGCGGCGCCATCGCCATGGTCTTCGCCGTCGGCATTACCTGGCGCTGGCTGCGGCCACCACCGGAGAGCACCGTTACCTGATCTCACCGGCAATCCCCAGCAGTGCCCTTGCCTGGGGACTCAGCGTTCGCCCTCTCAGCCCGATAGCGCCGAGGAAACGGCTTACCCGGTGCGGCACGGGTACCACCTTCAGGGATTCATCCACCATATTGACCGGTAGCACGCTCCACCCGAGACCAACGCCGGCCATAACCTTCAGCGTTTCCATATAATTGGTTGGCATGGGCAGGTTCAGGGGCAAATCTGCGTCCAGGAACAACCGGCTCACTGTCCGATAGGTCGCGGTACCTGCCTCCGGCAGCAGGGCATCGTAGCGGGATAGCTCAGCCAACCCGGGGCTGTCCAGCTGCGCCAGAGGATGGTCCGGCGACACCACGAACGCCATGCGGTCCTCCCAGCGCACATGCACTTCAAACGACTGGTCCATACTCTCACTCAGCGTCACAAACGCCAATTCCGCCGTCCGCTTGCGCATCTGGTCATAGGCACCCTCCGAGTCCATAAACTGCAGCCCCAGCGACACCTCCGGATACTCACGACTCAGCCGCTGCAACCAGGCTGGCAGGTGGTGTAATCCGATATGGTGGCTGGCAATCAACGCCAGGTGCCCCGACACCTCACCGGCCCCGTCCTGCAGCGCCAGCCGGGCATTATGCACCTCATCGAGAATCCGCCGGGCATGGGGCAGCAACCGGGCGCCGGCATCGGTTAGCCGGATCTGCCGGTGGCGACGTTCCAGCAGCGGAGTCCCCAGCTGATTCTCCAGGGCCGCCAGTCGCTTACTGATGGCCGGCTGGGTCAGGTGGAGGGTTTCGGCAGCTTCCGAAAAAGATCCTTGATCAATGATCGTGATGAAGGCTTTTAACGCATTGGAGTCCATATGAGCAGAACCTGAATGCGGCCAGCACAAGGTACGCAGGACGGGGTGGGGGATGGCTTTTCCGGACCGTCGAGCGCCAGGGAAGGCGCTCGTCGAGCCCTACATGGACGTACTTGCGGGCGTGTCCGGAAAAGCCATCCCGCTCACCGGCCTTCGCACCCAAATCTCAGGCCTGGTTTAAAGGGAACTTGGCACCGGTAACTCGTTCGTCATGAATATACCATTCCATTCAGGAATGTATTAGATAAAAAACATGAATTGCGGTTATTCATATCAGGGGAGTAAAATCCACCCAGAGCAATCAAAACCAGACCCGAACAACCGAGAGAGACACCACCATGGCGGGCAAGACCTTATACGACAAATTGTGGGATGACCACCTGGTCAAACAGCGGGATGACGGCTCGGCCCTGATCTACATCGACCGGCAACTGCTCCACGAAGTCACCTCACCGCAGGCCTTCGAAGGACTGCGCCTGGCCGGTCGCAAACCATGGCGCATCGACGCCAACATCGCCACGCCGGACCATAACGTCCCCACCACCGACCGCGAGCGGGGCGTAGAGGGCATCGTCGACCCGGTCTCCCGGATCCAGGTAGAAACCCTCGACAAGAACTGCGACGAGTTTGGCATCCTCGAATTCAAGATCAAGGACCAGCGTCAGGGCATCGTCCACGTCATAGGGCCGGAGCAGGGCGCCACCCTGCCGGGTATGAGCATCGTCTGTGGTGACTCCCACACCTCCACCCACGGCGCCTTCGGCTGCCTTGCCCACGGCATCGGCACCTCCGAAGTGGAACACGTGCTGGCCACCCAGTGCCTGGTCCAGCAGAAGATGAAAAACATGCTGGTCAAGGTCAATGGCAAGCTCGGCCCCGGCGTCACCGGCAAGGATGTGGTGCTGGCCATTATTGGCAGGATCGGCACCGCCGGCGGCACTGGCTACGCCATCGAGTTTGGCGGCGAGGCCATCCATGACCTGAGCATGGAAGCTCGCATGACCATCTGCAACATGTCCATCGAAGCCGGCGCCCGTGTTGGTATGGTCAGCGTTGATGACACCACCATCGACTATGTTAAAGGCCGTCCGTTTTCCCCGAAAGGCGAACAGTGGGACAGGGCCGTAGACTACTGGCGCACATTGCATAGCGATGACGACGCCGTGTTTGACAAGGTGGTGGAGCTGGAAGCTTCCGAAATCCAGCCCCAGGTAAGCTGGGGGACCAGTCCGGAAATGGTCACCGGTGTTGATGGTTCGGTACCGGATCCGGACCGGGAAGACGATCCCATCAAACGCGAAGGCATCGTCCGGGCGCTGAAGTATATGGGCCTTCAGCCCAACCAGAAGATCACTGACATCAAACTGGATCGTGTTTTCATTGGCTCCTGCACCAACAGCCGCATCGAAGACCTGCGGGAAGCGGCCAAGGTTGTAAAAGGCCACAAGGTGTCTCCGACCCTGAAGCAGGCCATGGTGGTGCCGGGCTCCGGCCTGGTGAAGGCCCAGGCCGAGAAGGAAGGCCTCGACAAGGTCTTTATCGAAGCCGGCCTGGAATGGCGGGACCCGGGCTGCTCCATGTGCCTGGCCATGAACGCCGACAAGCTGGGGCAGGGGGAGCATTGCGCGTCCACCTCCAACCGTAACTTCGAGGGGCGCCAGGGCTTTGGTGGCCGGACTCACCTGGTCAGCCCCGCCATGGCGGCGGCAGCAGCCATAAAGGGTCATTTCGTCGATGTCCGCGAAATGATGAACTGATTGATCCACAGGAGACAAAGCCATGCGCGCATTCAAGCAACATCAGGGCGTCGTCGCCCCCATGGACCGGTCCAATGTGGATACGGACATGATCATCCCCAAGCAATTCCTGAAATCCATCAAGCGGACCGGCTTTGGCCCCAACCTGTTTGATGAACTGCGTTACCTGGACGAGGGCAAGCCTGACCAGGACTGTTCCAACCGGCCCCTGAACCCGGATTTCGTACTCAACCAGGATCGCTACAGGAGCGCCAGTGTGCTGCTGGCCCGCCGCAACTTCGGTTGCGGCTCAAGCCGCGAACATGCCCCCTGGGCCCTGGATGACTTTGGATTCCGCGTGATCATTGCCCCGAGCTTTGCGGATATCTTCTACAACAACTGCTTCAAGAATGGCCTGTTACCCATTGTTCTTGATGAAGAAGTGGTTGAGAGGATTTTCCAGGAGACCTATGAGAATGAGGGCTATCAGCTGTCCATTGACCTGGAAGCAAAGACGGTTACAACACCGTCCGGCGAATCCTTCAGCTTTGACGTGGACGATTTCCGCCGCCACTGCCTGCTGAACGGACTGGACGATATCGGCGTGACCCTTGAGGACGCAGACCTTATCCGCGACTACGAAAACAAGCGGCGCGAAACGGCCCCATGGCTGTTCAACACGGCGAACTGATCATCCAAGCAGACAACGGAAAAAATATTATGTCCAGAAGCGTACTGATGCTGCCCGGTGACGGGATTGGCCCGGAAATCGTGGCCGAGGCCGAGAAAGTCCTGAACAAGGTTAACGACCAATTCGATCTGGGACTGCAGTTCGAAACCGGCCTGGTCGGTGGTGCTGCCATCGACGAAACCGGCGAACCACTGCCCAGCGACACCCTGGAGCGGGCGAAGAAGGCCGACGCCATCCTGCTGGGTGCCGTTGGCGGTCCCAAGTGGGACAAACTGGAAATGGCAAAGCGGCCGGAAAAGGGGCTGCTGGGCCTGCGCTCCAACCTTGAGCTGTTTGCGAACCTGCGGCCAGCCATCCTGTACCCGCAGCTGGCGTCGGCATCTTCCCTCAAACCTGAGGTGGTGTCCGGCCTGGACATCATGATTGTCCGTGAACTGACCGGTGGTATCTATTTCGGCCAGCCCCGAGGCGTTCGTGAGCTTGAGGGCGGCGAGCGGCAGGGTTTTAATACCTATGTCTACAGTGAGTCCGAGATCCGTCGCATTGGCCGGGTTGCCTTCGAGGCGGCACAGCAACGCAATGGCAAGCTCTGTTCCGTGGACAAGGCCAATGTCCTGGAAGTTACTGTACTCTGGCGGGAAATCATGAATGACCTGGCAAAGGAGTATCCGGACGTGGAACTGTCTCATATGTACGTGGACAACGCCGCCATGCAGCTGGTCCGCGCACCCAAGCAGTTCGACGTGATTGTGACCGGCAACATGTTTGGTGATATCCTTTCGGATGAAGCGGCCATGCTCACCGGCTCCATCGGCATGCTGCCGTCCGCCTCGCTGAACTCCGAAAAACAGGGCATGTATGAGCCCTGCCACGGGTCAGCGCCGGACATTGCCGGGCAGGGCATTGCCAACCCACTGGCCACTATCCTTAGTGGTGCCATGATGTTGCGCTACAGCCTGGGCGAGGAAAAAGCCGCCGAGGCCATTGAGGCAGCGGTCAGCAAGGTACTGGACCAGGGGCTGCGCACTGCGGACATCATGTCCGAGGGTGCAAAACAGGTTTCTACCCGTGAAATGGGTGAAGCTGTGCTGGCGGCCCTGTAAGCTTCAGGTACCATTTGTTTCATCGAAACCCGACGGCAGCACAATGCCGCTGCTGCGGGGTCATCCATCCTGTCCCTGCCAGCGATAACGGTAGCGGGCGGGCATAGAGTCAAAGGTCGCACATGAAGCGAGTTGGACTTGTAGGTTGGCGTGGCATGGTGGGCTCGGTCCTCATGCAGCGCATGCGTGAAGAAAACGACTTTGCTGACATCGATCCGGTGTTTTTCTCCACCTCCCAGACCGGTAAACCGGCCCCGGATGTTGGCAAGGATGGCGTTCCGCCACTCCAGGACGCCTTTGATATCGACACCCTGAAAACCCTGGATGTCATCGTTACCTGCCAGGGCGGTGATTACACCAATGCGGTCTATCAAAAGCTCCGTGATGCGGGCTGGGACGGCTACTGGGTTGATGCTGCTTCCACACTGCGCATGGTGGATCACTCTGTCATTGTTCTCGATCCGGTCAATCGTAATGTCATCGATGCGGCATTGGACAAGGGCGTCAAGGATTACATCGGCGGTAACTGCACCGTCAGCCTGATGATGCTGGCCCTGGGCGGCCTGCTGGAGCAGGACCTGATCGAGTGGGTGTCCCCCATGACCTATCAGGCGGCCTCCGGTTCCGGCGCCCAGAATATGCGTGAGCTTCTTAATCAGATGGGTGAGCTCAACGGCGCGGTGAAGTCCGAGCTGGAAGATCCGTCCTCGGCCATCTTGGAGATTGACCGCAAGGTTACCGAGACCATGCGTGCCGGCAGTTTCCCCACCGAGCACTTCCAGGTACCGCTGGCAGGCAGCCTGATTCCGTTTATCGACAAGCAGCTCGATAACGGCATGAGTAAGGAAGAGTGGAAAGCGGGCGTCGAGACCAACAAGATTCTTGGTCGCAGTGATAATCCGATCCCCATTGACGGTATCTGTGTCCGGATCGGTGCCATGCGTTCCCACAGCCAGGCGCTGACCATCAAGCTGAAGAAGGACCTGCCGGTTTCAGAGATCGAATCGATCCTGGCAAAGGCCAATGACTGGGTGAAGGTCATCCCCAATGAGAAGGAGGCCACCATCGAGGAGCTGACGCCGGCGAAGGTTACCGGCACCCTCAGTATCCCGATCGGCCGTATCCGCAAACTGACCATGGGCCCGGAATACATCTCCGCGTTCACCGTGGGTGACCAGTTGCTGTGGGGGGCGGCGGAACCCCTGCGGCGGATGTTGCGGATCCTGCAGGAGCGTTAAAAATCTGTCGCGGACAAGTGCGTGTAATGCCAACTGTGTACCGTTTCAGGTAACAGGCCAGGGGCGGCGGCTGAAATCAGTCGCCGCCCCTGTTATTTTCTGAGATCTTCTCCTTGGCTATCCCGGGATAGCCAAGGCAGTTCTAATCTTGGTTTCACAACTGGTTCCGTGAAATACATCAGGAAGTGGTACAAAGTTGATGCGTGATTGATTGATAAAGAAGGCATTATCAACAATACTTTCGAAACCCTGATTTTAATAACACGAAAGTCATCCAACCTCGTCCGAATCTGTATTCAATATGCGGTAACGAATAACGGAGACTGGTAAGGAAAAAGCATGAAGGTACGCAAGCTTGCGGTTGCTCTGGCTCTGGCGGGAGGGCTTGGTTCCGGTGTCGCACAGGCATTGGGGCTCGGGGAAATAGAACTACAGTCCTATCTCAACCAGCCATTGGATGCAGAGATCGACGTAAACAGGGCGGGAGGCGTCAGCCCGGGCGATATTATCGTCAACCTGGCATCGGAACGTGACTACGAACGTGTCGGTCTCCGCCGTGACTACTTCCTTACCCAGCTGGATTTCAACGTAACCACTGCACCTAACGGTGAGCTGGTTATCTCTGTCACTTCCCGGGACCCCGTCCGCGAGCCGTACCTCAACTTCCTGGTGGAAGTAACCTGGCCCAGCGGCCGCGTCATGCGTGAATATTCGGTACTTGTAGACCCGCCGGTTTATGCGGAAGAATCCGGCGATACCCAGCCGGTTCAGCAAGCCCGGACTACGGCTGTTACCAGTGAGTCCCCATCCCGGCCTCGCGCCGAGTCCGGCTCCACCTCGACCGGTCGGAGTGCAGCAGCAACATCCTCCGGTCCGCGTACCCTGGGTCCTGTCCAGGCATCGGATACGCTGTGGGAGATTGCCCAGTCCATAAGGCCCGACAACAGTGTCTCCATGCAGCAGGTCATGCTGGCCATCCAGGACCTGAACCCGGACGCATTTATTAATGGCAATATCAACCGACTCAAGCGTGGCGCCGTTCTGCGGGTGCCGGATATGGATGATATCCGATCCCGGAGCCAGGCCCAGGCCAACCGTGAGGTCGCCGCGCAGAACCAGGCGATCGCCCAGCCGGAGCCTTCCGTCGATGCGACCGCCGGGGATGTAGCTGATGCCTCGGGTGGCACAAGTGAAGCAGGTCAGCAGGGTGCCGATGAGCTCAGGTTGGTGGTTCCCGGAGAGGGTGAAGACGCCCGTAGTGAAGGTTCTGCCAGCGGTGACGGTACCCAGGGTGGCACTGCGGATGCTGGCTCCGCGATAGCCCTCGAAGAACTGGACAGCGTACGCCGGGAAAACGAAGAGCTGAACAGTCGCCTCCAGGATTTGCAGGATCAGGTGGAGACACTTGAGCGGCTGATCGAACTGAAAGACAGCCAGCTTGCGGAAATTCAGGGAAGTGTTGGCCAGGGCGACGCTGAAGTTGTGCCTGGCGCCGGCGATGAAGCCACTGCCGATGCCGCCGACGAGAACCGCTCTGTCGCAGAAGGAGCCACTTCTGGTACCGGTGACGACAACCTTGCTGGCGTGGATCAAAGTGGGACTGGAGTAGCTGAAGACGCTTTCGGAGCAGAGGTTTCTGCGGACGCAGCGGCTGGCGAAGACGGACAGCCACCCGAGTCTGAATCAGCGGAAACGCCCGCCGCGGGCGCCGGAGAGAGCGACTCAACAGAAACAGCCCAGACTACTGACCTGGACCAGGGTTTAAGTGCCGAAGAGGACGCCGAAAGCACGGCAGAACCGATCCAGGCAGACGAGCCCGTGGCCGCCACCGGCGAACAGCCTGAGCAGCAGCCTGCTACCACCATCGCTGAGGAACGTACTGCACCGGAGAAAGGGTTCCTGGCAACCGCTATCGACCTGATCGCCGGAAACTTCATGTACCAGATTGCGCTTGGCGGTTTCCTTGTGCTGCTGTTGTTGCTGGTGCTGCTTGTTTCCCGGCGCCGTGCCAGCAAGGACGAAGAATTTTACCAGCAACTTGATGATGAGTCCGATGACGATGGTTTCGAGCTGACCCTGGGTGAAGAAGAGGCAGCAGCTTCCGGGAATGCCCTGGAGGAAGCCGACCGGTACATCTCCTACGGCCAGCATGATTCTGCTGCGGAAGTACTGGAGAATGCCATCTCTCGTGAACCCAGCCGTTCCGATCTGCGGCTGAAGTTGCTGGCTGTCTATGCGGATACCGGTAACCGGGCCGCCTTCGACAAGCAGTATGCCGAACTGGAAGCCATGGAGCACGATGACGTCCAGCCGGAAGCTGAGGCCTTGAGGGCGCGTCTGGAAGAAGTCGAATCCACACCGAGCATTGATGAACTCGAATCCCAGCTACGGGGCGGCGACAGCCTTGGTACCCCCGCGGCAGACGAAACAGTTTTTGCTGAGGGTAACGCTGCTTCATCTGAAGCACCGGCCGACCCGGAAACCAGCGAGCTGATGTCTGCCTTCGAAGAGCTGGATCTGCCGGAAGAGGAATCCCGGGCTGGCGACGAGCCGGAAGAGGACGGCGATATCGAATACGACTTTACCGGTTTCGATACTACCGGCGCTGATGAGCCTGCGGGTAAGGCGGCAGCGGCTGAGGGCGACACGGTCGAGGAGCCCTTGGCCGAGGACGACTTCGCGAGCATCGATTTCGAGTTGCCGGCAGAAGACAGCGTCACCGCGGAAGCCGCGGACGAGCCCTCTGAACAGCCACTCGACCTGGAAGACGACTTCAGTTCCCTGGAGTTGGACGATGCCGGTATCGACAGCGAGCCCCGTGCGGAAGACGTTGAGGGCGCGGCCGACCTCAGTGAAGAGGATAACCTGGACTTCGGCGACCTCGACCTGGAAGATGCTGCCGCCGAGCAAGGGCCTGTCGACCAGTCTGCCAATCCGGAAGAAGAAGCCGACCTCGACGAGTCTTTCCTCGACGAACTGGATGCGGAGCTGGACAAGGTTTCCTCGGAGGAAGATGAAACGACTGACGGTCTGGACGACCTTGAGCTGGATGTGTCTGATGAAGACCTGGCGCTGATGGATCAGGCCTCAGATAGTGAGCCGGAGGATGAAAGCCAGTTGGATCTGGGTGACCTTGACCTGGATGAGCAGGCGCTTTCCGAAGCGCAAGGTACCGAGGAAGACGATCTGTCTGACTTCGATATCCCAGAGCTGGAAAGCGACGAAGCCCTGGAGGAGGAACTTGGCGAATCCGGAGTTGATGCGGTTACCCCCGCGACCGGAGTCTCCGGTATCGATGAGATCAGTGAGGCATCCCTTGGCGATGACGATGATTTCGATTTCCTGTCCGGTACCGACGAGGTGGCTACGAAGCTGGACCTGGCCCGCGCCTACGTGGACATGGGAGACAGCGAAGGTGCACGGGAGATTCTTGAAGAGGTAATCCTCGAAGGCACGGACGAGCAAAAGGAAGATGCCCAGTCATTGCTCAAAAAGCTGCCCTGATACGTTATAATCCTGCCCTTGAACTGAACGCCGGCCCAGAGCCGGCGTTCTTTTATGTCCGTAATCCCATTATTTTCAGGTAGACACTTGTTTCAGACCCCGGTAGCACTGACCACCGACAACGCCATCGGACAGGGCAGGGTTGCACTTGCCCTGGAGTACGATGGTGCCGCGTACCATGGCTGGCAAAAGCAGAAGAGCGGTGTCCCTTCGGTCGAGGAAGAACTGGTTCGCGCAGTCAGCAAGGTGGCCAACGAACCTGTCGAACTGGTCTGTGCCGGGCGTACAGACGCCGGTGTCCATGGCAGTTACCAGTTGGTGCACTTTGATACCAATGCAGTCAGGGACCTGCGGTCCTGGGTCATGGGCATCAATACCGCACTACCGCCTTCCATTGTGGTTCATTGGGCCGGAAACACCCCGGAACCCTTCCACGCGCGCTTTTCAGCCGTGTACCGGCGCTATCGTTATGTTATCTTCAACGGTCCGGTCCGCCCGGCGTTGCTGGCACGCCAGCTGAGCTGGACGTTTCGCCCGCTGGACGAGAAGGCGATGCAGGAAGGGGCCCGGCAACTCGAAGGTGAGCACGATTTCAGTTCTTTCCGGGCCGCGGGGTGTCAGTCCCGGTCTCCCTGGCGTTTCGTGGAGTTTGTCCGGGTCTGCCGCCGGGGTGATTTTGTGGTCATTGATGTCCAGGCCAATGCCTTCCTTCACCATATGGTGCGGAATTTTGCCGGTGCGTTGATGGCGGTCGGGCAGGGAAAGTACCCGCCGCAGTGGGTGGCTGAGGTTCTGGCCGGAAAGGACCGGCGTATGGCCGGGATCACCGCACCGGCGGCCGGTCTGTACCTGGTGGATGTGGGGTACCCTGCAGAGTTTGGTATTCCCCGGGCCAGCTGTGGGCCGGCTTTTGTCAGACCCTGGTTCGAAGATGATCAGAATGCGCCCATTGCCCCGAGCTGGGTCCACCGTAAGACGCCACTAAGTAGCTGAGCAGGATACGCCGAGAGGAGCAGAGTGCAGCCCACCCGTATTCGTACCAAGATTTGTGGTATCACCCGGCCGGAAGACGCCCTTGCAGCGGCGGAAGCCGGTGCGGATGCTATCGGGCTGGTGTTTTACGAGCCCAGCCCCCGGAGTGTGTCCATCGAGCAGGCCCGGGCCATTGTCAGCAGTGTACCGGCGTTTGTCACCGTTACCGGTTTGTTCGTAAACCCCGACAGGATGGCGGTGGAACAGGTCGTGTCCAGGGTACCGCTCGACCTGCTGCAGTTTCATGGTGATGAACCGCAGGATTTCTGCCAGCAATTTCATCGTCGCTGGATAAAGGCGGTCCGGGTACAGCTGAGGAGCGACATTGAACAGGCATTTGATAGCTGGAGCCAGGCATCGGGTTTGCTGGTGGATGCGTATGACCCTCAACGCTATGGCGGTACCGGACAACGTTTCGACTGGTCTGTCATACCTGAAAAACGACCCATGCCGCTGATTCTTGCCGGAGGCCTGGAGGCCGGCAACGTGGCCCGCGCTATCCGTCAGGTCCGTCCCTGGGGCGTGGACGTCAGCGGTGGGGTGGAAGCTTTCGACATCGAACGCGGAACAGCCCTGAAGGGCATCAAGGACGCCGCCAAAATTACCGAGTTTCTGAGCGAGGTTAATAGTGTCAATCAAACTGACTGAAGAAATGCTGAGCCATCTGCCGGACGCCAGGGGGCACTTCGGCGCCTATGGTGGCCGCTTTGTATCCGAAACCCTGATGGATTCCCTGATGACCCTGGAACGGGAGTACCTGCGCCTCAAGAAGGACCCCGACTTCCAGGCAGCCTTTGACAAGGACCTGGCCCATTACGTAGGCCGACCAAGCCCGCTGTACTTTGCCGAGCGTCTGACTCGTGAGACCGGTGGCGCCCAGATCTGGCTCAAACGTGAAGATCTTAACCACACCGGCGCCCACAAGGTGAACAACACTATTGGGCAGGCCCTGCTGGCAGCGTTTCTGGGCAAGAAACGCATCATTGCAGAAACCGGTGCGGGTCAGCACGGGGTGGCTACGGCCACTGTATGCGCCCGTCTCGGCCTCGAATGTCATGTGTTCATGGGGGCCGAGGACGTGCGCCGTCAGTCCCTGAACGTCTATCGCATGAAGCTGCTTGGCGCCCAGGTCCACGCCGTCCAGAGCGGTACCCGTACCCTCAAGGATGCCATGAACGAGGCCATGCGGGATTGGGTAGCCAATGTCGACGATACCTTCTATATCATCGGTACCGTTGCAGGCCCCCATCCTTATCCGTTGCTGGTCCGTGATTTCCAGTCGGTTATCGGTCGCGAGACCCGGGCTCAGGCCCTTGAGCAGGCCGGCAAACTGCCGGATGCCCTGGTGGCCTGTGTGGGAGGGGGATCCAATGCGATCGGTATGTTCTATCCGTTCCTCACTGACGAATCAGTACAACTTTATGGTGTCGAGGCAGGTGGTCTTGGCGTTGAAACCGGCCAGCACGCGGCACCCCTGGCAGCGGGGCGCCCAGGTGTCCTCCATGGTAACCGAACCTACCTGATGGAAGATGAGAACGGCCAGATTGCCGCTACTCACTCCGTCTCTGCCGGCCTCGACTACCCCGGTGTTGGACCGGAGCACAGCTGGTTGAAGGATATCGGTCGGGCCAACTACGTGTCGGTAACCGATCAGGAGGCGCTGGACGCATTCCGCAAACTGACCCGTGTCGAAGGTATCATGCCGGCCCTGGAAACCGCCCATGCAGTGGCCTACACCATCAAGCTGGCAGCCACCATGGATCCGGAACAGATGGTGGTGATCAATATTTCCGGCCGGGGCGACAAGGACATCCATACCATCGCCGAACTGGACGGTATTGAGGTCTGATAACCGTTCCGGTGAACCGGGTCTATTTCTTACAGGAGCAGGCATGAGTCGAATTACAGGGGTACTCGAGACCCTCAAGGAACAGGGCCGCAAGGCATTGATCCCATACATTACCGCCGGGGATCCCCATCCGGACCAGACCGTTGACCTGATGCATGCGCTGGCGTCGGCCGGAGCCGATATCATTGAGTTGGGAGTACCCTTCTCCGACCCGATGGCCGACGGCCCGGTCATTCAGCTGGCCTGTGAGCGGGCGCTGAAACATGGCACCTCCCTGCGGCAGGTGATTGGCATGGTAAAAACTTTCCGTGAACAGGATCAGGACACCCCTGTGGTGTTGATGGGATACCTCAACCCGATGGAAGCCATGGGCTACGAAGTCTTTGCCGATGCGGCGGCCGAGGCTGGTGTCGACGGCATCCTAACGGTGGACCTGCCTCCCGAGGAAGCGGAGGACGTGGCTCCACTGTTTTCCCGCCGCAATATGGACCCGATTTTCCTGCTCGCCCCCACCACCACTGATGACCGGATACGTGCAATCAGTGAACACTCTTCCGGCTATGTGTACTATGTTTCAGTCAAAGGGGTAACTGGCTCTGCAGCCATTGATGTGGAGGAGGTTGGTCGCAAGGTGGCCAATGTTCACCGGATAACTGCCTTGCCGGTTGGGGTTGGTTTCGGAATCCGTGACGCAGACACCGCAGCTGCGGTGGGTAAGGTATCCGATGGTGTAATAGTCGGCTCCGTGCTGGTGGATACAATAGCCCACCACCAGACAGATCCCGCCGCTCTCAGACAGGCCCTGACGGATCTGTTGCACCCGATGCGCGAAGCACTGGACGCGCTGGCCTGAGGCCGCCCGTACAGTGAATGGAATGACAGGATGACAACATGAGTAACTGGCTAGACAAGATCATGCCGAGCAAGATTCGCTCGGAATCCAAGCAGCGGACCGGTGTGCCGGAAGGGCTGTGGAAGAAATGCCCGAAATGTGGGGCGTTCCTGTACAAGCCTGAACTGGACAAGAACCTGGATGTTTGCCCCAAATGTAACCACCACCTGCGGGTAACTGCACGGCGGCGGTTGGAAATCTTCCTCGACGAGGATGGTCGTGAAGAGGTCGCAGCGGACCTGGAACCCTGGGATCGGCTCAAGTTCAAGGACACCCGCCGCTACAAGGAACGCCTGGCGCAGAACCAGAAAGCCACCGGCGAGAAAGACGCACTGGTGGTCATGAAGGGTCGTACCCTGGGCATTCCACTGGTCGCTTGTGCGTTCGAATTCAACTTCCTCGGCGGCTCCATGGGGCAGGTCGTTGGTGAAAAGTTTGTCCAGGCCGCGAATATCTGCCTGGAAGAGCGCATTCCGCTGGTGTGTTTCTCGGCGTCCGGTGGTGCACGCATGCAGGAGGCGATCCTGTCCCTGATGCAGATGTCCAAGACGGCAGCCGTGCTGGAACGGATGAAGCAGGAAGGCATCCCCTATATCTCGGTGATGACGGACCCGGTGTTCGGCGGTGTGTCTGCCAGCCTTGCCATGCTGGGTGACCTCAATATTGCCGAGCCCTACGCACTGATCGGGTTTGCCGGCCCCCGTGTTATCGAGCAGACCGTCCGGGAAAAGCTGCCGGAAGGCTTCCAGCGCAGCGAATTCCTGCTGGAGCACGGCGCCATCGACATGATTCTCCACCGTCACAAGATGCGGGAGCGGATTGCGGCCATCCTGGCCAAGTTCACGGGCCAGGAAAAACCGGCCGCCGATGAACCCATCGAGTTCGATGTGAGTGAAAGGCCGGACAGTCCCGACGTAGCCGATGCCAGGGAATGAAACCATCCCGGCCCCCGGGCCGGGCGCATCCCTTGATCAGTGGCTGACCTACCTGGAGTCCATTCACCCGGTGGAAATGGACCTGGGACTGGACAGGGTGCTGCTGGTCCTGCGGCGACTGATGCCGGCCCGGCCAAGGGCCCGGGTGATTACCATTGGCGGCACCAACGGAAAGGGCAGTACCGTCGCTGCCCTGGAAGCCCTGTTGCTAGCAAGTGGTGAATCGGTCGGCAGCTATACGTCTCCCCACCTGATTGATTACAACGAAAGGGTTCGTGTTAATGGCAGTAACGCCAGTGATGAGGCCTTTATCCGGGCCTTCGAACAGGTGGAAGTTGCCAGGCGCGACACCACCCTGACGTATTTCGAGTTCGGCACCCTGGCGGCCTTTCTGATCATGGCCGAGGCCGGTGTCAGTAACATGGTGCTTGAGGTGGGCCTGGGGGGGCGGTTGGATGCTGTCAACACCCTCGATGCGGATCTTGCAATTATAACGTCCGTGGACCTGGATCACACCGCCTGGCTGGGTGATGACCGCAATACGATCGGCTTCGAGAAGGCCGGAATTCTCCGTCCAGGACAAACGGCGATCTACGCAGACCTGGATCCACCCCCTTCGGTGTTGCAGCAAGCCAATGCACAGCGTGTGAACCTTCTCCGGCCCGGTAATGGCTATGTCGTCCTGCAGGAAGGCGGGCATGTGGCTGTCATGACGGACTCCGGGCACCAGGTCGTCCTTCCCGGCGACCGCCTGCCGGTTCATAGCCTTGCTGCCGCTGCCGTCGCAGCAACCGAGCTTGGTCTGTTGTTGTTTGACCAGCGTATCGGTGAAGTACTGGCCGGGGTATCGCTGGCGGGAAGGTTTGAGCAGGTCAGTCATCACCCGGATGTGTTCCTGGACGTGGGCCATAACCCCCACGCCGCCCAATGGTTGTCCCGCCGGTTGTCATTCCTTCGTCGTACCGGGGGTTATACCCGCATCGTTGCCGTGTATGGGGGGCTTGCCGATAAAGACTCCGCTGGCGTAGCACGGGCGCTTCTACCTGTCGTGGATCACTGGCTCCTCGGCGGACTGGATGTCCCTCGCGGCTTGTCGGCGACAGCCCTTCAGGATCGCCTGGGTTCCGTGATCCCCATGGGCCGACTTACGGTCTGCGACAGCATAAGGGAGGCAATTTCGGAGGCAATGGCAAGCGCGGGCGCTGAAGGGCTGGTGCTGGTCTTTGGGTCGTTCTTCACAGTGGCTGAAGGGCGTCGCTACTTTTCCGCAAGCCCTTAAATATTGGTCATAGACCCGCTGCCACTTTGAGTTGGGGTTTTACGACAGTTATATTCAATGGTGTCGATGCCTCGAAAGGGGCTGGTCGTTAACCGGTTACAATGCCGGGGGCTGCAACAGGGAGCCGAAGTAACGTGAGTGGATTGAAACAGCGGATTATAGGCGCACTGGTGCTGATTTCACTGGCGGTGATTTTCGTACCAATGATGTTTGACGAGCCCCATAACGAGCGGGCTGTGCGTTCCCTGGATATTCCGGAAGAGCCTCCATTCCCGGAGGTGAACGCCCCCGGGGATGCAGACCGACTTGAGGGTGTGCCGAGCTACCGGGTTGAGGAACTTGACCCTGCTCCAGCCCCCGACGTCATTGAAGCCCCGGCCATGGGCCAGGAGCCTTCGGTAGCCGGGGACGACTCGGCGTCGGCTGAAGCAGGGGACCCGGTGCCGCTGGTTGGGGAGCAGGACCCCGAAAGCCCGCCTTCGGTCCGGCAGGAAACCCGGCCCGCAGAAGTTACCGACACCGAGGTTCCTGCCGAAGTTGCTGACAGCGATGCCGGACCCGCGTCCGGCGACGAAGCTTCTGAAGCGGACGCCGACGCCGATTTCCAGCGCACACTGGAGGGCGCGTGGATCCTCCAGTTGGGCAGCTTTGGTAATGCGGATAACGCGCGCCGCCTGCGTGATAACGTGAGGGAGCGGGGTTACGGTGCCCACTTGCAGGAGGTGACTCGGGGTGACCAGCGTCTGGTAAGGGTGTTTTCCGGTCCGTTCGCCGAAAAGGCAGAAGCCGAAAAGGCCAAGTCCGTTCTGGACGAGGCATTCGGCATCAAGTCCCTCGTCACCAAGGGCGAAGGCTGAGACTGTCCGCAGACTGAGCGATGGGGCAGGGCGTCCAGCACGCCTTCCCGGTTGTGGCTTGCGATGGGGTAATTGGTTTGGGTTGCCGGTGATTCCTGATAGAATTCGCGGTTCCTGTTCATCACCGGGTAATTCATGAACGCGCTGATCTGGATCGACTGGGTCATCATCGCCCTGCTGACAATCTCCACCCTGATCAGCCTGAAAAGGGGCTTTGTCAGGGAAGCCCTGTCGCTCATTACCTGGGTGGCAGCGTTCATTGTCGCCCGCACGTTTCATCCGCAAATGCAGTCCCTTCTGGCTGGCACGGTGGAAACTCCCCTGGTTCGCCTGATTGCCGCCTTTGCTATCCTTTTCGTGGCCACTTTGATTGTCGGCGCCATTATCAACAACCTGATTGGCCACCTGGTCCGGGTAACCGGCCTGAGTGCCACCGACCGTGTGCTGGGGATGGTTTTCGGGTTGCTGAGGGGCGTGGTCGTTGTTGTGGTCGCCATTGCCTTTACCCGTTACACCCCGCTGGCTGAGGACACCTGGTGGCGCACCTCCGTAATGATTGAACGGCTTGGTGTGGTCGAGGACTGGTCCCGGCGAACCTTTGGTGATGAATTCGAACGTTTCCTTGGGCCCGCGCCAGACGGTGACGTGGTCCGGGAGCAGGTGTCCGACGCCGTCAAGGCTCAGGCGCTGTAAGTAACGCAGTCGTTTCAATGTTCTGGAGAACGCAGCACCCATGTGTGGAATTGTAGGAATTGTCAGTACGCAGTATGTCAATCAGGCGTTGTATGACGCTCTGACGGTACTCCAGCACCGGGGTCAGGACGCGGCCGGTATCGTAACCTTCCAGGATGACCGGTTTTATCTGCGTAAGGACAATGGCCTGGTGCGTGATGTGTTCCGCACCTCCCACATGCGCAGGCTGGTTGGTAACGTTGGCATCGGTCATGTACGGTATCCCACCGCCGGAAGTTCCAGTTCGGCCGAGGCGCAGCCTTTCTACGTGAACAGTCCCTATGGGATCACACTGGCCCATAACGGCAACCTGACTAACGCCGATGACCTGTCCCGGGACCTGTTCCGCACCGACCTGCGCCATATCAACACCAATTCCGACTCGGAAGTGCTGCTCAACGTATTTGCCCATGAACTGCAGAAACTGGGCAAGCTCGACCCCAGCAAGGACGAAATCTTTGCTGCAGTGCGTGCCGTACACCAGCGCTGCCGGGGAGCCTATGCGGTGATTGCCATGATTACCGGCTACGGCATCGTCGGCTTCCGCGACCCTAACGGTATCCGTCCGGCTTGTTATGGTGTGCGGGAGACCGCGGAGGGCAAGGAATACATGATTGCCTCTGAAAGCGTGGCCCTGAGCGCAGCCGGGTTCAAACTGGTGCGGGACATAGCGCCGGGTGAAGCGGTTTATATCGAAACTGATGGCACGCTCTATACCCAGCAGTGCGCAGAGGCTCCGAGCCTGAACCCCTGTATCTTCGAGCATGTCTACTTCGCGCGGCCCGACTCCATCATGGACCAGGTGTCGGTCTACAAGGCCCGGCTGCGCATGGGTGAAACCCTGGCTGACAAGGTGCTTCGCGAGCGCCCTGACCACGATATTGATGTAGTGGTGCCCATCCCGGATACCAGCCGGACCTCTGCGCTTCAGATGGCCCACCGACTCGGCGTGAAGTTCCGGGAAGGCTTCATCAAGAATCGCTATATCGGCCGAACCTTCATCATGCCGGGTCAGAAGATGCGCAAGAAGTCGGTGCGCCAGAAGCTCAATCCCATTGACCTGGAATTCCGTGGCAAGAATGTAATGCTGGTTGACGACTCCATCGTGCGAGGGACCAC
>Ga0098066_1000122_pt1 | contig 28584 bp, 26 predicted proteins | sample 25BtaG_FD_76332 | JGI IMG/M metagenome (GOLD analysis project Ga0098066, IMG submission 76332) | Marine viral communities from Cariaco Basin, Caribbean Sea - 25B_WHOI_OMZ_CsCl | ecosystem: Environmental > Aquatic > Marine > Oceanic | place: Caribbean Sea: Cariaco Basin | collected 2014-11-08
GATTGCACCCCGTGAAGGCTATCAGCCACTGTCTCCTGCCCAGGCGGTAAGCCAGCTGTTTGAATTGCGCAATGTGGAGTTCCAGGAAGACCTGGTGGAACAGTTTATCCAGTCCATCGGCATCTATCCCATCGGGACCCTGGTCCAGCTGACCAATGGCCAGCGAGGGGTTGTGGTGTCGCATTCACCCAAACGCAGGCTGATGCCCAAGGTCATGGTCATGACCGATGTTGGCCAGCAACCCCTGAAAGCGGCAAAGATGGTTAACCTTGCCACCTGCAACGAGGGACGCCCCGTGGAGCAGAGCCTGAGGGTGGAAGGTTGCCTGCCCAACGGTACCGACGGCCTCGACCCGGCCAGGTACGATATTACCGGCGTCGAGAGCCGCTGGAACCTGCGTCGACTGGTAGGCGCCTGACCTCCCGCCCGGCCGTTCCGGCCGGGCCTGTTCCTGGAACCCCGTTACCCACTGGCGGCAGTTGTTAGCGGGCTACCCTTGAATTTTCCCCGGTTTGGCTCAAGATATAGCGCTTTCTTAAACTCACCTCCCCGCCGGTATTTTTGATGACAGTCCAAGCCAACCAGGAAGCGCCAGCTACCTGGGCCCTTGAAATCGAAGGTTTGAAGAAACGTTACGGCAGCGGGTTTGAAGCCCTGAAAGGCATCGACCTGCGTGTGCGTGAAGGGGATTTCTTTGCCCTGCTGGGCCCGAACGGGGCTGGCAAGTCCACCACCCTGGGGATTGTGTGTTCGCTGGTGAACAAGTCGGCCGGCAAGGTGCGGGTGTTCGGTCACGACATCGACACTGACCTGGCTGGCGCCAAGCTGAACCTGGGTGTCGTGCCCCAGGAGTTCAACTTCAACCAGTTCGAGAAGGTGTTTGACATCGTTACTACCCAGGCCGGGTATTACGGAATTCCACTGCGCAAGGCGCGGGCGTCTGCAGAGCGTTATCTCAGAAAGCTTGGCCTGTGGGACAAGAAGGACACGCCTGCCCGGATGCTCTCCGGGGGTATGAAGCGCCGGCTGATGATCGCACGGGCGCTGGTCCATGAGCCAAGGTTGTTGATCCTGGACGAACCGACTGCCGGCGTGGATATCGAGTTGCGCCGGTCGATGTGGGCCTTCCTGGAAGAAATGAACCGCAACGGCACCACGATTATCCTGACCACCCATTACCTGGAAGAGGCGGAAGCCCTGTGCCGCAACATCGCCATTATTGATCATGGCGAGATTCTGCGACACACCAGCAAGAAAGAGTTGCTGACCCAGTTGCACGTGGAAACCTTTATCCTCGACACCGACCAGTCCCTGGCCACTGCCCCGGTGCTTGAGGGCTTCGAGACCCGCCTTGATGGCGAGGGGGCTGTCGAGGTTGACGTGGAAAAGAGTCAGGGGCTCAACGGCGTGTTTGCCCAGCTTGATCAACAGGGCATCCGGGTACTGAGTATGAGGACCAAGTCCAACCGGCTTGAGGAGCTGTTCCTGCGTATGGTGGAAGACAACGCCCGTCAGGGGGAGGTGACCCCGTGACAGCCAGTGCAATCCTGACCGCATTCCTGACCATTGTTGTCCGGGAAATCCGCCGGTTTACCCGGATCTGGCCGCAGACCCTGTTGCCGCCGGCAGTGACCATGACGTTGTACTTCATCATTTTCGGCAATCTGATCGGCTCACGGATTGGGTCGATGGGTGGCTTTGACTATATGTCATTCATCGTGCCTGGCCTGATCATGATGTCTGTTATTACAAGCACCTACGCCAATGTCGTGTCATCTTTCTTTAGCATGAAGTTCCAGCGCAGCATTGAGGAACTGCTGGTGTCACCGACACCGAACTGGACGATCCTCGCCGGCTATGTGGTCGGTGGCATGGCCCGGGGACTGGGTATCGGCCTGATTGTTACCCTGTTGTCGCTGGCGTTTACCCGGTTGCAGATCCATAACCTGCCGATGATGGTGCTGACCGTGTTTCTTACCTCGGCACTGTTTGCGCTGGGGGGCTTTATCAACGCCATGCTGGCGACCAAGTTCGATGACATTTCCATCGTACCAACCTTCGTGCTCACGCCGCTGACCTACCTTGGTGGCGTATTCTATTCCATCGAGCTGCTGCCGGAGTTCTGGCAGGGCGTGTCGATGATCAATCCGATCCTGTACATGGTGAATGCCTTCCGCTACGGCATTCTGGGTGTATCGGATGTGAATCCCTATGTGGCACTGGGCATGATCCTGGTGTTTATCGTCATTCTGTCCGTGGTGTCCCTGCGCATGCTGCAACGGGGCAAGGGCATACGTCACTGAGGAGTTGTCATGGCCCTTGACCATGCCCCCCTGGGCAAGTCCAGTGAGTACCCTGATCGCTATGCACCGGAGCTGCTGTTCCCGGTGCCGCGGGATGATAACCGTCGCCGTATCGGGTTGGAGGACGGCCGGTGGCCCTGGTTCGGCGATGACCTGTGGCAGGCATGGGAGCTGTCCTGGCTGCGCCCTGGTGGTGTACCGGTGGTGGCGTGGGGTGAGTTCCGCGTGCCGGCCGCGTCGCCGTCGCTGATCGAATCCAAGTCCCTGAAGCTCTACCTGAACTCCCTGAACCAGGAGGTTTTCTCCAGCCATGACCAGGTGAGGGAGACCATCGAGCGAGACCTCTCCAGTGCCTGTGGTGCCCAGGTGGCGGTGAGCCTCTATAGCGTTGACCGGGGCATGACAGCAGAAGGGCGTCCCCCGGGGGCGATCCTGATTGATGACGAGCCTGTCAGTAGCGTGGGCTATGACTATTGCCCCGAGGTATTGAAGGCGAGCGGCGAAACGGTAACCGAGAGTCTTTGCTCCCATTTGCTGAAGAGCAACTGCCCGGTGACCGGTCAGCCCGACTGGGGGTCTCTGCTGGTGGAGTACACCGGCCCCGCTATTGACCGCTCAGCGTTGCTGCAATATGTGGTGGGTTTTCGCCAGAAGCAGGATTTCCATGAGCACTGTGTGGAAACCGTCTTTACCGACCTGATGCAGCGGTGTCAGCCAGAGCACCTTGTGGTGAGCGCCAGGTATACCCGCCGTGGCGGGCTGGACATCAACCCCTGGCGCAGTACCGATCCGGGTGAGGCACCGCGAATGAGGCTGGTGCGGCAGTAAACTGAGGGGGTGTTCTGGCAAGTCGGGCAGTTCAGGTCTGCTCGGACTCCTCTTCAACCCGCAGCCGTTCAGCGGCCTCCTCAAGGGCTTGCAGTATGGCCTTGCGGTCGTTGTCCGCAATCTTGCCGGAATCCAGGTACATGGCAAAGCCTGCGTGTTCATGCTCCAGGAAGCTGCGGTTGGGGCCAAGGTCGCGGCGGAAGTCGATGACCTCATAGATGGCCACCGGGCGACCGAAGCCCTTCACGGTAATTTCCCCCTTGTCCCGGCACATGATCCGCTCCTTGATCAGCGAGAAGGTTTCGTAGGAAACCAGGATCTGCCCAGGCTCCGCCAGTTGCTCCAGCCGGCTGGCCAGGTTTACTTCCTTGCCGATGATGGTGTAGTCCATACGGTTTTCGGCGCCGAAGTTGCCCACGGTAACAAACCCGGAACTGATGCCCATACGAATTTCCAGCGGGGTGCGGATACCCTGGCTGCGCCAGCGCTGACGCATGATTTTCATATGATTGCGCATGTCGACGGCCATGGATACGCAGGCCAGGGCATCTTCCTTCTGGCCCCGGGATGACGGGTCACCAAAGAAGATCATGATGGAGTCACCCACAAATTTGTCGATGGTGCCGCCATATCGCAGGGCGACTTCTGACATTTCGTTGAAGTAGTTGTTGAGCAATTCGGTGAGGGCTTCCGGTTCCATTTCCTCGGACAGGTCGGTAAAGCCCTTTATGTCAGAGAAGAAAACGCTCAGCTTCTTGCGGCGGGTTTCCAGCCGCACGTCCCGTTCACCGGTAAAGATGGACTGCCAGACCTGGGGTGACAGGTACTTCGAGAGCTTGTCCGACAGGGCAATGGACTGCTCCCGCTGCTTCTGGATCTGGGTCTTGGCGGCCAGCAGGATGCGGGCCTGCTGGTGGGTGTAGAAGGCGGTTACGCAGATGTAGAGCCCGGTACCCGCAAGTGAGACCAGGCTGGTCAGCAGGGGCGTGGTGAAGTCCTCGGTGACGCCCAGCAGGCCCACCACCAGGCCGGCGGCCGCAACCAGCAACAGGGTACCGTAGAACCAGAGGTATAGGCCGCCAACAATCAGGCAGCTGAACATAAGCATCAGCGCCATGGCCAGGGAGGGCACGGGTGTCAGGCCGGTGAGGCCGATGACCAGGCCACCGGAGATGCACTCTACCAGTAACAGGTACTGACGGATGCGGGGCTGGCGGTCGGCACCCAGCTTGCGGCTGAGGAACAGGATTGTGTGGGGCCAGAAGACACCGGCGGCCAGTAACCAAAGCAGGGACTCGGGAAAAATGCCATCCACAACGCCGGCAACGATGATGCCGCAGAAGGCCGCGGCACCGAGCACCCGGCCGTTGAAATCCGGTAGTGGCGGGATCGCCTGAGGCGCGTCTTCCGGCGTAGAATCCGCGCGGGACTTGCGGCTGGTATCCGGCGTGCTTACAAACCCTGACATGCTTCGTCCCTGTGGAAGACGGATCGTGATCGTGGATTCCGGTGCCGGCCGGGGTGGCGCGGCAGTCTTGTTATTTTCGCTGGTGACGGTTACGGTTCCAGCGGAAGTGTCCTGAATCCAGCCGATGAGATTACCAGTAACGGCGAGGGCGGACAATCCGGTGCGGTTTCACACAGCGGGAGATAACAGCTGACTATGCACAGCATAACCGAGGCTCTGCTCAATCGTAGTTCTGAACCCCGCCTGAAAGCACCGGCGCCGCCGCAGGACGTGCTGGACCTGGCGCTGGCCTGTGCTGCCAGGGCGCCGGACCACGCCCTGCTGCGACCCTGGCGCTACCTGGTTATTGAAGGGGAGGGCCTGGAGCGCCTGGGCGAACTTTTCGAGGCCAGCGCCCCGGCAGGTGCCAGCGACGCCCAACGGCAAAAACTGCGCAAGGCGCCGCTGCGCGCGCCCATGGTTCTGGTGGCCATTGCCTCCCCGGTATCACACCCAAAGGTGCCTGAGTATGAGCAGGAGTATGCCTGCGCAGCCAGCGCCGCCTACCTGGTGCTGGCACTGCAGGCCGAAGGTTACGGCGCCATGTGGCGCTCGGGTGAAGTGTCGGATAACGACCAGGTGTGTAAAGGGCTGGGCCTGGGGGACAGGGAGTCCATCGTGGGCTTCATTTATGTGGGTACTGTTGACTCGGAAAAGCCGCCGGTGCCCCGGCCGGAAATCAGTGAATTTACGTCCCGCTGGCCCCAATAGCTTGCAGGGGCCCGCCTGTCTGCGGCAAGGGAAAGGGGTTGCCGCTCCTGCTACCATCGATCTCCTGCATTGCCTCTCCGTATTGGCTGTATACCGTTAAGTCAATGAAATAAAATAATAAAATAGATTTCCCATAACTCTGGCACTGTCATTGCTTCTTACTCTGCAAAGACCCCTGACCGGCAACAAGCGGCAGGGTAGTGCAGTTACTGGAGGCATTATGGCAATCACCTTCGACAAGGCCCTGGGTATCCATGAGCACGCACTGGCCGCTCGCAGTCAGCGGGCCCAGGTGCTGGCGAATAACCTGGCCAACGCCGACACCCCGGGCTACAAGGCCCGTGATGTGGACTTTCAGTCCATGCTGAAGCAGGCAACCGAGGCGTCACAGGGAGAGGGAATGGCCCGTACCCATCCCTCCCACATGGACGTTTCCGGTTCCGGGGGCAGTCCCGAGCTGCTCTATCGCACGCCGCACCAACCCTCCCTTGACGGTAACACCGTAGACGCCCAGCAGGAACAGACCCGGTTCATGCGCAACGCCATGGACTTCCAGGCCAGTTTCGAGTTTTTGAGCAGCAAGTTTTCCGGCCTGAGCAAGGCCATCAAAGGCGAATAAGCCGGCCACCGGAAACAGAGGAGAAATCGCATGTCCCTGGGAAACATCTTTGATATCGCCGGCTCCGGCATGACCGCTCAGCAACTGCGGTTGAACACGACAGCATCGAACATTGCCAACGCCGAGACGGCCAGTTCCAGCGTCGATCAAACCTATCGCGCCCGTAAGCCGGTGTTTGCCGCTATCCAGCAACAGCTGCTCAACCCGGACCAGTCAAGCGGCCACTTCCGTTTTGGCCAGGAGCAGGGCACCGGCGTTACCGTTGAAGGCATCGTTGAAAGCCAGGAAGAGCTGCAAATGCGTTACGAGCCGCATCACCCCGCTGCCAATGAGGAGGGGTACGTTTTCTACCCCAACGTGAACGTGGTGGAGGAAATGGCTGACATGATGTCGTCGTCCCGCAGCTTCCAGATGAACGTGGATGTGATGAACGCCGCCAAGACCATGATGCAGCGCGTGCTCACCCTTGGGCAGCAGTAACAGGCCAGTGATTCTTGTTCGGGGAAATGACCAATGAGCATTGTAAATAACACCACCTCAACGGCCGACGTGCTTGCGGAATACCGTACCAGGCAGGAGAGCAAGGGTGCCGGTAGTGAGGAGTTGGGCAAGAACGAGTTCATGGAACTGATGATTGCCCAGCTCAAGAACCAGAACCCGCTGGAGCCCAAGGGCAACGGCGAATTCATTGCCGACCTGGCCCAGTTCAGTTCGCTGGAGGAAATGCAGAACCTGAGTTCAACGGTTGGTGACGTTGTCGGCGAATTCCGTTCCTCCCAGGCCCTGCAGGCGTCAGCCATGGTAGGCAAGAGTGTGCTGGCGCCAGCCAACTTCGGCACCCTGGGACAGGACGGTGAGATGAAAGGTGTGGTGAGCGTGCCATCCAGCACCGGTGGCCTGAGAATCAATATCGAAAATTCCGCCGGCGAGATGGTACGCCAGCTTGACCTGGGCCAGGCCTCTGCCGGCCAACAGGCCTTCACCTGGGATGGTGAAGACGGCAACGGCAATCCCTTGCCGCCCGGTCGCTACTACGTCACCGCCCAGGGCAGTTACCCCCAGGGCACAGAACAGCTGCTGACCCTGATGAGCGCAAACGTGGACAGTGTGTCACTGGGCCAGGGCGGCAGCATTACGCTTAACCTTGCCGGCATGGGGTCGATTCCCCTGTCGGACGTACAACAAGTCAACTGAGTGAGGTTGAACCATGGCATTTAATATCGGACTCAGCGGGCTTCGTGCCTCACAGGTTGACCTGGACGTTACCGGCAACAACATTGCCAACGCCAGCACAGTCGGTTTCAAGGGCAGCAAGGCCCAGTTCGGCGACCTTTACTCCAGCGGCTTCCTGAGTTCCGGCAAGATGTCGGTGGGCAGCGGCGTGAAGGTTCAGGACATCAAACAGAGCTTCGCCCAGGGTTCGATTAGCGGCACCCAGAATGGCCTGGATATGGCGATTGATGGCGATGGCTTCTTCGTGCTGAGCAACAACGGCCAGGTACAGTACTCCCGCGCGGGCCAGTTCAGCATCGACAAGGATGGCTTTGTGGTGAACAGCCAGTCCATGAAAGTGCAGGGTTACCAGGCCGACGGCGATGGTAATCTCAGTGGTGTTCGCGGGGACCTGCAGATAGATACAGACAACCTGGCGCCAAGGCGGACCACCCGGTTTGATTCCGAGGTGAACCTGGATTCCCGTGAGTCTGTGCTGGAAGTGATCCGGCAGTCCTATGAAGTGAATGCGCTTGACCCTTCGGACGCTACCAACCCGGCTGAAGAAGATACCCTGACCTTTACCTACGACGATAATCGCACCAGCGAACTTACGTTTAACGGTGACCAGCAAGCACGGGAGATCGCTGAACAGCTCAATGAGCTTCCCGGGGTAACGGCGTCAGCGCGCACGACTTATGATATTGACCCGGCCCTGATTCAGCCGGATACCAATTTCCGCATCCAGGGCACTGACTTCAGCATTCCCGGCGCACCGGACGTGGCCGACGCGGGGGAAGCGCTGAGCTGGCTACAGGACGCAATCAATGCTTCTCCACTGAATACCATCAATGCGACCAACCAGGGTGGGCAGCTGAGGCTGATTGACAGTCGTGGTAATGACCTGGATATCTCGCGGGTGGATGATGATGGCAACCTTGATCAGGATGGCTCCGGTGCCGCGATCCTTGATGAAAGCGTTCGTGGGCAGGTTAACGAGCTGGTCCTGGACAGGACCGTAACGGTCAGTTCCGCCAATGGCACGGACGGACTCCTGGCTACGGCAGATCCTTCTGTGACCCGAACCAATACGTTCAATCCGGAAGACCAGCGCACCTACAACCATGCTACGTCTTCGACCATCTACGATAGTCTGGGTAATCCTCATACCATGACCCAGTACTTTGTGAAGGAGCCGGTTACCGGTGGTGAAAGTGTCTGGGCAATGTATATCCAGATTGATGGTGAAGACGTCGGGGACCCCCCTTTCACAACCGGGGAGCCGACCCGGGCCCGCTATGAACTGGAGTTCAACAGCGACGGCAGTATCGCATCGGTGGATGGTGATCCTGACGGGCAGGTGCTGATCTCCAACTGGACACCGAAAGATCAGTCAGGCCAGCCCAATGGTTCGGACGGTCCGCTGCCCATCGCCAACGGCGGCCAGCTGCCGATTGCCGATCCCCCCGTGTCCTCGAACTTTGCCATTAACATGAACGAGACTACGCAGTACGGCTCTTCGTTTGGTGTCGTTGATCAGCGGCAGAACGGTTATACCACTGGCCGCCTGTCAGGCCTGGATGTATCCGGAGAAGGGGTTATCTTTGCCCGTTATTCCAATGGTCAGTCCCAGAACCTGGGGCAGGTTTCACTGGCGACCTTTGCCAATGCTGACGGCCTGTCGCCGGTCGGAGATACCAACTGGGTGGAAACCTTCGAGTCTGGCCAGCCGATTTTCGGCGCGCCGAGTACGGGTACTCTGGGTTCGATTTCCGCAAGTTCGGTGGAGGAGTCCAACGTGGACCTGTCGCAGGAACTGGTGAACCTGATTATTGCCCAGCGTAACTACCAGGCCAATGCCAAGACCATTGAGACTTCGGATGCGGTGACTCAGACCATTATCAACCTTCGTTAACTCAGTGGATGATTGAGGCGATACGCTAACTGGGCTTGTCTGATACGTATGGTGGAGGGCCCCGGGGGTCAGGGGCTCTTTCTTCGCCGCAATTCACGGCCCGTCCCTGGGCCGGCCTTGCTCCGCGCCATCCATGGCGCTGCTACGAAAGAGCCCCTGACCCCCGGGACCTTATGAACCCCGTGCTGGCCTGATGATCCCAGCGGGATCTTCAGGCGATTGTTTCACGGCTGGTTGTTGCCGCTGTTTTAGTAGTGTTATCACAGCAGACCATAGAGACGGAGTGTGGTGGTCCTTTTTCGCAACAGCGCCAGGGATGGCGCGGAGCAAGGCCGGTCCAGGGATGGACCGTGAATTGCGGTGGAGAAAAAGGACCACCATGCTCCGGCTCGGCACCGAGCTTTGGTCCCGTACAACAATTCCCTTTCCCCGCCAAAAACGCCAACTAAGTTTTTGGCACGACTCCTGCAAGAACCAGGAAAACGACGAATGAACGTCAGATTTCCGGCAGGAGTTTTCCCATGGATAAATCCATCTACATCGGCATGTCCGGAGCCAAGCAGAACATGATGGCGCAGCAGGCCCATGCCAATAACCTTGCCAACGTCAACACTACCGGCTTCAAGAAAGACTTCGCCCAGGCCCGCAGCATGCCCGTTTTCGGCGAACACCATCCTACCCGCGCCTACGCCATGACCGAACGCCCCGGCACCGACTTCAGCGCCGGACCGCTGCAGCAGACCGGTCGCAATCTCGATGTCGCAATGGATGGTGAAGGCTGGCTGGCCGTCCAGAACAACCAGGGCGAAGAAGTCTTCACCCGTTCCGGCAGCCTGCAGGTGGATGTTAACGGAATGATTCGGCTTGGCTCCGGTGAAATGGTTCTTGGCAACGGTGGCCCGGTGGCATTGCCTCCCTATGAGCAACTCCTGATCGGCGCTGACGGCACTGTCTCCATCCAGCCTGTGGGTGGTCCGCCGGACCAGTTGGTGGAAATCGACCGCCTGAAACTCGTCAATCCCCCATCAGACGCCCTGATGAAAGGGGAGGACGGCTTTATCCGTCGCAAGCCTGACCAGGCTATCGATGGACCGGAGCAGCCTGATGCAAACATGCGGGTGGCGTCGGGCTTCCTGGAAAGCTCCAACGTCAATGCCGTTGAAGAAATGATCGCCAACCTGGAGCTGTCTCGGCAGTTTGAAATGCAGGTAAAGGTCATGCAGACCGCTGACGAGAATTCCGAGGTTACGGCACGACTGTTGCAAAACCTCTGATAACGACACGTACAACGGCCCCGTTGCCCGAAAAGCGGCAAACCCTCGCCGCCCGGTGGCCGGCCTGAAAGGAGTACCGACATGCATCCAGCACTTTGGGTCAGTAAAACCGGTCTGAGCGCCCAGGATACGAAGATGACCACCATCTCCAACAACCTGGCGAACGTTAACACCACCGGCTTCAAGCGCGACAACGCCGTGTTCCAGGACTTGCTGTACCAGGTGAACCGGCAGCCAGGTGGCCTCAATGCCCAGAATGCCGAGCTTCCGTCAGGCCTTCAGCTGGGTACCGGTGTGCGGGTAGTGGGAACCACCAAGCAATTTACCCAGGGCAACCTGCAGGTAACCGAACAGCCGCTGGACCTGGCGGTCGATGGCCGTGGCTTTTTCCAGATCCAGATGCCGGATGGCGAGATTGCCTACACCCGGGATGGCCAGTTCCAGCTCAACTCCGACGGTGATGTGGTCACCCCGGACGGTTATCTGCTGGAGCCCAACATCAATATCCCCGAGAACGCCACCAGTGTGACCATTGGCAAGGACGGCACCGTGTCTGCGGTGGTCGAGAACCAGGCCGATCCGGTGAACCTGGGCGAAATTCCCCTGGTGGACTTCATTAACCCCCAGGGCCTTCAGGCCATGGGTGGCAACCTGTTCCGGGAAACCGCCGCCAGTGGTGATCCACAGGAAGGGGAGGCCGGCATCGGTGGGCTGGGCTCTATCCAGCAGGGGATGACCGAGGCCTCCAACGTGGAGGTGGTGGAAGAACTGGTCAACATGATCACCACCCAGCGGGCCTATGAAATGAACTCCAAGGTGGTGTCAGCTTCTGACCAGATGCTGCAGTTCATCACCAATAATATTGGTTAATGGTTGACAGGTTAATGAGCATGACAGTCCATCCCAACAAGTCTGCCAGCAGCACCGCCCGGAGCGCCCTCGGGGCGGCGCTGGTCATGGTGCTGGCCCTGCTGCAGGGCTGTCAGTCCATGACCCGGGAGCGCCCGGTGCCCAATGACCCGGCCTATGCCCCGGTGCGCGCCGAGGCGATGGTTCGCCGGGAGCCCCATACCGGCAGCATCTATCAGAACTCCCGCAACTACAGCCTGTACGGTGACAGTACGGCGCTGAACGTGGGCGACATCCTGACCGTCACCCTGCAGGAGTCCACCAGCGCCTCCAAGAATGCGGAGAGCAGCATTACCAAGGACACCGAGATTGGCCTCGGCACCCCGTCCTTCTTCGGGCGTAACTTCGAACGCCTGGGGGGCAGTGTGAACAGCGAGCGTGATTTCGAAGGCCAGGCAGAGGCGGACCAGAGCAACAGCCTGGCAGGCAGTATTACCGTGACGGTCACGGAAGTGCTGCCTAACGGCGTACTGCATATCCGGGGTGAAAAATGGCTGTCGCTGACTAACGGCGACGAATATATCCGCGTCAGTGGGCTGGTCCGTCCCCAGGACATTTCCCCGGACAATACTGTCTCTTCCCAGCGCATTGCCGATGCAAGGCTGGCCTACGGCGGTACCGGCGACTTTGACCAGGCCAACCAGCCAGGCTGGCTGACCCGATTCTTCAACAGTGAGTGGTGGCCCCTGTGAGTGCTGTCAGAATACTTGCAACCTTCCTGATGTTCGCCCTGGTATCCGGCCCGGTGTTGGCGGATCGGCTAAAGGATCTGACCCGGGTGAAGGGCGTGCGTGACAACCAGCTCGTGGGTTACGGCCTGGTAGTGGGCCTCGACGGCACTGGCGATTCAGCGCCTTTTACCAGCCAGACCTTCCGCAACATGATGAACCGGTTCGGCATCACTATTCCCGAGGGCGTGAACCCGGATACCGACAACGTGGCGGCGGTCAGCGTCCACGCCACCCTGCCGGCATTCGCCAAGAACGGGCAGACCCTGGATATAACCGTGTCTTCCCTGGGCAACGCTGACAGCCTGCGCGGCGGCACCCTGTTGATGACCCCGCTGAAGGGTGCTGATGACCAGGTCTACGCGATGGCGCAGGGCAGCCTCGTGGTGGGTGGTTTCGGTGCCCAGGGCCAGGACGGTTCCCGGATTACCGTGAATGTCCCCAGTGTCGGGCGTATCCCCAACGGGGCAACCATCGAGCGGGAAGTCACCAGCCCCTTCACCGAGGGCGACACCATTACCCTTAACCTGCTGAGGGCGGATTTCACTACGGCGCGCCGGGTGGTGGAGACCATCAATGGCTTCCTGGGTGAGGGCATGGCCTACGCCCACGATGCCACGTCGATTTCGGTTAAGGCGCCCCGCGACCCCTCCCAGCGGGTGAGCTTCCTGTCGATCCTGGAAAACCTGGACGTGGATCCGGCGCAGGAAGCGGCCAAGGTGGTCATTAACAGTCGCACCGGTACCATCGTGGTGGGCCAGAATGTGGAAGTAAGTCCGGCAGCCGTCACCCACGGCAACCTGACGGTCACTATCCAGGAAAACCTGCAAGTGGACCAACCGAACCCCTTTGCCGGTGGTGAAACAGTGGTCACGCCCAACACCCAGATTGCCGTTACCGAAGACCCGGCCCGGATGTTCCAGTTCGGCCCGGCCACCACCCTGAACGAAATCGTGCAGGCCGTGAACCAGGTAGGCGCGGCGCCGGGTGACGTGATGGCGGTGCTTGAAGCCCTGAAGCAGGCAGGCGCGTTGCGTGCCGAGCTGATTGTCATATAGGTGATCTGATGCAGCAGTCCGGAATCCAGCAGGCACAGTTCTACACCGAGTTCAGCGGCCTGAACGCCCTGAAGACACAGGCCCGTACGGATCGCAAGGCAGCGCTGGAAGAGGTGGCCCGACAGTTTGAAGGCCTGTTCCTCAACCAGATGCTCAAGAGTATGCGCTCGGCCAATGATGTGCTGTCACAGGGCAACTATCTGCAGAGCAACGAGTCGGGGTTCTACCAGGACATGTTCGACAGTCAGTTGAGTCTGTCCATGGGCAAGGACCAGGGCTTCGGGCTGGCGGATGCATTGGTCCGGCAGCTCAGTCGGCAGATTCCGGGCATCGATGACCAGGGCAATGCCATGCAGGGGGCCCGTCGCACCCTGGCGGATTATGACCGCAGCCTTCCGCCCCTTTCTCCAAAGCTGCCCGAACGGGTGGATGAGGTCAGGGCGCTGGCCGAACAGCCCCTGAATGAAAGCCCGGCCGAGGTCAGCGAGGAGCAGGTCCGGAACCCGGTCACGACGGGCGACCAGCCCATGCCGGACCGCTTTGAAAGCCCTGAACACTTTGTCCGCACGCTGCTGCCGCTGGCAGAGGATGTGGCAGCAGAGTCGGGTATTGACCCGCGGTTGATGGTGGCCCAGGCCGCCCTCGAGACCGGCTGGGGCAAGCACATGATCCGTGGCAATGACGGAGCTCACAGCTACAACCTGTTCGGTATCAAGGCGGACAGCCGCTGGCAGGGCGAATCGGTGAACATCGCCACCACTGAGTTCCGCGAAGGCGTGGCCATGAAGGAGCGCTGGGATTTCCGTCGCTATCCGGATTACCGGGAGAGCTTCCGGGATTACGTCAGCTTCCTGCAGGACAACCCTCGTTACCGGGCTGTCTGGGAAGTGGCCGATCAGCCGGAGGTCTTTGCCGAGCGTCTGCAGGAGGCCGGTTATGCCACTGACCCGGCCTATGGCCGCAAGATCCGAAATATCATGGAAGGGGAGCCCTTCGAGGCGGCCCTGAACCAGTTCCCGACCCTGTCCATGGTCGGTGAGGAGTAATCGCCATGGCAGGTCTGATTGGTATCGGTCTGAGTGGGGTTCTGGGTCATCAGTCTGCCCTGAACACCACCGGCAACAACATCACCAACGCCAATACCCCGGGCTACAGCCGGCAGGAAGTGCAGTTCGAGTCCAGCCCCACCCGCTACACCGGCAACGGGTCGGTGGGCACGGGTGTAGATATTTCCAATATTCGCAGGCTGGCGGACCAGTACCTGGTGGATCAGGTGCGCTCCGATACCGCCCTGTACAACGAGCAGGAAACCCTCCGCAAGGAACTGTCTCGCCTGGATGACCTGCTCGGTGGCCAGGACACCGGGCTGTCCCAGACCCTGAACAACTTCTTTGCGGCCATGCAGAACGCCGCCGAAGACCCGGGTTCACTGCCCCAGCGTCAGTTGGTGCTAAGTGAGGCCCAGAGTGTGGTTAACCGGTTCCAGGCGCTGCACGAGGAATTCATCCAGCAGCGGGAACTGGTCAAAACCCAGCAGACCCAGAATGTGGCGGATGCGAACACGCTGCTGAATACGGTGGCTCAGCTGAACCTGGCCATTTCCGAATCTCCCGGTGTGGCCCAGGGGCGCCTGCCTAATGACCTGGTAGACCAGCGGGATGAGGCCATCCGCAAGCTATCCGAGATTCTCCAGGTCCGGGTGAACCAGGTTGGCGGTGGTCAGCTGAACGTTTCCCTGGCCAATGGGCAGGCGCTGGTTGTGGGAGCGGATGCCTCCCAGTTGGGCACCCGTCGTAACGCGGATGATCCGACGCGGTTGGAGTTCACCCTGACAAACGGGAACCGTACCCAGGTAATTGATGACCAGATAACCGGCGGCAAGCTGGGTGGTCTGCGCCGGTTCGAAAGCGAAGGCCTGGCGCCGGCCTTCGATGAACTGGGCCGGGTGGCCATTGCGCTGCAGGAATCCGTCAATCATCAGCACAAGATCGGTATGGACCTTGAAGGTGACCTGGGCGGTTTATTCTTCAGCGAAGTGAATAGCCGTGAGAAGCAACTGGCCCGGGCCATTGCCAGTGGGGACAACCAGCCGCCACAGAATTCCGTGGTGGGGGTGGATATCACCAACCCCTCTGAGTTGCCGGCAGGCTCCTGGACCCTGTTGTTTACCGAGGAGAACGGCCGCAGCTACGAGTTGATTGACCAGAAGAGCGGCAAGGTGGTGAACCAGGGTCGGCTGCCGGATGAACTGCCGGCCGAAATTACCATGCCTGGTTTCAACATATTCGTGGAGTCCGGCGACTTCAGCAAGGGGGACAGCTTCCAGATCCAGCCGACCCGTTTTGAAGCGGCCAACATAGACCTCAAGGTTGAGCGGGAAGAAGACCTGGCCTTCGCGAGTCCGGTGCGTGCGCAAGCGGATAGTGGTAATAGTGGCGATGCCAGGATCAACCAGGGGCTGATGTTTGATGTCCGCAATCCGCTCACCAACGCCCCCCTGTCCGAGTTCAGCCAGCGGGGCCAGTTATCGCCGGAACTGGAAATCTATTTCACCAGCGATACCGAGTATGTGATCCGGGACCCGGCGAATCCGGGCACGCCGCTTGAAACAGGTACCTACCAGCCGGGCATCAGCAACAAGCTGTTCACAGAAGATCCGTCGGACCCGGACTACCGCGGGTTTCAGTTCGAAATCAGCGGTAACCCGAAAACCGGGGACAGCTTCACCATTGGTTATAACACTAACGGCACTGCAGATAATCGTAACGCCGAACTGATCGCAGCGCTGGCCACCAAAAACACCATGAACAACGGCAGCCAGAGCTTCACCGAAGGCTATGCAGGACTGGTGGAGCAGGTCGGGGTGAAAACCCGACAGGCCCAGCTGGACAGCGACTCCGGCCGGACCCTGCTGGATCAGTCCGTAAACCAGCGGGAAGCGGTATCCGGCGTCAACCTGGACGAGGAGGCCGGCAAGCTTATCCAGTACCAGGCTGCCTATAACGCCTCCGCCCGGGTGATGGGCGTGGCCCAGGAACTGTTCGATACACTGCTTGGCACCTTCCGATAGGCCAGGGTTGAGGTGATGTAACATGATCAGAATTTCATCGCAGCAGATCTTTACTGGCGGCATCAACCGCTTGCAGGACCTGAATGTCAACCTGAACCAGACCCAGGAACAGGTATCCACCGGCAAGCGTGTCAACCGGCCCTCGGATGATCCGGTAGCGGCCGCCCGTATCCTCAAGCTGGACCAGGAAGTGGGTCGCATCGAGACCTACCAGCGCAATGTGGGGCTGGCGGAAAACCGACTGCAGCTCGAGGAAAGCTCTCTGGACAGCATGGTGGATATCATCCAGCGGGTACGTGAGCTGACGGTTCAGGCGGGTAACGGCTCGCTGACCGCGAACGACCGCCAGTCCATTTCTGCGGAGCTGAAACAGCGCCTGCAGGAACTGGCTTCCCAGGCCAATACCCAGGACAGTGCCGGCTCCTACATCTTTAGCGGCTTCCAGGGGGAGACCCCCGCCTTTGCAAAGAACATCAATGGCGACTGGGTATACCAGGGCGATGAGGGGCAGCGGAAGCTGGAAATTGATGATGGCGTAAACGTAGCCATCAGCGACCATGGCAAGGACCTGTTTGTGAACGTGCCTGCCGGGGGGCCAACGTTCTTCACCGAAGTAGGGCCGAATGTCGGGTCCGGGGCGCGGATCAGTAGTGGTGTGGTGCTGGATCCCGAACAGGTGGCCGGTGCTTCGCCCACGGATTACCTGGTGACAATTGAACAGGACGCATCACAGACGTCGGGGTTTCGTTACGATATCCGTGACAAGAACGACCCAGCGGGCCCCGTGTTGGAGTCCGGTGAATATGTCAGTGGCGGGAGCATTCGCTACCAGGGAATGCAGTTCGAGGTTTCCGGAGCCGGGGATGGCGACGAGTTCCTTATCAACACCAGTGAAAAGCAATCGATATTCCGCACTATCGAGAAGCTGATCTATGGCCTTGATAATCTACCGAAGCAGCCGGAGGCAGGCGCGATCACCAGCTTTGCGCCCGCAGTTGGTGATGTACTTGAAATCAATCAGGCTGTTTTTACGTTTGATGGCAGTGAAGACCTGGCGGATCTCGCCGCGCTGATTAATGACTCGGACGATGAGTCACTTGCAGGGATAGAAGCGAGGGTTGAGAGCGGTGAACTCAAGCTGATCTCATCGGGTAAAGAGATCAGTATTGATGCCACTGGAATGGCCGCAGGGGAGCTGCAAACGTCCGGTGCCCGTTTTGACAATATCAACGTGGGCCCGTTGGTTGCTGACCCGGTCGCTGAGGCCAACTTCCTCAGCACCCAGGCCACCTATGACCAGCTGATCGGTGATTCGCTGGCGAACCTGGACAACGCCCAGGAGTCCATCCTGCGCACCCAGACCGAGATCGGCGGGCGGATGAACCAGCTGGAGTCCACGGGCAAGTTCCTGGAAAACTCGTCCCTGTACGCGAAAGACCTGCGCTCCCAGTTGCAGGACGTGGATTACGCCGAGGCCATCAGTAACCTCTCGTTCCAGAGTTTTGTGCTGCAGGCGGCCCAGCAATCCTTCGCCCAGACCTCCCAGCTGTCACTCTTTGACCGATTGTAGGACAGCTTTGCTATTCCGCCGTTTGCTTTCGCAACCGGCGTCAGTATAATCCGGGCTCTCGACAACCGGGCAACCTGTGTGGCGGCGTGGTGAAATTGGTAGACACGACGGATTCAAAATCCGTTGGGGTAAAACCCGTGGCGGTTCGAGTCCGCCCGCCGCTACCATTCCTCATTGGCCCGGTGTATTCAGAATTCCGGCCTTCTCGGGCCGGCCCCGAGTCGACCTGTCCATGAAAGTCTCTGATTTCCATTTTGATTTGCCCGCTGAGCTGATTGCCCGTTATCCGATGGCGGAGCGCAGCGCATCCCGCTTGCTTTGCCTTGATGGCGTGTCCGGCGCACTGGCCCACCGCCAGTTCCGCGATCTGCCTGACCTGCTGGAGCCCGACGACCTGCTGGTGTTCAACGACACCCGGGTTATTCCCGCCCGCCTGTTCGGTACCAAGGACACCGGCGGACGGGTGGAGGTTCTGGTGGAGCGGGTTGAGTCCACCGATACCGTACTGGCCCATGTGCGTGCTTCCAAGGCGCTGAAACCCGGTCAGCGGGTAGTGCTGGAAGATGGCTCCGCACTGGTGATGCTTGACCGGGAGGACGCCCTGTTCAGGCTGAAGACCGAATCCGGCGAGGCCATGCTGGATCTGCTCGAACGGGCAGGGCACATGCCCCTGCCCCCCTATGTGGACCGCCCCGACGAAAGCACTGACAGAGAGCGCTACCAGACTGTCTATGCCCGGGAGGCCGGCGCCGTAGCCGCTCCCACGGCTGGTTTGCACTTCGATCAGTCGATCTTTGATCGCCTCGCCGCAAAAGGTATCCAGACGGCGTTCGTTACCCTGCACGTAGGTGCAGGCACTTTCCAGCCGGTGCGCGTGGAGAAGGTGGAAGACCACGTGATGCACAGTGAGGTGGCTACGGTCCCGGAAGCAACGGTCGAGGCCATCAGGGCGGCCAGGCAGCGTGGTGGACGGGTTATCGCCGTTGGCACTACCTCGGTACGTTCCCTGGAGTCCGCCAGTCGGGGTGGGGTGGTGCGCCCGTTCCAGGGTGAGACCGATATCTTCATCCGGCCCGGGTACCGGTTCCAGACCGTCGACGGGATGATCACCAACTTCCATCTGCCGGAATCCACCCTGATCATGCTGGTGAGTGCCTTCGCTGACTATCATCACACCATGTCGGCCTATCGGGTGGCAGTGGCCGAAAGCTATCGCTTCTTCAGCTACGGTGATGCGATGTTTATTACCGGTCAGGAGCCCAGTCTCGGGGCGCTAGCCGGACCAGGAGCCTGAAAATGCGCGACAACTGTTTCCTGTCATTTGAAAAACTCGGTGAAGACGGCAAGGCCCGTCGGGGCCGCCTGACCTTTCCCCGGGGTGTGGTTGAAACCCCGGCATTCATGCCTGTGGGTACCTACGGCACCGTAAAGGGTATGCTGCCCCGGGATATCGAAGCGACCGGCGCCCAGATCATTCTCGGCAACACCTTCCACCTGATGCTGCGGCCGGGCACTGAAGTGATCAAGGCCCACGGCGACCTCCATGACTTTACCCAGTGGCAGGGGCCCATCCTCACGGATTCCGGGGGCTTCCAGGTATTCAGCCTTGGAGACATGCGCAAGATCACTGAGCAGGGTGTGAGCTTCCGTTCGCCGGTGGATGGTTCGCCGGTGGAGCTGAACCCGGAGATTGCGATGCAGGTCCAGCGGGACCTGGGCTCGGACATTGTGATGATCTTTGACGAGTGCACTCCCTACCCGGCCACCGAGAAGCAGGCCCGGGAGTCCATGGAAATGTCCCTGCGCTGGGCGGCCCGTAGCAAGGTAGCGCATGGCGAAAGCCCGTCCGCACTGTTCGGCATTATCCAGGGCGGCATGTACAACGACCTGCGGCAGCGGTCCCTGGAGGGCCTCGTCGACATCGGCTTTGACGGCTATGCCATCGGCGGCCTGTCAGTAGGGGAGCCCAAAGAGGAAATGATCGCGGTATTGGACTACCTGCCGGTGCGGATGCCGGAAGATCATCCCCGCTACCTGATGGGCGTCGGTCGTCCGGAGGACATTGTCGAAGCGGTGCGTCGTGGTGTGGACATGTTTGACTGTGTCATGCCCACACGGAATGCCCGTAACGGGTATTTGTTCACTTCCACCGGTATCGTCAAGATACGTAACGCCACCCATCGCCACGACACCTCACCGCTCGATGCCGAGTGTGATTGCTATACCTGTTCACATTTCTCGAGAAGTTATCTGCATCATCTTGATAAGTGTGGTGAAATGCTGGGCTCGCAATTAAATACCATCCACAACCTTCACTACTACCAGAAGGTGATGGCCGGATTGCGTGGGGCTATTGAAGCAGGTACATTGTCCGACTTTGTGGAATCCTTCTACGCCAAGCGTGGCCTGCCTGTGCCGCCCCTGGCCGGTGGCTGAACCTCCACGCACCCGTATTCATTGCAGAACGACTAACGGAGACATCCTATGAAAGCAGTAAAAGCCATGTTGGCCACCCTCCTGGCCTCAGCCGTGCCGGGTGTTGCCCTGGCCCAGGACGCCGCCCAGGGTATGGGAGTTATGGGGCAGGTCATTTTCTTCGGTGGTTTCATCCTGATTTTTTACCTGCTGATCTGGCGCCCGCAGTCCAAGCGTGCCAAGGAGCACAAGGCCCTGATGTCGGGCCTGAACAAGGGTGACGAAGTGGTGACCTCTGGCGGCATCGTTGGCCGGATCACCCGTGTGACTGATGACTTCGTGGTGCTGGAAGTGGCCGATAACGTGGAACTGAAAGTTCAGAAGGTTGCGGTTGGTGCGGCCCTGCCCAAGGGCACTCTGAAAGACATCTGAACACAATGACCAGGGAGGCCACCGCCATGCCGGTGGCCTGGTAGCGGTCAACAAAGGGCTCCTATGCTGAACAAGTATCCGCTTTGGAAAAACATACTGATCCTGGTCGTTCTGGCGATCGGGTTCGTCTATGCCTTGCCGAACGTATTCCCTGACGACTATGCCATCCAGATTACCGGTGCCCGCAGTGGTACCGAGATCAGCCAGCAGACCGTCGACCGTGCGTCCGAGGCACTGGAGGAAGCCGGCATCACCATCAAGGGCATTGACCGGGAGGAGCGCAGTGCGCTGATTCGCGTGAACAGCTCTGATGACCAGTTACAGGCGCGGCCGGTTGTTCAGCAGGCCCTGGGTGACGAATTCCTGGTTGCCCTGAATATGGCAGAGTCCACCCCCGACTGGCTCAAGGCAGTGGGTGCCGGCCCGATGAAGCTGGGCCTTGACCTTCGCGGGGGCGTTCACTTCCTGCTTGAAGTGGATATGGAAACCGCCGTTGAGCAGCGCCTCGATGCTACCGCCAGTCAGATCAAGCGGGAGCTGAGGGAGGAGCGCATCCGTTATCGTGGTGGCGATGTTTCTGACGGCAACCGTATCGAGCTGTCTTTCCGCAGTGAGCAGGACCGCTCACAGGCGTTCGACATTATCCGCGATCGTTACAATGAGTTCCTGCTCGACGAGAGTACAGAGGAAGACAACTATCTGTTGAACCTGAGCCTGTCCGAGCAGGAGATCCAGCAGATCCAGGACTATGCCATCGAGCAGAACCTGACCACTATCCGTAATCGTGTCAATGAACTGGGTGTCGCTGAGCCGCTGGTGCAGCGCCAGGGGGCCGACCGGATTATCGTGGAACTGCCTGGGGTACAGGATACCGCCCAGGCCAAGCGGGTACTTGGTGCAACCGCCAACCTGGAGTTCCGCCTGGCGGCGCGCCAGGATGCTCCCGCAGCCTCTACCGAGACCTATCCTTTCCGGGATGAACCTGGTCGTACCGCACGGCTGGAGCGGGAGGTGATTGTTACCGGTGAGAACGTCGCCAACGCCAGTCAGAGCTTTGACGAAAACGGTATGCCACAGGTCAACATTACCCTTGACGGGGTGGGTGGTGACCTGATGACCCGCGCCACCCGCAACTCGGTCGGTCGCGGTATGGCGGTCCTGTTCATTGAATTCCGTACCGAGATGGAACAGGAAGTTGTCGACGGCGAGGTGGTGACCCGTGAAGAGCGGGTACAGGAGACCAGCATCATCTCCCTGGCCACGATACAGTCCACCCTGGGCTCCAGCTTCCGTATTACCGGGCTGGACTCCATCCATGAAGCGTCAGAACTGGCCCTGCTGTTGCGTGCCGGTGCCCTGGCAGCGCCCATGTACTTCGTCCAGGAGCGGACCATCGGACCGAGCCTTGGACAGCAGAACATTGATGCCGGCTTTATGTCGGTTGTCGTCGGCTTCTGCCTGGTGCTGGTGTTCATGGCGGTTTTCTACCGGGCTTTCGGCCTGGTCGCCAATGTTGCGCTGACGCTCAACCTGATGCTTTTGCTGGCCTGCATGTCGATCATTTCCGCCACGCTGACCTTGCCGGGGATTGCCGGTATCGTGCTGACGGTGGGGATGGCGGTGGACGCCAACGTACTGATCTTCGAGCGTATCCGTGAAGAGCTGCGGGAAGGGGTTTCACCCCAGCTGGCGATCAATTCCGGCTATTCGCGGGCCTTCGTTTCCATTGTGGACGCCAATATCACCACCTTCCTGGTGGCGATTATTCTCTTCGCCATGGGTTCGGGGCCGGTAAAGGGGTTCGCGGTAACCCTCAGTATTGGTATCGTCACCTCCCTGTTTACCGCCCTGGTGGTGAGTCGTGGAATGGTGAACGCCATATACGGAGGCCGGAAGGTCGAATCTCTCTCGATCGGAGGCAAGCTGGCCAATGTCTGATACCCGTACCGAAAAATTTGATTTCATGAGTTTGCGCAAGCCCTTCGCCATCATCTCGTTGTTGCTGGTGGTGGCATCCATTGTGGTGCTGGGAATGCGCGGACTTAACTTCGGCCTGGACTTCACCGGCGGCACGTCGGTGGAGCTGGAGTACGCCGAGGCTCCCGAGCTTGATGACGTCCGCGAGGCGTTGACCGATGCCGGCTACGAGGACTTTGTGGTGCAGAACTTCGGGTCTGACACGCTGGTGCTCATCCGTATGCAGGAAGCCGGTGATGACGAACTCGGCCGCAGCATACTTGCGGATATGCAGAATCGTTCCGACATCGACGTGGAGCTGGTGAGCTCGGAGTTCGTAGGCTCCCAGGTCGGTGATGAGCTCAAGGAGAGCAGCGGCCTGGGCATGTTGCTGGCGCTCGCGGTGGTGCTGATCTACGTGGGTATGCGTTTCCAGTTCAAGTTCGGTATCGCATCGGTGATACCCCTGGCCCATGATGTCATCATCGTACTGGGGCTCTTCGCGCTATTTCAGTGGACCTTTGACCTTACCGTGCTGGCGGCCCTGCTGGCGGTTATCGGTTACTCCCTGAACGATACCATCGTCATCATGGACCGTATCCGGGAGAATTTCCGGAAGCTGCGGATTGATGATCCGGAGGAAACCGTCAACCTCTCTATCCATGAGACGATCAACCGAACCATCAATACGTCTTTGACGACCTTACTGGTGCTGATGGCGCTGTATTTCCTGGGCGGTGAAGCCATCAATAACTTCGCCATCACCCTTGCTATTGGCGTGATCGTGGGCACCTACTCATCCATCTATGTCTCTGCGAACCTGCTTGTTGCGTTGGGTGTGACCCGCACAGATATGGTAGTGCCCCCGAAAGAGGGCATTGCCGGAGAGGGCGAGGAAGAGGAAGCCCCTCCGGAGTGGCTGAATCGGATGTAACTGGTGGAAGGGTCTTCGGCGACACGGTTGTCCGCCGGGGATCTTCCAGGCATAAAAAAACCGGGCTGGATGATTTCAGCCCGGTTTTTTTGTGTTCAGCCGACAGCGGTTACCGGATCAGCGTGGCAGCCTGGCCTGGAACGGGCGCAGGGTGCGCAGCACTTCCCGGATCAGCTTCGGGTTGGCAATGGCCAGCTGGCGGGTGTCACCTGAAGACGGGTTACCGGAAAAATCGCTGCTGAGAACACCGGCTTCGTTGGCCAGAGCCAGTCCTATATCCAGGTCCTCCTGCGACGGGCGAAACAGTATCGCGACATCCAGGTGGCCGGCAGCCACCCGGGCAATGTCCAGCACACTGCAACCGGTGCTGCGGACCTGTCGGGCCTGGGAGGCCAGTCCCGCTGACAGTTCACCCCAGACCAGCGGCTCTTCAGCGCCACGGGCCTGGTCCAGCAGGTTGGAAACCACAACCGCCTCGCTCAGGTGTCGGGTCTCGCTGACCCGCATACGGCGACTGTTGAGGGCGGCGCCCCGGCCACGGCTTGCGGAATACTCCTCACCGGTTACCGGGTTCATCACAAGCAGGTTGTCGGTGCGACCGTCTTTTTTCTGCACCAGGGCTACCACGAAATCCGGGATGCCGCGCAGAAGGTTTTCGCCACCAATAACCGGGAAGATATGCCAGCTAAGGGCGTGTCCATCGGCATTGCCGTCGCCGGCGGGGGCAATGTAATGATCCTTGTAGGCCTTCTGTAACTGCTCGGAAAAGTTCTCGAACATGTTACCAGTGACCCGGTCGAGCTGACGCTGACGATCTTCGGCGGTGTTGCCGGCAATGTCCTGGCGTTCGAAGTGGGCTTTCAGGTAATCGGCACCCTGGCGCGCGACACGCAGGGCCATTTTAATGGCTGGTTGCATCGGATTCTTCAGTTTCTGGAGTGATCAAAGGCGCGATCATAGCAAATCGCCGTCGGCCCTTGAAACTTTTTCCGGTCCGTAAAGACCCCCATGGCGGCCAGGGCAGCAGTTACCGGAGGCCAATACCATCAAAAAATCGCTGCCTTCTGGTAACATGTTGGCTTGTTTGCTGATCTCTTTTTACCGCTTCGGAACCGGACCACTCATGCACAAGCCCGCATTGCCAAGTACCTTCGACCTGCCTGCCCGTGACTATGTCCGCGTGGTAATGGTGGAAACGTCCCATTCCGGCAACATTGGCGCCGTTGCCCGGGCTATGAAAAACATGGGGCTGGGCAATCTCTGGCTGGTGAACCCGGCCTCGTTTCCTGACGAAACTTCCTACGCCCGATCTTCCGGTGCATCCGATGTGCTTGACCATGCGCGGGTTGTGTCCAGCCTGGATGAGGCTATCGAAGACTGTGTCCTGGTAATGGGCACCAGTGCCCGCGGGCGCAAGGTGCCCTGGCCAGTAATGTCGCCAACCGATGCCGCCCGCCAGGTGGGCGAGTATCAGGGGAGGGGGCAGGTGGCCCTGGTGTTTGGCCGAGAGAGCAATGGCCTCAGTAATGAAGAGTTGCAGCGGTGCCATGTTCACATACATATTCCGACCAATCCGGACTACAGCTCCCTGAACGTGGCAATGGCGGTCCAGGTCATGTGCTATGAAATTCGCATGGAATACCTGCGGGGGCTTGAAAACAGTGAGAATAACCCGCAACTCAAGCCTATTACGGCGCCCGGGGACACGGGCTGGGATGTGCCCGCCGCTACTGTGTCGGAGCTGGAAGGCTTTTTTGCCCATCTGGAGACGACACTGGCGGAGATTGATTTTCACCGCAGGGACAACCCCCGCCAGCTCATGACCCGGCTCCGCCGGCTTTATCAGCGGGCCCGGCCGGACCAGATGGAAGTCAACATCCTCCGGGGCATACTGACAGCGGTACAGAAATCCACCTCGGCATCGGGCAGGGGTGACGGTGGACGCAAACAGGACCAGACAAATGTTTGAGCGACTCAAAGAAGACATTGCCAGCGTATTTCACCGGGACCCCGCTGCCCGTAACACGTTTGAGGTTCTGACCAACTATCCGGGGTTGCACGCCCTGTTATTACACCGCCTGGCACACCGGATCTGGCAGGCCGATTTCAAATGGCTGGCCCGGAGCGTTTCCACCTTTTCCCGCTGGCTGACCGGTATCGAGATTCATCCCGGCGCGACCATTGGCCGGCGATTCTTCATCGACCATGGCATGGGTGTTGTAATCGGTGAAACCACGGTGATCGGGGATGACGTTACCCTTTATCAGGGCGTTACCCTTGGTGGCACCAGCTGGAACAAGGGCAAGCGGCACCCGACCATTGGCAATGGCGTGGTGGTAGGGGCCGGCGCAAAGATTCTTGGTCCGTTCGAGGTGGGTGAGGGGGCCAAGGTGGGCTCTAACTCGGTGGTGACGAAGGCGGTTCCCGCCGGCGCAACCGTTGTCGGCATACCTGGAAGGATGGTGGTGAAGACCCGCGAAAAAGATGACCGTCGCAAGGAAATGGAAGAACGCATGGGCTTCGATGCCTACGGTGTGACCGAGGAAATGCCGGATCCCGTGGCCCGGGCGATGCGTAGTTTGCTGGATCATATGCACGCCGTGGACGAGCGTATCGAAAAGATGTGCGCCGCCATCCACAAGGTCAACCAGGACTATGTGGACAATGGCAAGTTGCCGCCGCTGGATGCGGGGGAGTTTGATTGCGTGCGGGATGATTCTGCTGAGTCAGTGGATCACGCCGGGGAGGACCGGCGGGCAGCGAGCGGCGCCGAGGACCGCTGAATACTTGACCAAAAAGGTTGGTCAATTCATACTCAGCGGCTGGAATTCCATGAACTTCTGAGCCGGGGCTGCCGTTATGCGACTGACTACCAAGGGCCGCTACGCCGTAACTGCCATGCTGGACCTTGCCCTCCACGGAGACGAGGGGCCTGTCAGCCTGGCCGACATATCCCGGCGCCAGGGAATTTCCCTGTCTTACCTGGAACAGTTGTTCTCCCGTCTGCGCCGTGAAAAGTTAGTGAGCAGTGTGCGTGGCCCGGGTGGCGGCTACCGTCTGGGTCGGTCCAGTGACCAGGTGTTTATTGCGGATGTGGTAGATGCCGTCAATGAGTCCCTGGATACGACTCGCTGCAGCCACAAGGGGGATTGCCAGAACGGCGAAATGTGCCTGACCCACCACTTGTGGTCCGACCTGAGTGACCAGATCCACCAGTTCCTGAGTCGCATTAGCCTTGCCGACCTGATGAACAAGCGCGAAATCCAGGCGGTGGCCAGTCGACAGGATGGCCAGGCCCGGGAAGATGCGCTGGCCGATACCATCAACACCGAGCGTCTGGAAGACCAGGCGCCCGCCTGACCTGAAACAGAGCATGAAAACACCGGTTTATCTTGATTACGCAGCCACTACGCCTGTGGACCCTGCCGTTGCCGAGCTTATGGCAGGCTACCTGACCCTGGACGGGGTTTTTGGTAACCCGGCCAGTCGTTCCCATGGTTATGGCTGGCAGGCAGAAGCCGCTGTAGAAAATGCCCGGCGACAGGTGGCGCAGCTAATCGGTGCCGACCCAAGGGAGATTGTCTGGACCTCCGGAGCCACCGAGTCGGACAACCTGGCGATAAAGGGCGCCGTTGGCGCTAACTGCAACCCGGATGTGCGCCCACACATCATCACTTCCGCCATTGAGCACAAGGCGGTCCTGGATACCTGCAGCTGGCTGGAGGGTCAGGGCTGCGACGTTACCCGGCTGACACCGGATGCCACCGGTCAGATTGCCCTGTCACAGGTGGAACAGGCTTTAAGGCCGGAGACACTGCTGGTCAGCCTGATGCTGGTCAACAACGAGCTGGGCACCATAAACGATATTGGCAAGATCGGAGACATGTTGCGTGAGCGTGGCGTGCTGTTCCATGTGGATGCGGCGCAGGCCGCTGGCAAGGTGCCGGTGAACGTGTCTGACCTTAACGCAGACCTGGTCGCCCTTTCAGCTCACAAGGTGTACGGGCCCAAGGGCGTGGGGGCGCTTTACGTGCGACGCTCACCGGATGTTCGCATCGAGGCCCAGATCCATGGCGGCGGCCATGAGCGGGGCATGAGGTCCGGTACACTGCCTACCCACCAGATTGTCGGGATGGGCAAGGCCTTCGATATGGCCGGGGAGCTGCTCGAAAATGAAATGGCCCGGCTGGAAGCGTTACGGAGCCGGTTCCTGGAAGCTGTTGGCGAACTCGAGGGTGTGACCCTAAACGGCCATGAAACTCAACGGGTCCCCGGGATCATCAACCTTTCCTTTGACGGCATCGAAGCGGAGTCGCTGATGCTGGGTCTGAGGGAGTTGGCGGTCTCATCGGGTTCGGCCTGTGCCTCGGCGACCATGGAGCCCTCCTATGTACTTACGGCCATTGGCCTGAGCGAGGCCCAGGCCCATGCAGGTCTGCGATTCTCCCTGGGGCGGTTTTCCACGGATGAGGAAGTGGATTTCGCCGCCGGCCAGGTGGTCTCGGTGGTCGAACGGTTGCGTGAACGTCGGCGCACCTCCGCCTGAGGCCGCTGGTCTGTCATGGTAAGGGGCCGCTGTCGGTAGGCAGCCGGCCCCTTACTGCGTATAATCTCAGGCCGGAATTTCCACCTGAAACCCAACTGGAGCAAAGATTATGTCCAACGAGCGCACGCTCTCTATCATCAAGCCGGATGCTGTTGCCAAGAACGTCATTGGCGAGATCTACTCCCGCTTCGAAAAAGCCGGCCTGAAGATCGTTGCCGCGAAGATGATGCACCTTTCCCAGGAGCAGGCTGAAGGCTTCTACGCCGAGCACAAGGAGCGCCCGTTCTTTGGTGACCTGGTGGCGTTCATGACCTCTGGCCCGGTTGTGGTTCAGGTTCTGGAAGGCGAAGGCGCCATTGCCAAAAACCGTGACCTGATGGGCGCAACCAACCCGAAGGAAGCGGAAGCAGGCACCATCCGCGCGGATTTCGCTGACACCATTGACGCCAACGCCGTCCACGGTTCCGACTCTGCGGCTTCCGCTGAGCGGGAAATTGCCTATTTCTTCAACGACAGCGAAATCCGCGCGGATGGTGCCTGCTTCCGCTTCCTTCGGGTTGGTTGCGCCCATCAGGTCACGGTTTTTGGCAATGGCGC
>Ga0098066_1000123_pt1 | contig 28484 bp, 29 predicted proteins | sample 25BtaG_FD_76332 | JGI IMG/M metagenome (GOLD analysis project Ga0098066, IMG submission 76332) | Marine viral communities from Cariaco Basin, Caribbean Sea - 25B_WHOI_OMZ_CsCl | ecosystem: Environmental > Aquatic > Marine > Oceanic | place: Caribbean Sea: Cariaco Basin | collected 2014-11-08
ACTCAAGACACTGCAACGTGAGTTGGGTATCACGTTTATATTTGTCACCCACGATCAGGGCGAGGCCCTCTCCATGAGCGACCGGGTGGCGGTTTTCAGCGAAGGTCGCGTGGTGCAGGTCGGTACTCCGGAAGATATCTATGAGCGGCCCGAGCACCGTTTTGTCGCTGATTTTGTTGGCTCCTCCAATATCCTGGAGCCGGCGTTCTGCCAACGTATAGGTGCTCCGGAGGGCTTGTGGAGCCTGCGGCCTGAGAAGATTCAACTCACGGACCAGTCGGTAACCCGGGAGAACAACGTACTCACGGTGTCCGCCGAGATCAGCCACATGCAGTATCAGGGAGCGGTGCGTCGCTGCGTGCTCTCCGTTGCCGGACATTCCCTTTCGCTGTCTGTGCCGTCAAATGTTGAAAGCCTCGTCGTCGGGCAAACGGTTTATGCCCGGTGGAACCTCGATGACATGCACAGGATGGTATCGTAATGGCGCAGCGCGGTGTCCTCATGAACCAGCCTGCCGACGGCATCCTCGGACGGGTGTCCGACCTGTTTTTCCGCAAGCCGGGACTGTTGCTGCTGATCCTGTTGGGGCCACCCCTTATCTGGATTGGTGTGGTCTATGTTGGCTCGCTGGTGGCTTTGCTGGTGCAAAGCTTCTACTCGATTGATGAGTTTTCCGGTCGTATTGTCCGGGAGTTTACGCTGAAGACCTATGCCGAACTGCTGCGCCCCTCCAATCTGGATATCGTGCTGCGTACGGTCCTGATGGCCGCCTCAGTAACCGTTGTATCGGCCCTGATTGCTTTCCCTATCGCCTATTACGCGGCCCGGTTTGCCCGGGGCTGGGTCAAGGGGTTGTTTTTTATCGCGGTAATGCTCCCGCTCTGGTCCAGCTACCTGGTCCGGGTGTACGCCTGGAAACTGATTCTGGCCAACGAAGGTGTCCTGAACTGGACGGTGGAGAAAGTGGGCCTGACGCCGCTGGTGGACGCGCTGCTATCGATGCCGGTTATCGGTGGTCCCTCCCTGTCTTTCAGCTATATCGGAACTTTCCTGGTGTTTGTCTACCTCTGGTTGCCGTTCATGATCCTGCCAATCCAGGCCGCCCTGGAAAGGGTCCCGGCTTCAATGCTGGAGGCGTCCGGTGACCTGGGCGCACGTCCTGGTCAAACCTTCCGCAAAGTCATCTTCCCGCTGGCCCTGCCCGGCATCGTGGCCGGCTCCATCTTTACGTTTTCACTGACGCTGGGTGACTACATCGCGCCGCAAATTGTCGGTTCTTCCCGGCTGTTCATCGGCCAGGCGGTCTACATGCATCAAGGCACAGCGGGCAATCTGCCGATGGCCGCGGCGTTTTCCATGGTGCCGATTGTGGTGATGGCGATCTATCTGTGGATTGCGAAAAGGATGGGGGCTTTCAATGCGCTTTAAAAGAACCCGGTCTGGTGCTTCGCTGAAGCTGAAAATTGGTGCCGTAGCGGGCCTCTTGTTCCTGCATCTGCCGTTGTTGCTGATATTTCTCTACGCCTTTACCACCGAGGAAAAGAGTTACCAGTTTCCGCCGCCAGACTACACGCTGAAATGGTTTGGCGTGGTCTGGGAGCGGCAGGACATCTGGGACGCCTTTGGGCTTTCCCTCAGAATCGCGCTGATCGCAACGGGTGCGGCCATTGTCCTCGGGACCCTGGCTGCGGCGGCGGTGGCCCGGACCCGTTTCTTTGGCCGGGAAGCCGTATCGCTTCTGATCATCCTGCCCATTGCGTTGCCCGGTGTGGTGACCGGTATTGCGTTGCGGTCCGCGTTCGACATCGCCGACATCCCGTTTTCCTTCTGGACCATAGTGCTGGGGCATGCCACGTTTTGTGTGGTGGTCGTCTATAACAATGCTGTTGCACGGTTAAGGCGCACGTCACCTTCTCTGCTGGAGGCCTCCCTGGACCTGGGGGCCAACGGCTTCCAGACGTTCCGCTATGTCTTACTTCCGAACCTGGCGACCGCCTTGCTGGCGGGCGGGATGCTGGCCTTTGCCCTGTCCTTTGACGAGGTCATCGTTACCACGTTCACCGCGGGGCAACAGACGACCCTGCCCATATGGATGCTCAGTGAGCTCGTTCGTCCCAGGCAGCGACCGGTGACCAATGTGGTGGCCGTATTCGTGGTGATTATCACCTTCCTGCCCATTCTCATGGCTTACTACTTCACCCGCGGTGGCGAGGCCACTGCAGGTCATGGCAAGTAGAAACCGCCAAGGCAATCACGGAGATTTCCCATGTCCCAGACAAGTAATGAAAAAAGTACCCAGGCCCTGTATACCCGGTTGCTGATTGGTGGAGACCTGGTGGCGGGTAGGGGCCCGGAAGAGCCCATTCTGAATCCGCGTACTGCCGAGAAAATTATCGGTCTGTCCGAAGCATCGGACGACCAGGTCAACCAGGCCATTGCGGCTGCCCGGAAGGCTTTTCCACGCTGGTCCCGAACCACGCCGGGTGAACGTTCGTTACTGCTGCTGAGGCTGGCGGACCGAATTGAGCAACAGGCCGAGACATTTGCCGGGCTGGAGGCGCTCAACTGCGGTAAACCCTTTCACATTGTTCTGGCGGAGGAGATTCCCGCGGTGGTGGACTGTCTGCGATATTTCGCAGGTGCCGCCAGGTGTCTGCAGGGCAGTGCCGCCGGTGAGTACATGGAGGGACATACTTCCATGGTGCGACGGGACCCGGTGGGCGTCATAGGCTCCATCGCACCGTGGAATTACCCGTTGATGATGGCCGCGTGGAAAATCAGCCCGGCCCTGGCCGCCGGCAATACGGTGGTGATCAAGCCTTCCGAACAGACGCCACTGACCAGTTTGTTGCTGGCGGAAGTCGCAGCCGAGGTCCTGCCCGCGGGGGTTCTTAACGTCATCACTGGCCGCGGAGAAAGTGTGGGCACATCACTGGTCAACCACCCGGACGTCGACATGGTCTCCCTGACCGGCGACATCGCGACGGGCAAGAAGATTCTCACCAGTGCGGCCAAGGGGGTCAAACGGACGCACCTGGAACTGGGTGGCAAGGCACCGGTCATTGTCTACGACGATGCGGACCTGGATGAGGTTGTTGAGGGTATCCGAACGTTTGGCTATTTCAACGCTGGCCAGGATTGCACGGCCGCGTGTCGAATCTATGCCGGGGCGGGTATTCATGACCGATTGGTGGAAAAGCTGGCGGATGCTGTGTCGTCCATACGATACAACCAGAACGATGATGATGAAAACGAAATTCCCCCGCTCATCTCAGAGCGTCAGCGGGACCGGGTGGCCAGCTTTGTGGCACGTGCCGCGGAGCAACCCCACATTGATGTGGCTGTAGGTGGTCGCAAGCCTTCAGGGAGTGGTTTTTACTACGAGCCAACATTGATAACCGGCGCCCTTCAGGAGGATGAGATTGTTCGCCGGGAGGTGTTTGGCCCGGTGGTCTCAGTGACCCGTTTCAGTGATGACGATGACGTTGTTGCATGGGCGAATCAGTCAGAGTACGGGTTATCTTCGTCGGTGTGGACCCGTGACGTCAGCCGGGCCATGGATGTTTCGGCACGCCTGCAGTATGGCTGTACCTGGGTAAATTGCCATTTCATGCTGGTCAATGAGATGCCCCATGGGGGCATGAAGCAGTCCGGTTATGGTAAGGATATGTCTATGTATTCCCTGGAAGATTACACCGTGGTGAGACACGTGATGATCAAGCATGGCTGAGCGCTGGCCAGGTCTCTGAACGGTGGATTTATCGATGAACTCGGGTATTCTCATAGGTTCTGATTCATTCCGAACGCTTAGAGAGTGCTGAGTTTATGTCCGATACATCCCGGGAGGCGGTGTTTGTCCGCGACGGAGATCTGTTCGTACCCTCCGAACTGGGCCGCGGCCCCTGGAGTCCCGATGCGCTCCACGGTGGAGCGCCTGCGGCCCTTTTGGCTGGCTATGCCGAAGAGATGGTCGGTGACCCGGAGATGCTGCTCGCCCGCCTGACCATGGAGCTGGTGCGTCCGGTGCCACTAGCGCCCCTGACAGTCACAGCAACCATGGGTAAGGGGCGCTCGGTACGACGGGTGGAGCTGACCCTGTGTCACAGCGAAACCGTAGTCGCACGGGCGGTAGCGCTTTTCCTGAAGGGGGAAGACCAGGGTATTGAGCCAAGGCTGGAAGGCCATCCACTGTCGGGGCCGGAGCGTTGTCACGAACCTTTCCTGGTGCCCGGTATGGAGCAGGTCACTTCATTTCACTATACCGCCATGGATATCCGGGTGGCCCATGGGCAGACCGTGGGGCCAGGGCCGGCAGCGGCCTGGTTCCGCCTCAAGTACCCGGTCGTAGCTGGCGAAACCGTTTCGCCGGCCATGAGTGCGGTGGCCGCGGCGGACTTTGGTAACGGCCTGAGCTGGATCCTGCCCATTGAGGAGTTCACCTTCGTGAACACGGACCTGACGGTTTATCTGAATCGCCATCCCCGGAGCGAGTGGGTGGCGCTGGACAGCCGGATGACCGTTGAATCCAATGGTATTGGCCTGGTCCGCTCCGATCTCTATGACGAGCAGGGGTTGATTGGGGTGGCGCAGCAGAACCTGTTCGTTCGGGCGCGTAACCGGTGACCCGCACAGGCGGTCCACACCTTTCCGGACCCTGTCCAAACTGTCACTGAAACTGACGCTTCCGACCTTGTTCCGGCCAGTAGGCCGTGGCATAAACAGGGCTCTGATTCACTGGCGGGGCAAGGTCATGCAGAGATTTGAAGGTTTATACGTGGCGACACGTACGGCAAGGCTATACCGGACCATGTTGGTCATGGTGACCCTGCTTGTCTATGGGATGGGCTCACTGGCCCATGCCTCCTCTTCGGCGGAAACCGTTGTTCGCCTTTCCCCTCTGGGAACCATTGCCGAGCAATCCCGGGGGATGATCAAGGCGGGAATCCGTGATGGCCTGATAGCGACCGGACAAGTAGAGCCACTGGTAGCGGAAACCATCGCCGGGTTCGGCAGCAGTGCATTCGATACCCGTCGCATACGGGCCCGGCTGGTCAACGATCTGAACACGGACCTGAACGACCGACAGTTGCAGACGGTGGAGCGCTGGTACGAGTCGGACCTGGGGCAGCGCCTGTCACTGGCGGAAACGGAAGCCGCTATGCCGCCGGCCTGGGAGGCTATGGCAACGGCAGCGCCTGGCCTGCGCAAGCAGTTAGACGGTACCCGGCGTCAGCAGTTGTTTGACCGCTACGATCAGGCAGTGGGTGCCAGCCAGCGTGCGGTGGAAACGGCCCTGGCGGTCCAGCTTCACCTGGCGGAGGCCCTGGCCGCCCTCAGCGAGGGAGACACCGCGGAGTCTCTGAAGGAGCAGGTTCTGGCGAACCGGCCCATGATCGAGCGCCAGGTCGGCGAGCAGGTCTACCTGGCTTATCTTTACATGTACCAGGCATTCTCTGACCAGGAACTGGCAGAATACGTCGGCTTTCTCGAGTCACCTGAAGGCCGGGCTTTTACCGGGAGTGCCAGTAAATCCATCCATGCCGCTATCATTGAGCCGGTTTCCACGGTGGGGAATCAGTTGGTCAGACTGCTGGGGCCCGGGGGCGAATGACGCTACTGAAAGCCGCGTGTCGGTGGGTGGCCTTGCTGTTTCTGGCGGGGCTCCTGCTGATATCCCTGACACTCCTGCTCTTTCGTTACATTAACCCGCCAACCACGGCATTCATTCTTACCTGGCAGATTGAAAACCGCACCGGCGTTGAGCAGGAATGGGTGCCCCTGGAAGACATTTCTCCCTGGATGCCGCTGGCGGTTATTGCCAGTGAGGATCAGCGGTTTCTGGAGCACTGGGGCCTGGACCTGGATGCGATTGCCACGGCCGTCGACGCATTCCGGGAGGGGGATAGCCTGAGGGGAGCCAGCACGATTACACAGCAGACAGCCAAGAACCTGTTTCTGTGGAGTGGTCGAAGTTATTTCCGTAAAGGCTTGGAGGCCGCCCTGGCACTCGGGCTCGAGGGCTTGTGGAGCAAGCGGCGGATTATGGAAGTTTACCTCAATGTGGCAGAGTTCGGGCCGGGGATCTATGGGGTGGAAGCGGCCAGCCGGGCTCATTTCGGGATCAAGGCCTCACAGTTGACTGCGGAGCAGGCCGCCAGGCTTGCCGCAGTGCTTCCGAACCCTCGTGTCTACAATGCTGCTGCACCATCCGACTATATCTGGCGGCGTGTGTCCTGGATTCGTGCTCAGATGGGACAATTGGGGGGGCGGGACCTGGTCCGGCGGTTTTACTGAGAACGACCTCGACGAGCGCCGGTTGGTTCCTCCCGATCGTTCAGTACTTCTTTCTCGAAATGCCCGAGTACCGCGATCGTAATCAACGCAAAGGCCGACAGCAATCCAGCTAACGACAGGTTACCGATACCACTGGCCACACCGACGGCTCCTGCGATCCAGATGGAGGCACCAGTGGTGATGCCCTGCACGCTGCCCCGGGCCTGGATAATGCATCCGGCGCCCAGAAAACCGATGCCGCCAATCACGCCTTCCACGATGCGAGTCGGATCGATACGGGCCGAAGGGTCGCCGGTCGCGGTGGCGAAGAGTATATGCATACCCACCATGACAAACGCGGCTGCCCCCATGGCGACAAGCATGTGAGAGCGTAGCCCCGCTGGCTTGCCCCTGAGCTCCCGTTCGAGCCCCAGCAGGAACCCGAAGCCGGTAGCCACCGACAAGCGGATCAGCATGTCCATGAAAGGCAGTTCAGATGACTCCATGAACCCCTCCAGGTTGGCGCGCTAAAAACGGCCCGACGTCCGGAGACTGTCGGGCCAGAAGTACCTGAGTCAATCATAGTCGCCCTGCGGAATAGCTGCACGTCGAAAGCCCTGAGGGCGGAGCATGCCTTGGCCGGTGACGCCGCCTCGTGCCGCAGGGAGTCTGCACCTGGCTTCCTGCCAGGTGCCGGATGGTCGGTCAGAATGTGTAACGGAGACCAACGCGAGCGGTGTCAAACTCGGGACCGTCGTTGGTCACCTGGCCGTTGAAGTCATCCTCGTCGATATCCACGTTGTAGCGGTTGTACTCCGCAAATGCAGTGAGTGAATGGGTCATCATGAAGTCGACGCCGGCGCCGACAAACGGACTGACCTCGTCATAGGTCTCGTCTTCATCGAAGGCGCTGACTTCCATGTCCGAGGCGAAGGCACCCACCTTGCCATAGATACCAAAGGCCTCGGTGAGGGGCAGGCGGCCCTTGGCTGACAGTGAGAGGCCCTTGAGGTCAGAGCGCACTTCGTCATCACCGAACTTGCCGAAGTCGATGTAGTCCGCCTCCAGGGCGAAGAAAGGATTAAACTGGTAACCGGCGGATACGCCGTACAGATCGCGGTCATCATCGAACTCGCCGCCGTGGGCCTTGTAACCACCATAGCTACCGCTGATAAAGAAGCCGGAATTATCCCGCTCACCAGCGCCCTGGGCCATGGCAACTGGCGTGGCAACCGCAGCAGCGGTAAAAAGAGTCAAACAGGCAACACTGGACTTGATGCGCATAACACAGACCTCCTGGGTCATCTGTTGAATTCATGCTTCCGTTGCGTGTCGGTGTGCTCGACATCACATTATCCAGCGTAAATGAAAATCGGTAGCATCCAAGTTAAAACCTGAATACGCTTTGGTAATGAGGCTTTAATTTGTAGCCTGTTGAATCTGCGTTACTTTCAGCTCCCTGTTTAGCGGCGGTTCATCAACTCGATGGCATCGCCGATGGCCCGCGCCTCCGCTTCCAGTACGCTGGAAAGCAAGGCGTTCCCCTGACGGCGGGCGACGGTCAGTTGCCGCTGTTTGTTCTCGTGGAGGCGCTGGAGCAGGTCAGCCTGCTGCCTGGCAAGTCCCTGGTTCATGATGGTTCTCCGGTCGAACGTCGGTTTCCTTTACAGAACCCGTATCAACGGGGCCTCAGTGAGAGAAAACAGCATATTCCGCGCCATGACATCAAACATGAGCCAGTGATGGGCAGCTCGCTGTTTTACAGCCGTCTGGATGATCTATAGAGAGACTGGGGAGCCACCTGGTACCCTGAAGGCGACGATAAAGGGGGTATACTGACCCTGTGCGTCACAAAGGAGGCAATCGGTGCCGGACCTGTTTTCTGACCTGGACAACAACCCGGAATCCCTGGGCCCGGGTACATGGCTGTTCCGCGGTTATGCCCTGGACGTCGCGGATGAACTGCTGCAGGCCATTGGCCGTGTCGCCGAACAGTCACCGTTCCGGCGCATGAAAACCCCCGGAGGTCGTCAGATGTCGGCGGCGATGACCGGCTGCGGCGCCCGTAACTGGGTCACCGATCGTCAGGGCTATCGGTATAGTGAGCTGGATCCTGAGACAGGGCGCCCCTGGCCGACCATGCCGCCCCTGTTAACCCAGCTGGCAGGGGATGCAGCTGCCAGGGCTGGTTACCCGGGGTTCGAGCCGGATGTCTGTCTGGTTAATTGCTATCAACCGGGCGCCCGAATGGGGCTGCACCAGGATCGGGACGAACAGGATTTTCGCTGGCCTGTGGTGTCGGTATCGCTTGGGCTGCCAGCGGTATTTCTGTGGGGAGAATTGCGTCGTAGGGGTTCGCCGGCGAGGCTTCTCCTCGAACACGGGGATGTGCTGGTATGGGGTGGGGAAGACCGCCTCCGATACCATGGTATTGCGCCGGTCGCAGATGGCCGGTGTGAGGCCACCGGCCATGTGCGTTACAACCTGACTTTCCGCAGGGCGTGTTAATCAGTTGCGGCTGGTCACTTCCAGCAGATGGTAGCCAAACTGTGTTTTAACCGGGCCGATGACAGTGTTCAGGTCGCTGTTGAAAACCGCCTTGTCAAACTCCGGTACCATCTGGCCAGGGCCGAAGGATCCAAGGTCACCGCCGTTGCGGCCTGACGGGCAACGGGAGTGCTCCCTGGCAACATCCGCAAAGTCCTGACCGTTCTCGATGGCCTGTTTGAGTTCTTCGCACTTCGCTTCTGTTTCTACCAGAATGTGGCGAGCTGTAGCCTGGGTCATGTTCAGTATCCCTGTTCCGTGAATGAGTCCGGAATGCTGCCTTTCCGGAACCCGTCTGGCAAGTCTTTTTGATGCCTGTCAGGGGAGTTCCTGGTGCTTCCTGCATCCCGATTCCCAATCACCACGCCCTGGCAGGCCCGGCACTGTCAGCCAGCCGCAGGGCGGTTCGGGCGAATGTGCAGGGCGATCCAGTGCTGGGCATGGCGGATCCAGCGGGCCACCGCCTTTGCAGTATTCCTGGCAGCCATCCGGGTATAGGCCCGGCGAAGCTCGACGGCATTGTGCAGTACGGTGGAGGGGACGGGATTAACTCTGGCTCGATCTTGCATACGTCTTACCTCCTGGTTGCATGGGTGTATTGCCTGATCGGGGCTGTGCCGCGGAGAAGGTAGTTTCCTGTCCGTCAGCACATGACTATTGTCTGGTTTCTTATGCGCAGTTTAAATACGTTAAACTGCATAGTCCCGTTGCAGATATGCAGTAACAAAAATCAATGACAGGACACCATCGATGGACTGGGATTACCTGAGATATGTACACGCCCTCGCCAATGGCGGGACCCTGGCCAGGGCCGGTGAGTTGCTCGGCGTGCATCAGACTACGGTGCTGAGACGACTCGATCAGATGGAGTCTGACCTGGCGACCCGGTTGTTTGAACGAAACCGTGATGGCCTGGCCCTGACTCCGGCCGGTGAACTGGCCTATCGGGAAGCTGAGCGACTGGCGGTGGATGTGGAAAACCTGGAGCGCCGGCTGGCAGGGCAGCAGACGGATCCGGAAGGACGGGTGCGGCTGGCTACGACAGACAGCCTGCTCAATGGGCTACTGGCACCGCTTCTGGGCGAGTTGATAGCGGCCTACCCGGGCCTGGATATCGAGGCAATCACCTGCACCGACGTGGCAGGGCTGACATTGAGGGACGCTGACCTGGTGCTGCGTCCTACCAACCAGCCCCAGGAAACCCTGGTCGGACACCGGGTCGGCAGTATCGAGTCGGCTATCTATGGCAGCCCTGCCTATGTAGAAAGGCACCCCTTCGATGAATCTGACCTGCCAGGCGATCACGTATGGGTAATACCGGATGAAAGCTTTGTTCACCTGGCTACCGGGCGCTGGTACCGCCGTAACCTTCGTCGCGCCGGTTCGACGCTCAGATGCAACAGCCTCTATGGTATGTTCAGCCTGATTCGCAATGGTGGGGGGCTTGGTGTTTTGCCCTGCTACCTGGGAGATCCGGCACCGGAACTGACCCGCCTGTCGGACCCACTGGAAGGCGAGAGCATCGACCTGTGGCTGCTGGCGCACCAGGACCTTCGCAAGATGGCCCGGGTCAGGGTGGCCATGGACTTCCTGGCACAACGCCTCCGTGACCGGCAACGGCAGCTTGAAGGCCAACCCTGACGGGTAACCACTGATTGCCGGGGTGGTACCAACAAACTTTTGCCAGCGCCGACAGACAGGATAGAAGCATGACAGCCCTGCGTCCCTCTAACCGATCCGTACCCATGCCCCGCACCGGGCCAGAGCCCGTGCCTGTGCAGCCGGAACAGGCAGCCGCAGCTCTCGCCGACTTCATCCGGAACCATCCCCGGCTGATGGTTCTGACGGGTGCAGGGATCAGTACAGATTCCGGTATTCCGGATTACCGGGATGCCTCGGGTGCCTGGAAACGCCGGCAACCGGTGCAGCACCAGGCCTTCCTGGCGGATGAGGGGTTGCGACGTCGGTACTGGGGGCGCAGCCTGTTGGGTTGGCCGGTTATGCGAAACGCGACGCCCAACCGCGCCCACGGGTACCTGGCTGAACTGGAGGCCAGGGGACACGTCAGTCTGTTGGTCACCCAGAATGTCGATCGCCTGCACCAGCGTGCCGGGAGTCGCCAGGTGGTGGACCTGCATGGTCGGGCAGACCAGGTCGTGTGCATGGAATGTGGTTATCGCTGCGACCGGGACCAGGTACATGGCTGGTGTACCGATCTGAACCCGGGCTTTCTCCGGTTTCGTGCGAGTGCCGCGCCGGATGGTGATGCTGACCTGGAAGTGGACTTCAGCGGTTTTCGGGTGGCGGACTGTCCCGACTGTCATGGAGTTCTGAAACCGGATGTGGTCTTTTTCGGCGACTATGTGCCGCGGGAACGGGTCAGCCGTGCCCTGGAGTGCCTGCGTTCAGCAGATGGGCTGCTGGTTGTGGGCTCGTCCCTGATGGTCTACTCCGGTCTTCGTTTCTGCCGTTATGGGCGGGACTGGGGAAAACCAATGGCTGCCCTTAACCTGGGGCGAACCCGGGCCGACGATATGCTGGACCTGCGCCTTAATGCGCGGATTACCGAAACCCTGGAGCTTTGCCTCGAGCAGCTGGGCCCACCCTGAAAACACAAAAAAGGCCCGGCAGAAACTGCCGGGCCAAGACGACACTCTGCAAGCAGAGTGTTACCCCCAACGATTGCCGGATTCCCTTCCGGCCTGAGCGACTGGTCCCTGGTCGCTGTGTTCCTCAAATCCCCCGATTGATAACTGCCTGGGTTACCACATCATCGATGGAGCAGATCGGGCTTTCCCGGTCGACCCATGCGTCGCCGCCGAAGTACTGCTGGAAGATCTTCTCGGCAGTCCGGGTAGCCAGTGCCTGGGTGCTCAGGGTTGGGTTCGGGCCGCCCAGGGAGTTGGGCAGGGCCGAGTTATCGGCTATGAACAGACCCTGCACCGCCCGCGCCTCGCAGTTCTCATCCAGCACGGAGTTGCGGGCGCTGTCACCCATGCGCATGGAGGACTGCAGGTGCAGCAGTACAGGTGCCCAGTCGCTGCGAATAATCTTCCTGGCACCGGCAGCCCGCAGGATTTCCGCTGCCCGGGTGGCCAGGTAGTCCCGGTTGCGCTGGGTACGACGTGAGCGACGGCGCTTGTTGATATCCACCCTTGCTACAGGGCCGTGGTCGTCCCGGAATACACGGGAAACGTCTACCTTGTTCTGGTATTCCACGTCGTCGTCGGTCAGCACCAGGATACTCATCTGGCGGTTGATGTCCGACATCACCTCCTTGAGTTCGGTGCCATAGACGCGACCGGAATCGCCGTCCCACGCTCCCTGGCCGCCAATACCGTTGGTGTAGGCGCCACGGATACCACTATCGCTGTTGGTCAGGTTGTTGGCCTGTACCCCTGGTGTATTGGCCGTGTTCTGGATGGCTCCGGAGCCCGGGAAGTCTGCCCGGGACGAGCAGGAGGTGCCCCTGGCGCCGCCGACGTCATGGTCGAAAATGCCGGTCACCCAGTCCAGGGCATGGTCAGTCAGGCCCCGTCCAACCCAGCCATTGGGGTCTGGCAGGTCGCTGTTCATCCACAGTCTTGGATTTTCGATGCAACCGCCGGCCATGACCACGACCCGGGCATCTTCCGAATGAATCTCACCGGTGTTGACGTCTCGCCATTCAACGCCCGTTGCCTTCTGCAACCGACGGCCCCACTGGCGGTCGGAAAGAATGCGGGTGACGTAGGCGTCGCTGATCAGGGTGATCGCCTTGCCGCCGGGCTTCCACAGATCCGCCGTCAGTGCCATGGGCATGTAACTGTTGTCGGTGGAGCGGCGGGCCTTGAGGTTACGTGGAGCTCCCTTGGGCAGCATGCAGCCCTGGAAACAGTGGCCGCACAGAGTACAGCCGCTGGCGTCGGGGTAGTTCAGCTGGGACGGGTCGCTGGTGCGTCCGGCGTTGCCGCCCGGCTGCAGGATCGCGTTCTCCTGGGGGCGGAAGCCGGCATGGGTGATGTCCTTGCCAGTGATCGGACTCAGCCCGGCTGCCTCGGCGGCCTGGAAGAAGGCTTGTTCCTTGGTGCCCATGGCTGCTGTCTGTACTGGCAGGGTTGCTTCCGTCCACTCGTAGTAGCGACGCATTTCGCCGTAACTGAACGGGAATTTGTGACGGGAGTCGTACATGCCGTGATCACGGCCGCGGTAGCCCGCAAACACGCCCGGCATGGCCCGGGGGCTGTTGCCGTAATAGTGCAATGTAGTGCCACCAACACCGGAAACCTGGGAGAAACTTCCGGGGGTGACCAGCTCACGGAACCAGGCTGGCTTGGCAGGATCAGAAGGGCCGAACCGCAGTTTGCCGGTGAGGGAGCTGTTCATGTGGTTTTCAAGGGCAGACCATTGCTGCTCCGGCCTGGCGTGGCGGGCACCCGCTTCGAGTACCAGGACGTCCAGGCCCCGCTCGGCCAGTTCCTTTGCTACTACAGGGCCACCGCCACCGGCGCCAATAATGATTACATCACGCATCAGACACTCCTCCGTCCCTGGTAATAACCAATAAAGTCATCGCTGCCGATGCCGCTGGGAGGCGCATCAGGCGCGTACTGGCTGAGTACCCAGCCCAACGGGCGCTGTGCCACTTCGCGGGTCTCGGGGTTGAATACGGCGAACTCGCAGTAACTGCCGAAGCCTGCAATACGCAACATGAAGGCAATCATGGAAGACAGAACGCCCGGTGTCGCTTCCCGGTAATCCCGGTCAGGGATGTTCCAAGTGATAGCGCGTTTGAGCCAGGAGGATTCACTTTCCAGCTCTTCAAACACCCTGCACTTCTGCTCCCAGCCCAGGTTGGCGAACGGTGACGGGAACGGACCGTCGATGCTGCCTGCAACGCGGGTGGCTGCCAGGTTGACCAGCAGCGCCACCAGCACGGAGTTGGATACTTCGCCTTCCAGGTAGTCGGTAAAGGTGCTATTGAGGTTTTCGAGAAGGTATTCACCGTTCTCACCCACATCTCCGGCGGCCATCTCGGGGATATCCATCGGCTGGATCGCCAGGTAGGTGGCAATCGAAGCCAGCATCTGGCCCATGTAGGCGGCAGGCATGGGCACCAGCAGGTTCGTGCCCCCGGCCAGGTAAAGGTCGGCGCGGGTGGTGATGCCTCCGGGGTAGGGGGTGCTCACTCCCTGGTATTCGGAATAGGGGTCATTGCCGGGAACGCCGAAGGCGATCATGGCGAAGAACGTATCATCCCGTAGTCGGTCAAGGGCAGTGCGAAGCTGCTCTACGGTCCAGTCAACGGGTTCCACGTTCTCCTGTGGATTGTCGCGGCCCCAACGGCCCTTTCCCTTGCCGCGCCCCCAATGGGCGAAAGCCATGCCGGGATTGACGGCAGCGGCAGCGCCGAGCACACCAGAGCCGATCATTAGCTGACGCCTCCCGGAACTGATGGGTGAATTCGTCGATTTGGTTTCGGACACAAGCACCTCCCTCGCGGTTATTCGGGCCCACTGGAGGTGGCTGTGCCGGCCACCGGGCCCTGTTTTTATTGGAGAAACCCTGTTTCTCTTGTGTTGCGGACAAACAACGTTTCTCCGGCGCCGTCGCCGCACTGGCCATGTTCGTCAGCGAGGTAACGGCTTGGGAAATGTTAATGGCTGTTTAAGACAAAACCAGCAAATGTCTCGAAAAATAAGACACGTCTAACACTAATTATTTGCAGTTGAGACCCAGTTTGCATTTGACGGGTCGGGGCGGACAGTGAGGGAACCCGGCTGTCCGGAGGTGGGTTGGTATACGGAACCGGCCGGCACATAGGGCCTTTACAGAAATTTTACGGCATGGGGAACATAGGTTTACATCGGCAGCGGTACGGTGGGGCATGGCTGTAACGGCCAGGCAGTGCAAGCAAGACCTGACCACGAAAAGGAGATCAACCATGAGAAACCTGCTGATTGCTTTGTTGACTATTGGCCTGTTAGGTTCAGCGTCGCTGGCCCTGGCAGACCCGGACCGGAACGAATCCGGCTTCGTCAAGGCCCACGAACGCCATGACGGCTACCTGACCAAGCGAGTATACCGGGACCATCCGGGTCACCGGGGTCGGGGACACGATAAACACCACCATAAAAAAGGGCCGAAGTGGCATCATCGGGATCGTCATCACAGGCATAGCTATCGCGACCACAAGCGCCACTACCGTGACGATTACCCGAGGCACCGGCGTTCCTACCATGACCATGACCGTCGTGGTTCCTTCTTTGGCATCGCCGATGGGGACCGGGGTGTGCTGATCTGGAAAAACTGACCTTCCTCGCACCGGACCTTCGCCCTGGATAACGGTCAGGCCCAGCAGTCGGTGTAACCTTCTCCGGGCCTGGCCGCCTGGAGGGGCCACCCGAGCGTGATAGAAATTATCTTCCTTTCTGATTGATTGCCTCTAATTTAGAAAATCTGCCAAACCGGTCTATTTTTATACAGATAGACAGGTCGACCGTTCTGTCGCAATGGTGCGAGCGGATTTGAGGAGGCAGAATCTCATGGAACTGGCAAAACAGTCTGGCAAAACGTCGCTGCCCGGGCGGACCTCTCTCCAGGACTACCTTCGCGATCTGCTGGCTGAGGCGGATATCCAGGTTGGTGGTGACAGGCCCTGGGACATGCAGGTGAACAACCCCGGCGTGGCCGAGCGCATCTTTACAGAAGGCAGTCTCGGGCTTGGCGAAGGTTACATGGACGGGGACTGGGAGGCCCAGGCCCTTGATGAGTTCATCCACCGGGTATTGCGGGCCCGGTTGCACCGGCAGGTCCGGCCCGCCCGGGTATTACTCCATTACCTGAAATCGCGGCTGCTCAATCGCCAGACCGTGTCCCGCGCGAAGGAGGTGGGCGAACGGCACTACGATCTGGGTAATGATTTCTACCGTGCCATGCTGGATTCCCGCATGACTTATACCTGTGGCTATTGGAAAGACGCCGATACCCTGGAGCAGGCCCAGCAGGCAAAGCTTGACCTGATCTGCCGCAAGCTGCAGCTGGAACCTGGCATGCGGGTGCTGGATATTGGTTGTGGTTGGGGCAGTTTCATGTCCTGGGCAGCGGAACATTATGGCGTGGAGTGTGTAGGGGTTACCATCTCCCGGGAGCAGGCGGACCTGGCCCGGCAGATGTACCCGGACCTGCCCCTGGAGTTCCGGTTGCAGGATTACCGGGATGTGGACGAGACTTTTGACCGTATCGTCAGTATTGGCATGTTCGAGCATGTGGGTAACAAGAATTACCGCACCTATATGGAAGTGGCGCACCGGTGCCTGAAAGAGGGTGGCCTGTTCCTGCTTCACACCATCGGAAAGAACGAGCGGGCGCCCCAGTCAGACCCCTGGATGGACAGGTATATTTTTCCTAACGGGGAACTGCCTTCTGTCGGGCAGATTGGTGATGCGGTGGATAATCTTTTCGTTGTCGAAGACCTTCATAATTTCGGTTCCGACTACGACCGTACCCTGATGGCGTGGTATCGAAACTTCGAAAAGGCCTGGCCTCGTTTTGCCGAAGACCTGGGGGAACGCTTTTTCCGCATGTGGCGCTTTTACCTTCTGTCCTGTGCCGGTGCCTTCCGCGCCCGGGACCTGCAGCTCTGGCAGTGGGTCCTTTCCAAGGGCAACCCCGAGGGGGTCTATGCACGGGTCACCTGACCTGAATTTGCGCTGCTCTATGGAACTGATTGCCGCCCTGTGCGAGTCTGTCCCGCTATTCCGGGAACCTCGTGTTACCAGCCCACGTCGCCAGGGCATGCACAGGCTTCCCGTCCGTGTTCCAGTTTCCAGGGAGTATGACAGATGGTGGCCAGCCCCGTGGCATCCCGCGAGTTCCTGTTTCAGTTGTTCGATGTACTGGATGTCGGTGCCCTGTTGGCGCGCTCCCGCTACCAGGAGCATTCCGGAAACTCGCTGAGAGCTGTGGTGGAAACCTTCAGCCGACTTGCTGAAGGCCGCAGCAGCGCTGGTGACGGGCAGGCTGAGGCGCTGGCAGAGGGATCGGTGGGTGTGGTGCCGGAAGTCGTTCTTACCCTGGGTAATGGGCTTTACCAGGCCGATGGCCAGGCAAGCCGCCTGTTCAGAACCCGCTCGGAAGATCTCCTGGCGGTACCCATGTCGGTCATTCTTTCTGCCTGGCAACTGTTTCGTCAAACGCTGGCCGGCGCCGAACGGTCGGAACTGGATGCTGTCGACTCGGTGGACCTCCGTGGTCGGCTGCTGAGCGCCAAGACCCGGTGTGAAGCAGGGTTGGCAATGGTGCTCTACGGGGCTTCGCTGGCCGAGGATGTCCAGAGTCACCCCGATCCGGGGCACCGGGAAACCAGTGAGCGGCTGCTGGCGTTTCTGGAGCCTGTGCTGGCCTGGTGGCCCGGGCAGGCAGCCTGGCAGGCCGCCGTATCGCTCGGGGAGGTACCAGCCCGGATACCCGACCCGGTAACCGGCAGCCATTTCGCCCGGGAATTCCTGGGGCAGCGCGTCTGGAGCCATCAGAGCCACGGCTTGCAGCTTTTCCTGCAGACCCTGCAGAAAGACCTTGAAGCGGCGGTCACCCAGGACACCCGCCAGTGGGCCCTGTCACTGAGCGAAACCCTGCAACGGGCGGTAAAGGTAACACAGTTGCTGGGCAAGGAATTACAGGCTGGTTCACGCCAGCGGGTGTTGGCCAATGCTGGCCGGTACCTTCATCTGTTTGGTGAGATAGTGGCAGGCTGGATGTGGCTTCGCCTTGCCAACGCCGCAACACTGCGACTTCCGGGGGCCGAACCGGAGGACGAAGCTTTCCTGAGGGGTAAACTGCAAGCGGCCCGTTACTTCTTCCACTGGAATCTGCCTGAGGTCGCCCAGGACCTGGTGCTGCTGCAGAACCAGGACACAACCTGTCTCGACATGAGGTCGGCCTGGTTCTGAAGCTCAGGCAAAGACGCCGATGAGGATCACGCCCAGTATGATGCGGTAGGCCACAAACGGCATCATGCCGATGCGTTTGATGAATGCCAGGAAGTAGTGGATGCACAGGTAGGCCGATATGCCAGACAGGGCGATGCCGGCGGCCATGGCCCCCCACTGGATGGGCTCCGGGGTTTCCCGCAGTGACCTGATCTGCAGGCCACTGGCCAGCACGATGACCGGGATTGACAGCAGGAATGAAAAACGGGAAGCGGCTTCCCGGTTCATCCCCATGAACAGTGCAGCGGTAATGGTAATGCCGGACCGCGACGTGCCCGGGAACAGCGCCAGCGCCTGGGCACAGCCGATGACCAGCACGTCTTTCCAGTTGATCTGTGCTTCGGTGCGGTCGCCCCGGTGGCGCAGGTCGGCCCAGGCCAGCACTATGCCGAACACGATCAGGCCGGCGGCAAGGTACAGGGGGGATCTCAGAACGGTTTCAATCGTGTCCTTGAAGGCGAGTCCTGCGAGGCCCACTGGAATGGTGCCGAACAGTACCGCCCAGGCGACCCGGGCATCTTCATCTGGCTGGCGGGTTTGCAGGGAACGGAACCAGCTGCCAGTCATGGCGGCCAGGTCGCGGCGGAAATAGAGTACCACTGCCAGCAGACTGCCAAGGTGCAGGGCCACGTCGAAGGCCAGGCCCTGATCCTCCCAGTCAGTCAGTACCGGCACCAGGATCAGGTGAGCGGAGGAGGATACCGGCAGAAATTCGGATATTCCCTGTACCAGGGATAGGATGACGATCTGAAGCCAGTCCATGGTGGATCCTGTGGGCGAAGAGTTTGGGTGGTAGTCTGTCGAAAGCCGGCTATTCTAAACAAAAAGCGATAACAACGAACAGTGAACAGAAGGAGACAGGCAAGGACATGGCCAATCCGAGACCGGTACTCGAAACGTCCCTCCGTGCAAAAATCACTCACTATATGCTTCAGCAGCAGATCATCGAGCTGGTTTACCGGGACTCCTCCGGGCAGGTGCAGGTCGTACATTCACGTATAAGGGACCTGTTCACCCGACCGGGTGGAGACTTCGTGGCCCTGGACAAGGGGGTGCTGCTGGCGGTCGATCATATCCTGATTATCGATGGCCATAACCTGAACGGTTATTGATTACCGGTAATAATGAGGCAATGCAAAATATACATATCCTGCCCTAGTATCGGTGGTGATCACACGGTGACTTGAATCACGTTCTGGAATGGAGTCGTGACGCCGTGTTCTCACCAACCAAAAGGGATGACCAATGAAAAAGCTGACGCTGAGTTTCTTCACACTGATGTTGTTTCTGGGACTGGCGGGTTGCAGCGATGACAGCGACGAGGGCGCCGACCTGGACCAGGCGGCCGAGAATGTCGAAGAGATGGCGGAAGATGCAGCCAGTGCTACCGAAGAGACCTTCGAGGATGCAACCGGCACGCAGGAAGGACCGATAGAGGGTGCCGCAGAGTCTGCTTCTGATACCGCTGATGAAATGGGTGAGGAAATGCAGGAAGCCGGCGAAGAGATGGATGAGTCCATGGATGAGGCCGGTGAGGAAATGGAAGAAGGTGCAGACGAAATGGTCCAGTAAAACGACCCTGTATCTCTGACTATTGAAAAGGCAGGCACCGGGAGGCGCCTGCCTTTTCCGTTATTCGGATCGGGGATAGCCTGGATGACCACCCCCGATCCTGGCTTGCTCCGTCAAACGGCGATTTCGCCACCGTCTTCGCGGGTGATCACGACAGTGGCTGATCTGGGCCGGCTACCTGCCGCCCCTACCTCGGTCGCGTCCCGCGAGGCTGCCGGCCAGGTGCTGACATCCGTATTGAACAGCTCGGCCGAGCCACCCTCGCCGGGGTGCTGGACATTGACGAACAGTGTTTTTGCATCCGGTGTCAGTGAAATCCCGGTGATCTCACACCCCCGGGGCCCTACGAAGAAGCGCTTGAGCTGGACATCGGTTGCGCTTTGCCCGATCCAGGATTCGACGGTGGACGTCACACCATCGTTGTCCGTCGTCATGACAGTCTTGCGTTCGCCATCGCGCACCGAACCGGGAATGGCCACCAGCATCTGGTTGTTGGTCACATCCGTCAGCGCACCATCATCCGTCTGGATCCAGATAACGCCCCGGTGGTCGATATAGAGGCCGTCCGGGCTAGAGAACTGATTGTCCACTGTCAGGCCAGACAGGTTGTAATCGGTATCACGGTCTGCCGCAGAACCGAACAGGAAGATATCCCACTCGAAGGTCGCTGCGGTGTTGTCGTCACTGGCCTCTTTCCAGCGAATGATATGGCCATTTGAGTTAACGGCGCGGGGGTTGGCCGGATCGGTTTCGTCAGCGGGGCGATTGCTCTGGTTGCCGTTGGTCAGGGTCAGGTACACCTCGCGGTTGATGGGGTGTACGGCGGCCCACTCCGGCCGGTCCATCTTCGTGGCACCCACGTGGTCTGCAGCAAGGCGGGTGGCCACCATGACATCACCCTGGTTACGGAACGGGTAGAGGGGGTTGTTCTCGTCAAGGCCGTTGACACCGTAGCTCAGTTCTTTCCATTCGCCAGTGCCGTCCTCACTGAATACGGCGACGTAGAGTTTGCCGTCGTCCAGGTACTTGTCCCCTGCGGCCAGTCCGAGGGTGGCATCGGCCGGGTCCCAGTTGGCGGTCGAAACATACTTGTAGACGTACTCGCCCCGTGAGTCGTCGCCTGAGTAGAACACCAGGGGCTTGCCTTCAACAGCTGGCGCCGCCCAGACGCCTTCATGGGAAAAACGGCCGAACGCGGTACGCACACGGGGTTTCTGCGCAGGACGGAACGGGTCTATTTCAGTGGCGAAGCCGTGAAGGTTGGCCTCGTTGCGGTAATCGTCCAGCGGAGAGGCCGCGGTGGCGGTCACGTCAAAGCGGGCATAGACATCGTTGCTGCTTGCCGTATCCCACTCGCGATAATTCCATCCCGGACCGATCACGTTGCCATTCAGGCCAATGGCATAGCGGCTTGCCAGGGTATTCTCCGCGTCACTGCGGTTTGCCGTGTCATCAGTGCGGGTAAAGTAGGCGTACCAGTTCTCCTCAGCAGCAATGTAAGTGCCCCAGGGAGTATAGCCGTTGGCGCAGTTATTCATGGTGCCCCAGCGCTTGATGCCCTGGGGGGAGCTCTTGGTACGCAGCAGGTCCGAGCCCGCTGCGGGCCCCTTGACTTCCATCTCGGTGAAGATGGTGACCCGGCGGTTGTACTGGGAGTCGCGAACCACTTCCCAGCTGCCATCGACCTTGCGGACTTCAATGCAGGAGACGCCATGGCCATTCATCTCACGGTCCACTTCAATCAGCGGACGGCTGCCGCCATTGTCGGCCGCGCTGGTGACCCCGTTCTCGTGCAGCGTGGCGTCTTCAAGGTTTTCGTGGTTGATGCACAGAATGCCCCGGTCCGAGCGATTCGGATCGTAACGGCCGTCGTCGGAGATTCCGAAGAACCACATGCCATCGTGTTCATCGCCTGAACGACGGTCAAAGTCCACATCCGTGCCGTTATTGAGGTATTCGGACAGGCCCGCTTCGATCGGGTCGCCCTTGGCATAGAGCACCTCGGCACGGTAGCCCTGAGGCACGACGACACGGTCCTCCAGGGAGGTGGGAACAGAGTCAAAGCCCAGACTTTCGGGGGTTATCGTGGCGGTGCTGGTTTCTCCGGATGCTGCTGTGCCTGATGAGGAACTATCACTACCGCAGGCAGACAGCCCCAGCGCGCTGACAACGCCCAGCGTGGCGGCGGAAGCAGAGCCTTTCAGCAGGGTCCGTCGGGAAAGCCTTGCGGAAACAATGGTCTCGAAGGCGGGGTTCTGGCTTTTATTACTGTCTTCAACGGGATGATGTCCCATAGTGCGCTCCTTGGTCTCTCTTTACTGCCAGCGCTGCCCGGAAGGGGGAAGGCTGGCAGGCATCGGGTGTCTTGGGTCAGGCAAAGCTTGGCGTGACTTGGTGACAGTTCGTTGACCGGCGCGTTACAGGAAGATAAAAGCATACAGCTGTGCGGGCTGTGGTTACGGAGTCGGATTCGTTCGGGTGAGTGTCAATTGATGTAAATTCCATGTCCCATATCACTAAAGTCGGATTCCCTCGGTGTTACTTTGTCGTATGCTGATTTGAGCAGAATATGATCAAAACAAGAATAGTGAGGACACCATGGGCGTTTTGAACCGGTTTACAGCACTGGCCGGACTGGGTTTGTTGCTGGTTACCTGCGCAACAGCAGGCGTAACGGTCAGGTTTGCAGGCGCGAGCCCATGGCAGGTGTTCGTGGTTACACTGATTGTAGGCCTGTTGTTGGCCCTTGTCTGGTGGTACCGGCTTGTCGTTCCCCATGCGCGGGCGTTAAACCAGCTCTCACGGGGTGAGCTTCCTGATGATCATCCCCTATATCAACGATTCAGCACCCTCCTGGAACAAGCGGCGGCCGGCAGGGCCCTCACAGAGACACTATCGGGCTCGGCGGACCATAATGCCGTTTCTGCTGCCGAAGTGTCCTGGGCAGCTGATCAGCTCAAGCAACGCCTTGATCGACAGGTCACCGAAATACGGCAAATGGCCGACTATGCCAGCCAGGTTACCGAAACGGTCCGCGAAAGTGCCCGCAAGGCAGGAGAGGCGGCGGAAGTGGCCCGGGGAGCCAGTCGTCTGAGTGGGGAAGGGCGTACGGCGCTGGGAACAGCGCTCGGGGATATCCGCCAGGTTTATCAGCAATCAGAGCAGAACCTGAACCTGATTCGCGACCTTGATGGTAAGTCAGACAAGATCCAGGGCGTGACCTCGGTTATCGAGGCCATTGCCGAGCAAACCAACCTGCTTGCCCTGAACGCCGCCATCGAAGCGGCCCGGGCAGGCGAGCAGGGTCGGGGCTTCGCGGTCGTTGCGGATGAGGTACGCCACCTGGCAGCCCGGACCACCGAGGCCACTACGGAGGTGGCCACCGTGCTGGCGGATATCCGCGAATCCACCGCGCGCATCCTCGCAGGCGTCGAAGAGCTGGCCTATACCGTTGACCGGGGGCTGGAGTCGGTCCAGTCGGTGTCTGGCAACCTTGAACAGATCGGGGAACAGGCCGACCTGCTGGAAAGTGAAGTGGACGTCATCGCCGAGGGTGACCGGGAGAACGAGCGCAACCTGGAGCAGATTCTGAAGGGGGTCGAAACACTGCGGGATGAAATGGCTGAAAGTGACCGTGGGGTGGGAGACCTGGCTACCCAGGCTACCCGCCTGATGGACCTTGCGGAGCAGGCCAACGCGGCGTTTGCGGCCAACAGCCAGGCCAGCTATCACCGCTTCTTCTTCGATCAGGCAACCAGTGCCGCGGGAAAGATTGGCCAGCGTTTCGAAGAGGCACTGCGACTGGGCGAGCTGACTGAAGGTCAGTTATTTGACCGAAACCGGCAGCCGGTTGCCAACACCACGCCCACCAAGTACCACAGTGGCTTTGATGCCTTTACCGACAAGGTGCTTCCGGCTATCCAGGAGCCGGTGGTGGCCGCCCACGATGCCCTGGTCTTCGCGATCGCTACGGCCCCGGACGGTTATGTGCCTACCCACAACCGGGCCTTTGCCCACGAGCCAACCGGCGATCTCCAGCAGGACCTGGTTCGCAGCCGCAGCAAGCGACTGTTCAATGATCGCACCGGTGCCCGCTGTGGCAGCCATACCAATACCATGTTGCTGCAGACCTATCGCCGGGACACGGGTGAGATCATGCACGACCTTTCGGTACCGATATTCGTGAACGGCCGTCACTGGGGTGGTTTCCGTCTTGGCTATCGTCCAGCCGGTCATTGAAGTGATTGAGGTACACCCTATACTGGTTGTGCATTCCCAATGACAGGACCGGCCCTTGAACGATCAGGACAGCAATCAGGAATACATACCCGCCCGTCGCCGCGAGCAGCGCTACAGCGACGACCCTCTCTGGAAAATCGCGGTCGTGGTCTACCTGTTGCAGGCCCTGGCCATACCCACCAGTGGCCTGATGGCGGTGGCCGGTGTCATTATCAATTACCTGAAACAGGACGAGGTGCGCACAAGTCCCCTGGATGCCCATTTCCGCTGGCAGATCCGCACCTTCTGGATCGCCCTGTTGTGGGCGGTGATCGGTACCGTGACGACCTTCCTGATTATTGGCTGGTTTATCCTGGTCGGGCTGGCCATCTGGTACATCTACCGGGTGGTACGGGGCGCACTGGCCCTGAACGATGGCAGGGCGCCTTGATTGCACGTCAATCAGCTTTCTGAACCCGCAGAAACCTCTTCCAGTCGCAGGGCACTGATCGTACCAGCCAGTCCCATCAGTCCCAGGGCCAGGATAACCGCTACCTCAGAGATGATGGAGATCAGGGCAGTCAGGCCACCGGCGGCTAGCAGCAGCAGTCCGATGACCGAGTTGCTGACAGAGGTGTAGTCAGTACGCTTGTTGCCCCCGGCCATATCCACCAGGTAGGTTTTGCGGCCCAGCCTCACGCCCGCATGGGCAATGCTGAGCACAAAGAACGCCAGCGGGTAGAACCACATTCCGCCCACATCATCCCCCGCCGCCAGTGCAATGAGCCCCACCAGCAGGCAGACACCACTGGCAATGGCAGCACCGCGGATCATTACCTGGCGGCTGCTGGCGTCAGCCATCCAGCCCCAGACGCTGGCACTGACGGAACTGGCCAGGCTGCTGGCCAACAGGAACACCCCCAGCAACCAGGCAGAATCTGCCTGGTTCTGGGCCAGTAATACAAAGTAGGGTGAGGCCAGGGCAGAGCAAAGCAGGAGCGCCCGGGTAATCACGAAATGGCGAAATGGCGGGTCATCCCGCAACAGCCCCAGATTACTGATCGCATCCTTGAGGGCATTACCACCACCGCTGGTTTCCCCCTCGTATTCATCGACACTGGCAAACAACAGCCCGGCGATAATCCACAGCCCGCCGGCGAGCAACAACAACAGGCTGTAGAACAGCATGGACGGGTCGCCCCGGTCCCAGAACAGCAATACCGTCAGGATGACGGTCATGGTTCCGCCCAGGGTGGTTGCCAGGCCCGACAGCCGGCCCCGGCGGCCCTTGGGGATACACTTGCCCTGTACATCCTTCATGGACACAGAGCAGAACCCCCGGGCCAGCGAGAACACCACCAGCGCGGCGACGACAGCACCGCCGGCTGCATACCCCTCGAGGAACCAGACGCTGGCAGCCATGGCCATCACGCTGATGGCCTGGCCGAAGGCTCCCAGGGTCCAGAACCACTTCCGCACAGGCTTGCGGCGAACCCAGGCGCCGATAACCATCTGGGGCAGCATGGACCCGGACTCCCGGATGGGAACCAGCCAGGCTACCAGGCCGGGGGCGCCCACCGCGTTGAGTAGCCAGGCCAGCACGGTTTTTGGGCTGATCAGCAGGTCGCCCAGCTTGGTGAGCACGTTACTGGCAAGGATCAGGAAAAAATTACGGGGAACCTCGCGACAGGCCTCTTCCGGCAGGTCGCTACAAGTTCGCGCATCCTCTTCGTTGGCAATCAGGGCATAGAGCTGCTCGGTGGTGCGGTTGGCATCCGGTTGTCTGCTCAAGGGCAACCTCTCGTGCTGGTGGGTGTCAGTGGCGGTTACATAGGGTACCAGCCCCGGCAGTGCATTCGTATCGGCCCCGGACTTGCCTGACGGCGGCTGAGTGGGGCCTAATGGCCGACTGTATGGTCTGAACCCCGGAGCCCGCTCGATGCTCAGTTATCTCCATGAATTCCACGCCGGTAACTTTGCCGATGTTCACAAGCATGCGTCCCTGATCCTCACGCTTGCCATGATGCAGGCCAAGCCTTCGGCAATCGCCGGCTTTGACACCCATGCGGGCAGCGCGATGTACGACCTGGCCGGTGAACGGGCAAAAAAGACTGGTGAGGCGGAGAGTGGCATCCAGCAGGTCTGGAAACTGCGCCACCGGCTGCAGTCAACGGACTGGTCAACCATGCTGGCGGAACTGGCAAGGCTGAATCCGGGCGAAGGACAACTGTCCCGGTATCCCGGGTCACCGGCATGGTTCGACTGCCTGCAACGGGAGCAGGATTCCCTGACAGCTTTCGAGCTGCATTCCGGTGAGTCCTCGCGACTGCAGGATTGGGCACGGGGGCACCGGGTGACAGTGCAGGCAGGGGATGGCCTGGAGGGGCTGCTGCGTGCACTGCCGCCCAAGGCGCCCCGTTTGCTGGTGTTGGTCGACCCGTCCTATGAAATCAAGGAGGACTATCAGCGGGTAGCGAAGACATTGGCGCAGGCCTGGACCCGTTGCCGCCATGGTGTGTTCCTGGTCTGGTACCCCATGCTCACCAGCGGACAGCACCGAGTGCTTCCAGAGCAGCTTGTGCGCCTGGGTATTCGAAAGACCTGGCACAGTGAGCTGGTACTCAGGCAGCCACCGGAACGAGGCATGACTGGTTCAGGTATGGTGATAATTAACCCGCCCTGGGGCTTCAATGACCGCTTCGGTGCCATGATGGCTGAAGTATCGGGAGACCAGGGGCTGAACGCCGACCATAAGCAAACCTGGCTGGTTCCTGAATAAGCCCGAAAAAGCGCGGGGCCTTATGGTTTTATTGCGGGGTCTGGTGCGGAGGCTTCTTCCTGCCCTGCACTTCGCTCAGCTTCACTTAGCCGTTGTATCCGCTCCAGGATTTGCGCCCCCCGTTTCCCGGCCTGCGCCCGGTAGGCGTCGACTGCCGGTCCGGTAGCCTCGTGAAAGCCGGTCCTCTGCTGCTCGTTGAGTGAATGAATGCGGATACGTCCGGATTCACGGAGTTGTTGAAGGCTGCGCTGGTTGTATTCCTGCTGAATCGCATCGATAAACTCCGGCATGCCTTTAATTGCTCCATGGAGCCACTCACGGTGAGTGGTATCGAGGTCCTGATACCACTCGCGATTGCTGACTACGCTGGCGACAAAGCGGGTCGCTGCTGGCAGGGTCATGTGGGACTGAAACTCGTGGAATTGCATTTCGGCGATGGCAAAGGCCGGATTACTCTGCCCATCTACCTGGCCAAGTTGCAAGGCTTCATGCACTTCGCCGTAGGGCAGGGCGACAGGGTCAGCCCCCCAGGCTTCAAAAACAGCGTTGTGCATGGGAGCCGTCATGGTTCGCATGCGCAGTCCGGAGAAGTCCCCGGGTTCAAGTAGCGGCTGGTTGGCGGTCCACGTTATCCAGCCTTCCGGAACCAGTGACATCAACTGTAACCCGGCGCTTGCCCAGGCCTGTTCCAGCAAGGAGCCCAGCTCCGGATCAGACAGGATGGTGCGCGTGGCCTGGTCATCTTCCGGAAACAGGTAAGGCAACAGGAAAACACCGGCCTCGGGGATTTTATCAGCTACATGCCCGGGCGACGCAAAGGCGAGGTGAACCCGGCCGTCCCTCACCAGGCCGGTCAGGTGGGGCGAGTTTCCAATGGAACCGTAGGGATATATTTCCACCTGTACCTGGCCGTCGGAAAGTTCCTGTATCCGGCGACGGAACTCCTGTGCCCAGGCGTCCTGAACGCTGCCACCGACTTCTTCCAGTGCGAACCGCCAGGTCTCCGGTTCCGGGTCTCCCGGGAGCAAGCCAGTCATTACTTCATCGTTGTCGCTGCAGGCACCCAGGAACAGGCTGCTGGCCAGTATCACCATCAGTGACCGGGTGGGTACGGCTGTCATCGGATCGTTATCTCCGTCGGGGCTCGGATCGTGCAGTACAGGTTATCCCAGGAGGCTGTACGGAGGAAATCCTCGCGAAAGACAACGTCGTTGTTCGAGCAAAAAAGCCCCGCTCAGGGGCGGGGCAAAATCTGGCAGGAACTTCTGCGTTTGCGCATCGGGTTGCTTGCCAGCTTCCTTGTTACATCAGTGCGTCGACCCGGTTACGAACGCTGGGCTCGCTGTTGTATGCGGTAGCGATAGCGTTGTAGGTGGGGATGTCGAGGCCGGCGTCCTCGATCACAGAGACCATTTCGTCATTGGCTTCGATCTGCAGCTCCTGGGCTTCTTCCTGGGAGCCGGCGTCTTCGATCTTTGCCATGTATTCATCACGGATGTCGTTGATGCCGCTCTGTGCTTCCACAAACTTGCGCAGCTCGGCGTCGTCAAAGTCGGTTTCAGCTTCGCCGGACGCGGCCGGGTTAGTGTAGGTGCTCTGGTCGGTTTCCGTCGGCTGGCCCTGGTTCTGGGCGTAGACCGCTGGCGCGCCGGCAAGGAGGGCGATGGATACGGTTGCAGATGTGAGAAGCTTTTTCATGGTCAATCTCCTTGGTCATTGAGTGGGGGTTAGCCCGTTTGGGAACATCTTTGTTTGCTGGGCCAGTGACCAGTCAATTCCTGTGCCAGATCGTCATTCTCGTTTATATCGTTTTAAAATCAATTACCTGGGTGCTTCCTATGATGACAGTCGCTTAATCCGGATTGAGGCATATTGCCACATGTGACATCCTTTTGTGGCATTTGCGCATAGGGAGTTCATTCCATGGGGCGACTTCCGGGCAGCGCCCGCGAGGTATTTCACACGGTAAGGCTGACCCTGCTGCTGAGTATCGTGGTCCCCCTGATGCTGGTGGTCGGGGCGGGTATCTTTTTTGCCGTCAGTGCCATCGAAGATAACCTTGACGAACGTTTGCGGGAAGACCTTGAGCTGGTCGCCCGGGCTGCCAGCGGGCCGCTGGCCAGGGC
>Ga0098066_1000125_pt1 | contig 28439 bp, 26 predicted proteins | sample 25BtaG_FD_76332 | JGI IMG/M metagenome (GOLD analysis project Ga0098066, IMG submission 76332) | Marine viral communities from Cariaco Basin, Caribbean Sea - 25B_WHOI_OMZ_CsCl | ecosystem: Environmental > Aquatic > Marine > Oceanic | place: Caribbean Sea: Cariaco Basin | collected 2014-11-08
GGAATCGGGGGGCAGTAAATGGGGAAGGCGGCTGGAGGGGCGTCAGCCCTTCTTGCGGGGAATACCAAGGCGTTGCCGGCGCTCCCACAGCGACTTGCGACTGATGCCGAGTTTCTGGGCCAGTTCGGTTTCGCTCATGCGGTCCTGGTTTTCCAGCACGAAATGCTGGAAGTAGTCTTCCAGTGACAAGTCGCTGCCAGCGTCAGATTCCCGGGAGGGCGGTGGCTTCTGTTCATTGTCCCCCTCCACGAGGCTACTGGGAATGGCGTAGTCCTCGCCGGTTTCCATTTCGAGGTCGAGTTGCGCCGGAGTGATGAGGTCGCCGTCGGCCAGAATCGAGGCTCGCTCGATGGCGTTCTCCAGTTCCCTTACGTTACCCGGCCAGCGATGTCGCTCCAGGGCTTTCATGGCTTCCGGGCTAAGGCTGAGCGCGGGCTTGCCCATGCGCTCTGCCTGTCGGGCAAGGAAGCGGCTGGCCAGTCCCAGGATATCGCCCCTGCGTTCACGCAGGGGCGGAATACGTACCTGCATGACGTTGAGGCGGTAGTAAAGGTCTTCCCGGAATTCGCCGGTGCGGGTCATGGCCTTCAGGTTGCGGTGGGTGGCGGCAATCATGCGCACACTCACCTTGCGACTCTGGGTGGACCCCACTTTGCGTATTTCGCCTTCCTGCAGAACCCTCAGAAGCCGTGCCTGGGCCTCGGGGGGCAGCTCCCCAATTTCATCCAGGAACAGACTGCCGCCATCGGCAGCTTCGATCAGACCGGTTCGACCGGATACCGCTCCGGTAAAGGCGCCCTTTTCGTGCCCAAAGAGTTCGGACTCGATCAGGCTTTCGGGAATCGCCGCGCAGTTCACGGAAATCAGCGGTTTGCTGGCCCTGGGTGAGAGCAGGTGAAGGGCCCGGGCCGCCAGCTCCTTGCCGGTGCCTGACTCGCCCTGGATCAGTACGGTGGTCTCGGTGGGCGCAACCTTGCGTATCAGCGTGAACACCTGTTGCATGGCATCGCACTGACCGAACATGATCTGGGCCGGGTCACTCTCGCTGTCAGCGGCCTCATCGGCTTCCTGGGCCTGGGCGGTACCGCTGCCCGGGTGCTGCGCGAGTATGCTTTCTACGGCGCCGAGCATTTCATCATGGTCAAACGGCTTGGCGATGTACTCTACGGCTCCCTTTTTCATGGAATCCACGGCGGAGCGCAGCGATGCGTAGCTGGTCATGATAAGTACCGGAACGCCCGGAGCCTGGCCAATCAGGCTGGTACCGGCCTCACCGGGCAGCCGCAGGTCGGAGATGATCAGGTCAAAGGAAGACAGGTCATAGTCTCCGGTCGCAGCCTCTGCGGACTCTGCCACCGACACTTCATAGCCGTTGTGTTGCAGCAGCTTGCGCAGGGCTGCACGGATAATCTCTTCATCTTCTACGATCAGTATGCGATGCATGTTTTCTGTCATGACCCTTGATTTTCCCCTTCCGGGCCCTCGTCGCTGTCGGCCTCGTAGGCCGGAAGTTTCACGCGCACCAGCGTACCACGCCCACGGGATTTGTCGGCGGGGCTTTCCACATTGATGGTGCCGTAGTGTTCCTCAACGATGCTGTACACCAGCGAAAGTCCGAGGCCCGTACCCTGGCTTGCGCTCTTGGTGGTGTAGAAGGGCTCGAAGATATGATCGAGCTGATCCGGGGGTATGCCTGTGCCCTCATCGGCGACCTCGATGATAGCGGAGTATTCATCCCGGAATCCACCGACCCGGATATGCCCTCCCTCCGGGGAGGCGTCCCGGGCGTTGGCCAGAAGGTTGACGAAGACCTGGACCAGCCGCTGTTCGTCACCCAGTACCATCAGGTCGCCGGGGCATTCATTCAGGTAATCAAGTCCGCGGCCCTTGTCACTCAGCGAAAGCAGGTTGATGGATTCGTCAACACACCGGCGTATCTGTACCGGCTCATAGCGGTTGGCCTGGGCATGGTTGCCGGTGCGAGCAAAGTTCATCAGCGACTGCAGGATATTGGAAATGCGCCGGGTCTGCTGCTGTATCTGATCGGCAGTTTCCAGGATGTCCGGGTTGTCGGTTTCCAGTTTCAGGTTCTGGGCCAGCGAGGAAATACCGGTCACCGGGTTGCCTACCTCGTGGGCGACGCCTGCTGCCAGCCGACCCACTGAGGCCAGGCGTTCGCTGTGCATCAGCTCGTCTTCCAGCAGGCGGGTCTCGGTCTGGTCTTCCACCAGGATGATGCTGCCGCCCTCCGGGTGATCAGGGCCAGCCAGTGCTGCTTTATGAAGGTTCAGCCAATGGGGGCGGCCCTTGAGGTCCAGGCGGTGTTTGTAACGACGCAGGTCAGGCCCGTGGACAAACTCGTCGAGCAGGTCCCGCCAGTGGGGAGGTAGGGCCAGTAGTCGGGCGCCCACTACTTCATCGGCGGTGATGCCGGTCAGCTCTGCCATGGCCTGGTTCCACATCAGGATCTCGCCATCGTCGCCCACAGAGCAGGCGGGAATGGGCAGGTTCTGTAAAGTCTGGCGGTAGTGCCGGCGTAAGTTGTCCAGTTCACCGGCAAGCCCGGTGAGGCGGTTCTCGTACTCACCCAGAGCCCGCTCTACATACTGGATGTCCTGGGCGGTACGACTGCTGGCCATGGGCTTGAAGCTGAGATGACGCTGCACCAGGTCCTGGGCTACCGAGGGGCCCATCAGGCCGGACAGGTTGATCTCGATCTGATCCCGCAGTCGCCTCAGCTGGTAGGGGCGGTACTCCACGGGGGGCAGGTCCAGTTGTTCCAGGGCACGGACCACTTCCCGCTTGGCAACGTTAAAGCCCAGGGGTTCGGCCAGTTGGCGGACAAAGTCCGACGAGGAGGTTGCAATCAGTTCCCGTCGCTGTGGGCGGGAAAGGGCGCCCAGGGAGCAGGCCTGGGCCGCACTGGCCTCTTCCGGGCTGGTGGGGCTGAGAATGGACACCAGGGTAAAGATTACGATGTTCACGCCCAGGCTGATAAACGTAAAAATGTGCCAGTTGTCGTATTCCGGTGTTATAGGCAGCGCGGATACCCAGGTCAGGGGGGCGGTCGCATGGGACAGGGGTAACACCAGTGTCAGTGCCCACAGGATCATCCCTGCGAGCAGCCCGCTCACGAGCCCCTTGCGGTTGCCCTCCGGCCAGTAGATGACGCCCAGCGCCCCGGGCAATAGCTGCAGCATGCCCGAAAGGGCCAGGATGCCCAGGGTAGACAGGTTCAGGTTGCGGCCCATGGCTTCATTGAAAATCAGGGCGGTGAAAATGATGACGGCAATAAGGATCCGCTTGGTCCAGCGCAGCCACCGGTAGATATCGGACTGGTCCCTCGGCGTTCGCAGGGGCAGGACTATGTGGTTGAGCACCATGCCTGCCAGGGCCAGGGTACTTACGATCATCAGGCCGCTGGCAGCTGACAGCCCCGCGACATACATCAGTACGGTCAACCAGGGGCTCCCCAGTGCCTGCGGGATAGTCACTGCGTAGAAAGCCGGCTGGTCGCCGACGGGCATGGCCATGCCGCCCCACAGGATCAGGGGCACCGGCAAACCCAGCAGTAACAGGTATAGCGGTAGCCCCCAGCTGGCCCGGGACAGTGAGCGTGGGCTAGGGTTCTCGCTGAAAATCATATGGTACATATGGGGCAGCACCAGGGCCCCCGCGAAGGACATCAACATCAGTGCCCGCCAGCTGCCATCGTCAATACTCAGGCTGAGGGCGCTTACACCTGAGCCCGGCATGGCCAGCCAGTCTTCCAGTCCCGCGAAGCCATCAAACACCGAGACCAGGATAGTGGCCCCGAGCAGTAGCATGGCGCCGAGCTTGACCAGTGAGTCAAAGGCTATGGCAACCACCAACCCCTGATGGCTGCCGGAAGTCTGGTCCCGGCGGGCCCCGAAGAGCATGGCAAACAGAACCACGATAATGCTGAAAAGGGTGCTTATGGCGTGGGGCGAAGTATCGGGTGCGAGCAGGCTCGCACTGCCTGCCACGGCCTTGATCTGCATGCTCAGGAGCGCCATCAGCGCAATACCTGTGATCAGGGTCACCAGGGTGCCGGCCCACTGGCTGCGATAGCGGAAGGCGAACAGGTCCGCCAGTGAGGTGAGCTGGTAAGCGCGGCTGATACGCATGATGGGATTGAGCAATACCGGCGCCAGCAGGAAGGCGCCGCTGATGCCCAGATAGTAGGCCAGGAAGCCATAGCCGTATTCGGCGGCCACCCCGACCGCACCGAACACGGCCCAGGTGCCCGCGTAGACGCCAAGGCTGAGAGTATAGACCAACGGGTGTCGGACCCAGCGACCGGGCAGCTGGCCCTTCTCGGTGGCATGGGCAATGCCAAAAAGTATCAGAAGGTAACCCAGGCTGATAACCAGTAGAACCGGCAGGCTAAAACTCATTGGGGTCCCGTCGCCATTCCAGCCAGACGCCGACGGCGATCAGGCTGCTCCAGAGCAGGTAGGGGGAATACCAGGCATTGCCTGGTGAAACCCACCAGTCCAGGATATTGGGTGAAAAGATGTAAACAGCCAGAACCAGAAGAAAAACCAGGCGATAGATATACATCGGGTGTTTATCCGGGCCGTCGATTTCGGGGGTTATACCACGGCGGGGGTACGGCTGTCAGGTCAGACTCCCTCCGGGGAGACTGCAGCCGTGTCACAGGTACTACGTTGGGGGATGTCTGTCATCGACCAGTTTTCGAGGGCCCAGTCGAGCACGGTTTGCGGATCAGCCGTAGCAAGAGCTGTTGGTGGCTGCTGGCCCAGGATATTCAGTGCCCGCCACAGGTTCAGGCCAGGCTGTCTGTCGTCCAGTGCCGGGGCGTGGTTCTGCTTGCTCAGTTTCTGCCCCTGGTTGTTCAGGACAACCGGGATATGGGCCCAGGCGGGCGGTGTCCCACCCAGTGCCAGGCAGATCTGTCGCTGTTGGGCAGTGGTCTCCAGGAGGTCCGAACCCCTCACAACCTCGGTAATTCCCTGATCGATATCATCCACAACCACCGCCAGCTGGTAGGCCACGAAACCCTCCTTGCGGATGATTACCGGATCGTCCACTTCCGCCCGTACCAACTGATGCTGCTCGCCCAGAATTCGGTCCTGCCAGTAAGCATCCTCATCCTGCAAGGCAAAGCGGATGGCAATCGGTCGGCCGTGCGTCCGGGATCCGCCTTCGCGGCAGCGCCCGGGATGACGACCACCATTGGCGGCCAGTTCTTTGCGTGAGCAGGCGCAGTAATAGGCGCGGCCCTGTCCGACGAGTTGCTCGGCATGGTGCCGGTACACCTCCAGCCGGGATGATTGCCAGCGCACATTGCCATCGGGGAACAGCCGGTGAGTATCCAGGCTTAGTCGGATCAGGTCGGCCGCCTGGGGGCTTTCCCTCAACGGGTCCAGGTCTTCGATGCGCACCAACCACTGGCCCTGTCGGGTTTTGGCTTCCAGGTAACTGGCGAGGGCAGTTACGAGTGAGCCAAAGTGCAGGGGGCCAGTCGGGGAAGGGGCAAATCGCCCGCGGTAGGATGGGGAGGTCATGGAAACCTTGTCGCGCGGGGCTTACCCCCGCGCCCGGACCCGTTGCCGGTTAGATGCCGGTCTGGCGCTCGCGGATTTCCGCCAGGGTCTTGCAGTCGATGCACAGGGTAGCGGTTGGTCGTGCTTCCAGTCTGCGGATGCCGATTTCCACGCCACACTGGTCACAGAAGCCGTAATCGTCCTTGTCGATGCGGTCGATGGTCTTGTCGATCTTCTTGATCAGCTTTCGCTCCCGGTCACGGGTACGCAGTTCCAGGGAGAATTCTTCCTCCTGGGACGCGCGATCGCTCGGGTCGGCGTAGTTGGCTGCATCTTCCTGCATGTGATGCATCGTGCGGTCCACTTCCTCCATGAGCTCCTGGCGCCACTGCATGAGCAGTTCGCGGAAGTGTTGCAGCATCTCTGGGCTCATGTATTCTTCACCCTTTTTGGCTTCGTAAGGGGTGAAGTTGGTAAAGCGCTCGCGTGCTTTTTCTGCGGTATTTGCCATGTAACCCGGCCTCTTATTGATACTCCAAAAGGACGCAGCTTTTCCGTGCTGTCCTGCGCCCGCCTGCATCAGGAGCTTCGCGGCTCCCCAGGAATCTGCGGAAAATAGCAGATCTGTTGCGGGGGCGCCAGCCTTGTTGTGTGATCCCTGTTCAGCCTACCAACTGCCCCTGGAGACGTCATGGAATTTCCGGAAAACCTGATCGAAGGACGCCTGGTCAAACGCTACAAGCGCTTCCTTGCCGATGTACGGCTGGCCAATGGCGAGATCGTGACCGCCCATTGCCCCAATACCGGCTCGATGCTGGGGTGTCAGCCGGATGATGCCCGGGTGTGGTTGAGCCCGGCCACCAACCCGAAACGCAAGCTGCGTTATACCTGGGAGCTGGTCGAGACCGGGCCGGGGGTGTTGGCCTGCGTGAATACCGGGCGTCCCAATGCCCAGGCGAGGGACGCGATTGAAGCCGGTCGGATACCCTCCCTGGCAAACTATTCCCTGGTGCGGGCAGAGGTCCGTTATGGTTCTGAAAACAGTCGCATCGACCTGCACCTGTCGGGCCATCCCGTGCAGCCGGACGCCTGGGTGGAGGTGAAGAATGTCACTCTGTGCGAGGGGGGCGTTGCCTGCTTCCCGGATGCGGTCACCTTGCGGGGTCAGAAGCACCTGCGCGAACTGATGGAAATGGTGAGTGCCGGTGACCGGGCCGTGCTGCTGTTCTGCGTGAATCACACTGGGGCCCGCGAAGTCAGGCCGGCGGACCATATTGATCCTGCCTATGGTGATCTGTTGCGCAAGGCCGCCGGGGCGGGGGTGGAGTTGATCGCCTGGCAGGCCGACCTTGCGGGGCCGGACGGCCCATCCGGCAGCCTGACCCTGGTGCGGGAGCTGCCGGTGGTTTTGTGACAGGTCGAAGTCGATGTTAGCGGCAGAAGGCTCAGCCTTCCGGGTTCATCCCGAAGTGGGCCCTGATACGGTGGGCCAACTCTCCCGCCGCCAGCGCTTCGTCGGTATGAATGTGGACGGTGTGGGTTTTCTCCACCTCAGAGAGGGGTTCTTCCCACTGCCTCTGCTGTTCCAACAGGGTTTCGTCAGCTTCTGACGCGTCGCCCTTGCGGGCCCGGATCCACTCCCGGCGAGTTGCTTCCGGCGCTTCGCAGTGGATGAGGGCGAATGGCAGGGCCAGGTTTTCTGCCACCGAATCCAGCAGCTCCCGCTCGTTTTCCCGCAGGCAGGCGGCATCCACGATCACGCCAAAGCCAGCCTGCAATAATTGCCTGGAAAGGTCCGCCAGGCGATGGTAGGTCTTGCGGTTGTTCTCTTCACTGTAAAGCTCCTCGCCAATGCTGGAGCCGGAGCTGTCCAGCGGACCAAGGCCAGCCAGGCGCTTGCGTTCCACGTCGGAGCGCAGGCGGATCAGTCCGAGCTCGCTGGCCAGGGCATGGCTGACGGTGGATTTGCCGCTGGCTGACAGCCCGGTGGTCGCCAGCAGGTAGGGGTTGGGGATTCCTGTGTACTGCTCGGCCAGGTTGGCGTAGTCACGATATTTCTGCAGCAGGGCTTCCTTTTCTGCTTCTGACAGCCCGGGGTTGCCCCGCGTGAACAGCGCGATCTTTGCCCTCACCATGGCGCGATAGGCTTTGTACAGCGGAAGCAGCTCAATGCCATCAAAGTCGCCACGCCATTCCAGGTAGGCGTTCAGGGTATGGCTGGCGAGGGCAAATTCACGGCGGGACTCCAGGTCCATCAGCAGGAATGCCAGGTCATTGATTACATCGATCCAGCGGAAAGGTTCGCTGAACTCGATACAGTCAAAGACGGTAACCTTCTCCTGGTAGACCGTGATATTGGCCAGGTGCAGATCGCCGTGGCACTCGCGCACGTAGCCGTCGGCCCTGCGCCGGGCGATGACGTCCTGCTGGCGCTCGAAGGTACTGCGGGTCCAGTCTTCAAGCGCGGTGAGTTGGTCTTCCAGTACCTGGTCGCTACCCAGCAGTGGGCGAATCTGGTCAAAGTTTTCCTGCATCGCGGCAAACACGGCCGCCGGCGTGCCCAGCGGTTTTTCCTCAGGTACGGGCGGCAAGGTGTCGTGGAACCGGGCAACCTGCTCTGCCAGCTCACTCAGCCGCTCCGGGGACAGCTGTCCTCGTTCCTGCAGTCCATTAAACAGCTGGTCCTGCCGGAACTGTCGCATGCGGATAGCGTATTCGAACGGCTCCCCGGCTCCGTTCAGCGCAGGTTGCTCCGGGCTGCCGGTAATGGGAACGACGTCCAGGTAGATTGAAGGCGCCAGGCGCTGGTTGAGGCGCACCTCCTCTTCACAGAAGTGCCGCCGCTTTTCCAGGGTGGAGAAATCCAGGAAGCCGAAATCCATGGGCTTCTTGATCTTGTAGGCGTAGTCACCGGTGAGGACGACCTGAGAGATATGGGTTTCCAGTACCTGGAAGCTGTCGACCGGGTGGTCGTAAAGGGCCGGGTCCTGCAGGTTCTCGATCAGGTTGGTCGCCGGGGCGTCGCTCACGGTGTGCTCCTTGGTCGTTTGAGGGCTGCACTATGATAGCGGGCACATTACACAAATAACATACGGGGCCGATGACGCCTGAGGGTACGGTTTGGTTATAATCCGCGAATGCCAAAGAAATCACCCGCCAAGAGAAAGAAAAGCCAACCCCGCAAGTCCCGCCCCACCTTCCGGCAGCGTTTGTGGTCGTTGGGCTGGCGGCTGGGCCTTGTCATGCTGGTGCTGCTGGCCGGCTGGATGGTCTACCTGGACGCCCTTGTCACCTCCCGTTTCGAGGGGCGGCGTTTCGAGGTGCCCTCACGGGTCTATGCCAGGCCGCTGGAGCTCTATGATGGCGCGGCACTCAGTGCGGATGCCTTAGGTCAGGAGCTGGAACTGGCCGGTTACCGAAGTGGCGACGGGAGCCGCCCGGGCACCTGGCAGCAGAGCGGCAATCGGTTCTTGATCAGTACCCGGGGCTTTGACTTCGCCGACGGCGAGGAGCCCCGTCGTCGTCTCTCCCTTACGGTGTCCGGTGGTCGTGTCAGCGGGTTCAGGGTCCTGGAGGGTGGCAGCTCACCCATTGTTCGCCTGGAGCCGGCGGAGATCGGAGGTATTTACCCGGCCCACCGGGAAGACCGGGTGCTGGTCAGCCTGGAAGATGCGCCCCCGTTATTCGAAGAAGCCCTGCTCACTACAGAAGACAGGGATTTCTATGATCACTTGGGTATTGCACCCCTGTCGATCGCCCGCGCCATGCTTGCCAATATCAAGGCTGGCCGCGTCGTCCAGGGTGGCAGCACCCTGACCCAGCAGTTGGCCAAGAACCTCTACCTGAGCCGGGACCAGACCCTGATCCGCAAGGGCAACGAGGCCTTGATGGCCCTGTTACTGGAGTGGCACTACGACAAGCGGGATATCCTGGAGACCTACCTCAATGAGGTTTACCTGGGACAGGCGGGCAGCCGCAGTATTAATGGCTTCGGCCTCGCCTCGCAGTTCTATTTCCGCAAACGGTTCCAGGACCTGGAGTTGCAAGAATCCGCATTGCTGGTTGGCATGGTCAAGGGTCCAAGCTACTACGACCCTCGACGCCATCCGGAGCGTGCGTTAGCCCGTCGGAACCTGGTAATCGACCTGCTGGTGGAAGTCGGAGCGGTGGAGCGGACATCGGCCGAAAGGGCCCGGTCAGCCCCGCTGGACGTGGCGGCCCGTCCTTCCTGGTCAGAGAATCGATATCCTGCCTTTATTGACCTGGTTCGCCGCCACCTGGCCCGTGACTACCGCCAGGAGGACCTTCAGACCGAAGGTCTGCGTATATTCACCACCCTGCACCCTGCCATTCAGGAGCAGGCAGAACGGGTCACTTCCCAGACGCTGGATCAGCTTGACCGGGGTTCGTCGAATACCCGGCTGGAAGCCGCGATGGTGGTTACCTCCCGTGACAGCGGCGAGGTCCTCGCCCTTGTGGGGGGGCGTGATGCCGGGTTTGCAGGCTTCAACCGGGCCCTCGATGCGAGGCGCCCCATCGGATCCCTGGTGAAGCCCTTTGTATACCTGACAGCGCTTTCGCAGCCCGATCGCTATACCCTCATCACCCCGGTGAAGGACGCGGGGCTGGCGCTGGAATTCGAGAACGGCCAGCGCTGGGAGCCCAGCAACTTCGACCACAAACAACGTGGCGACGTGCCACTGCACCAGGCGCTGTCCCGGTCATGGAACCTGCCAACCGTGCGGGTCGGGCTGGACGTCGGTGTGCCGGCGGTAACCGAAACCCTGCAGGCCTTTGGTGTGACCTCGGATATCAACCGTTATCCGTCCATGCTGTTGGGTTCGGTGACCATGGAACCGGTGGCCGTGGCCCAGGCCTATCAGGGCCTGGCAACCTCCGGGTTCAATGCGCCACTGAGAACCATACGTGACGTCACCGACGCAGAAGGTGAAGCACTGAGTCGTTACCAGCTCGAGGTCAACCAGGTCGCGGACCCGGCTGCGGTCCACCTGGTGCAGTACGCCATGCAGGAAGTCATGCGTGAGGGTACAGGGCGCTCGGCGTACCGGACCATTCCGGAAAGCCTGGGGCTGGCGGGCAAAACCGGTACCACCGACGATGGCCGTGACAGCTGGTTTGCCGGCTTCAGTGGCGACCTGCTGGCGGTGGCGTGGGTGGGGCGCGACGACAACGGGCCGACTTCACTGACCGGCGCCACCGGCGCCCTGCCTATCTGGACCCGTTTTATGGCATCCATTCCCCAGCACAGCTTTTCCCCGGTGGTCCCCGATGGCGTACAGTATCACTGGGTAAACAGCGAAAGGGGTGTGCTCACCGATGAACATTGCGAGAATGCCCGCTTGATACCGTTTATTGTCGGAAGCGAGCCGCAAACCTTCGAAGGTTGTGGCGGCGATTTCTCACGACGCCTGCGTGGCTGGTTTGAAGGGTTGTTCCAATGAGTCAGACATTTCGAAATTTTCTGCTTGTGAGCGTGTTGTCGGCGGGCCTTGCTGGCTGCGCATCGGATATCTATGCACCCCCGGGGGGCGGTGACCGTAGCCCACAACCGGCGCCCCAGCCGCCAACGGTGGAAGATGAGGAGCAGCGTGATTCCCCGCGCCTGTCAGAACAGCCGGAAGAAGATACCCGGGAACGGGCGCCTGGGCCGGGTTACCAGGAGCAGGGGGATGACCTGTCCCCCGCCGCTGTCAGCCTGATCGAACGGGCCGACGCCCTGATGGCCGATGGCCAGCCTGAAGCCGCCCTGAGTCAGCTCGAACGGGCTCAGCGAATCTCGCCACGGTCCGCCCAGGTCTACTTCAAGCTGGCCGAAGCCTACGCCCGTACAAACAACCTGGGGACCGCAGAACAGTTCACCATGAAAGGGCTGTCGTTGGCCGGTTCCAACACTCGACTACAGAAAAGCGGCTGGGAGCTGCTGGCCAGTATCCGGCACGAGCGGGGCAATGTAGCCGGTGCCGAGCAGGCTGAGCGGCGGGCCAGTCAGCTCTAAACGAAAAAGCCCCTGCGGGGCAGGGGCTGTCACATCAGGCCTTACTGATTGGACTTAATCGCTGGGAATGGTTGCCGCGGTGGTGGTTTCACCGGCCTCAATAGTTACCTGCTGAGTACCGACGAAGGTAAGATCATCAGACGCTTCATTGTCGTCAATCTGGCAACTGTAGCTGACCGTGTATTCTCCTGCCGGTAGGAACGCAGCGATGTAGCTGTAGAGCGAGTCCCCGCCGTCCTGGTTGACCGGCACAACAACCAGCGGTTGGGTTTCTGCTTCGTCGCCGGTCAAAGTGACGTTCAGGTCAGTCAGGTTTTCCTCGGTGACTGTTCCCGTATAAACGTAGACGGCCCCCTCATAGTTGCAGCCCAACGTCTCATCCTGATTCAGCGTGGCGTAGTCCACTTCGCCAACCAGCGTGCCTACTTCACTGTTGTCTACCAACCGCAGAACAGGCTTCAGAAGGTATTGATCCTGGCCGGGTGGATAAACCAGCGATTTGCGTACGTCAAAGTCGATGGTGAAACTTACCTCTCCACCTGCCGGCACGACGAACCCGGATGTTTGAAGGCCTCGCTGGTCGCCGGACGGAACTCGGAGATTTTCCACGCCGCCTTCATCGGTCAGAACACTGAACTCAGACTGCTCGCCGAGTTGCAGCCTCATCCAGCTATAATCTCCCGCCGGCACATCTTCAGAAGTGACCAGGGCTTCCACTGCGCCTCCTTGAAGGTCCAGCAGATTGAGGTTTGCGGGTTCTTCCAGTGTTAAGGAAACCCTTTCACCATCAGCAGGTTGAAGAACAAGGCCGGTCACAACGATATTGACCTCGCTGACGCCATCGACGGGTGCATCGGTCAGTCCGACCGACATCGACCCGGTTGAAGCCGTGGAGTCACTGCTACTGTCGCCGCCACCACAGGCTGCAACAGCCGCCGCCAGTGCGGTAACACCAAAAGTCTTGATCAGCGCATACTTCATGAAACCTCCGTCGGGTAAGGACCCGGTTTGTATCCCTTGGTTGGCTATGGCAGTGCGGGCTCCTGGTCCGGAAAATCCGCGCACCTGTTGGTATAACGCTTTGATGGAGGTCAGGGTTCCAGCGGGTTGTATTACAAGATGTTCAAGGTGCGAGTATTCTCCCTGACGGTCGTGGTCAACGCACAGGGTGTTTTTTTCTGTTATAAAGCGCGTTCAAACACGCATCCACAGGTCGTAATCGTGGCGCTGATCCCCTTCCGACGTTCCCGGGCCCGAAAATTTGAAGACTCTGTCCGGCCCTGGCTCGATGGCATGTACCGGTTTGCCTATCGACTGACGGGGCAACGGGAAGACGCGGAGGACCTGGTCCAGGAGGTATTGACAAAACTGTACCCGCAGGCCGAGAAGTTGTATGCGGTTGAACGGCCGGGTGCCTGGCTTAACCAGGTTCTCTACCGCCACTTCATTGACCTGACACGCAAGCACGGTCGTCAGGCCGATCGCCCTGCCTCCGCTCTCATGTCTGAGGACGCCAGCCGTGAATTTCTGGACAGCCTGGTGGACAGTGGTGTCGACCCGGAGGGGCAGCTGGAAATAACGCGGTTGCAACAGGCAGTGGCGACCGCGCTGGACAGCCTGTCGCCGGACCAGCGCACACTGCTGGTGCTGCACGAAGTCGACGGCTGGCGCCAGGAAGATATTGCGGAGGTACTGGGTATCGCGGAGGGTACCGTCAAGTCACGACTGCACCGTTGCCGGGCCAGTCTGAGGAAAAACATGGTGGCCGGACTGGAACCTTTTATGCAGGGCCGACGTGTTGGTAAATGAGGTGATGGAAATGACTAGCTGCCAGCAGAGCCACGAGTTGATTGACCAGTGCGTGACCGGCGCCATTGCTCCGGCCGACGCACTTGCCCTTGAGCGTCACCTGGCCGGCTGCCCCCTGTGTGCTCGTCGTTTACGGTGGCATCAGTGCATTACTGACGAACTCGCAAACCAGGCTCGTGTGCCCGAGCCGTCCGCGGATTTCGAGGCCCGGGTGCTTGCAGCTGCCACCGGGCGTGCTCATCCGAATGCCCGCCGTCGCTGGCTGGCCCCGGTAGCGGGAAGTGCCGTGGCAGCGGCGCTGGTGTTGGGGCTCGTGCTTGGTACGGGCACGTGGACCGGCGCCCCGAGGCAGGCATCTGACGATGAGCGAGCTGTGCCCCCGGTGCCGCGTGAGCAGACCGTCAGGCTGGCCTTTACTTCCGGCTCCGAGCTGGACAATGTCAGCCTTACGCTGGAGTTGCCGGCCCATGTAGAGCTGGCCCGTTTTCCCGGCCATCAGACGTTGACCTGGCAGGTAGACCTGAAGCCCGGGGATAACGTGATTGCGTTGCCACTGCGCATTGCCTACCCGGAGGCAGGCGAAATAGTCGCCCGCCTGGATGACGGTCGTAATACCAGGACATTTCGTGCCGCTATACCCAGCATCGGCAAGTCAGAGGAATCAGAACGGGGGCCTTCATCATGAGCAGGATTCTGCGGACACCGTCCGTCGCTTTCGCGCTGGCGACGATTGGTCTGGTGGCCCCCGGTAGTCTGCTAGCCCAGGGTAATGATGACTTGGATGTCACCATGCGCATGGTGGTTGACGATGCGGAGCTGAAGGACCGGGTCATTCAGGAACTCCAGCTGCCCGAGCCGCCGGCCGGAGCCCTGCCGAAAAATAGTGAAGGGCGTCCGGGTCGGACGGAGGATCTCCGCGAGCAAGGGCGCGAGCTTGGGCGTCAGATCTCCGAAGAGGCCAGGGGGCGGCGCGAGGAGCGATCCCCTGTCGGCCGTGGCAACGCGCCTGAATTTCCGCCCGCCGACTTTCCGGGCAGGGGGCGCACTGATCGCCCCACACCAGGGATGCAGCCTGACGACCGGCCAGGTTCTGGTCGCGAACCGGGCGGGCGCCCCTGACCAGTCCCGGGTCTTTCGCTGGCACGCTTTATGTTCGCTCAAGGCGTCGTTTGCCGCCGGCCTGATACTTGGGCCTGCCTGCCGCCCTGCTATACTCGCCTGACCCTACTCCATCGATTGTCATAACCGAGCCGGGAGATCTGTTTGTCGCGTCTGCTTTTCCTGCTCCTGACCGGCCCGCTGCTGATGGTGGCTTTGCCGTCCCTTGCAGCGCCGGGTGATACCGCTGACACAGATGCCTGGCAGTTGCTGCAGGAAGGTGTCGGCGCGTTTGAGAGGGGAGAGCTGGCACAGGCCCGCCGCCTGCTGGAGCAGGCCCGGGAAAGTGGCCTGGAGTCCAGTGCCCTCTACTACAACCTGGGCGTCCTCTATTACCGGGTCGGTGATTATCGGCGTTCGCGGCAGGCATTCCGTCAACTGCTGGGCACCGAACATGAGGATCTGGCGGGCTACAACCTTGGATTGGTCGCCCTGGCGGAAGGTGACGAGAAGATGGCCCGGGTGTGGTTCGGGCAGGTGTTTGATACCGCAGGGCAGGAGAAACTTCGCCGCCTGGCCGGGCGGCAATTGCAGATCCTGAACCAGACTCAGTCCCCGGCGCCAGCGTATTGGCTGGGTTTGGTCGCCCTGAGCGGCGGTTACGAAAGCAACCTCGCCCTGAGGCCCGACAGTGCGGCATCGGACCTGTCTGATGGCTTCACGGATGTATTGCTGGCCGGCCGTGGTCCTGTGCTGCCTCTCGGAGCGACCGGGGGGAGTTCTGCAGAGGCAGTCCAGCTATCGGCCAGCGTCTTTCGGCGTCACTATCATACTGAACGCGACTTCATTACGGATGCCGCCCAGCTCGGCGTGTCCTGGGTTTCCCGGGGTGTGGCGGAGCGTTATGAGATCGGTGTGGAGCAGCGTTTTTTCCGGGAGGGAGGCGATTCCCGGGAGCTTCATACCGCACTGGTACTCAAATACCAGCAGGATAGCTGTGCAGACGACTATCTGGGCGGCCGGTGTCAGCTTGCCCTGGAAGCCTCATACGTTCGTCCGTTTGATGGGTTCGAGCCGTATGAGGGTATGCGCTACGAAGCAGTGGCAAGCTACCACCATCGCTGGGCCCGGTGGCAGGCCGCCGGGAGCCTGGGGCTGGAGTTCAACCGGCGTGAGGACCTTGCCGGTGACGGGCAGTTCGCCAGCCTGTCACCCCGACGCCAGGAGCTTGGTCTGGAACTGAGCTACCTGGGCTGGGCTGCCTGGATCTTGGGTGGTGGACTGGGCTACCGCTACAGTGATTATCCGGACCCCTATCAGATTACGTCCGACATCGGCTGGGAGTCAGGACGTCGGGTGGATCACCGTTACTCCGTCGAGCTGACAGCGGAGTATTTCCTTACTCAGAGCTGGTCTGTTGTGGCAGCAGCGAGCCATCACAGCAACGACAGCTCACTGCACCAGTATGATTACGATAACGAGGTTTATCGCCTGGGCATTGATTACCTGTTCTAATCGGCCCGATCGGGGAGCTGCCGGACTGTTGCACGCTCCCCGTTCAGGACTCACAAGGTAGCCATGACCTTTCTTGCAGCTGCAATGGTGGCTTCGATGTCCTCATCGCTGAGGGCCGCACTGGTAAAGCCGGCCTCAAAGGCGGACGGTGCCAGGTAAACGCCTTCTTTCAGCATCCCCTGGAAAAAGGCCTTGAAACGCTCAACGTCGCAGTTCATGACCTGGTCAAACCGTGTGACCTCGGGCTCGTCCGTGAAGAACAGGCCGAACATGGCGCCGGCGCTTTGCACCGTCAGAGGGATGCCCGCTTCGTCGGCGGCTTTTTTCAGGCCGTCGCAAAGGGTGCGGGTTTTCGCCGTCAGCCTGTCGTGGAAGCCGGTTTCGGAAATCAGGTTCAGGGTGGTCAGCCCGGCGGTCATCGCCAGCGGGTTGCCGGACAGGGTGCCCGCCTGGTAGACGGGGCCCAGCGGAGAGATGTGTTCCATGATCTCCCGCTTGCCGCCGAAGGCACCAACCGGTAGGCCACCGCCAATCACCTTGCCAAGGGCGGTCAGGTCCGGGGTAATGCCGTAATGGCCCTGGGCGCCGCCGAGTGAAACCCGGAAGCCGGTCATCACTTCATCAAAGATCAGCACTGTACCGTGCTGGTCGCAAACTTCCCGCAGGGACTCCAGGAAGCCTGGTACCGGTGGAATGCAGTTCATGTTACCGGCCACCGGCTCCACGATAATCGCAGCCACCTGGTCTCCGATCTCCTCGAAGGTTTTGCGAACTCCCTCTATGTCGTTGTAGGTCAGGGTAATGGTATGTTCTGCCAGGCTGGCGGGGATGCCGGGTGAGTTGGGTACGCCCAGGGTCAGGGCACCGGAGCCCGCCTTTACCAACAGTGAGTCCACGTGGCCGTGATAGCAGCCTTCAAACTTTACGATCTTGTCCCGACCGGTATAGCCCCGGGCCAGGCGAATGGCGCTCATGGTGGCTTCGGTGCCGCTGTTGACCATGCGGACCAGTTCGATGGAAGGCACCAGTTCGCAGACCTTCATCGCCATCTCGGTTTCGATGGCGGTTGGCGCACCGTAGCCTACGCCCAGTTCGATCTGGGTATGCAGGGCCTGCTTGATGTGCTCGTTGGAGTGCCCGACGATCATGGGTCCCCAGGAGCCCACGTAGTCAATGTAGCGACGGTCATCCTCGTCATACAGGTAGGCACCTTCGGCGTGTTTGAAGAAGATTGGAGAGCCGCCCACGCCCTTGAAGGCGCGTACCGGGGAATTCACACCACCGGGGATGTATTTCTGGGCCTGCTCGAACAGGGTCTCGGAATGGGTCATCTGTAGGCTCCTTGATGGTCGCCGGGGAAAGTTGGTAGTCCGGTCAGGACTCGGCAGTGAGAGTGACCGCAATGCTATCAGAGTTTGAAAAGAGGGTGGTGCTCGGCAAACAGCCGGGTGAATGCCCTGGCCCGTGATTCGATCTGCTCGCTGCTCCCGGCGAACAGGCCGCCGACAACGGCCAGAAGGTCTGCCCCGGACTGGATCAGCGACGCGCCGTTATCCGTGGTTACCCCGCCAATGGCGGTACGTGGCAGGTTCAGGTCTGCCGCCTTGCCCAAAATTACCGCTTCGGCCCGGGGTGCTCCCGGTTTGGTCTCTGAGGTGAAGAACCGGCCGAATGCCAGGTAATCCGCGCCCCTTGTACGGGCCGTCTCTGCCAGGGCGAGATCGCCGTGGCAGGTGACGCCGATAATGGCGTCGGGCCCCAGGATGTGGCGGGCTGTTTCAATGGATCCATCGGTCTGCCCCAAATGAACCCCGTCGGCGCCACATTGCTGAGCCAGGTAAGGGTCATCGTTTATGATCAGCGGAACACCTTCCCTCTGGCAAAGTTCGGTCAGTGCTGTTGCCTGTCGGAGCTTGTCCGCTGTATTGAGGTCCTTTTCCCGGTACTGGATCAGTACGGCACCGCCTCGAATGGCGGCAGCTACACCGGCCACCAGCTGGTGATCCGGCAGCAAGCGGCTGTCAGTGATGGCATAAAGGCCCGGGCGCAGGCCCTTGGCGAAAACAGGTCCTGTCATCCCTGAGCTGCCCAGGTCACACCCCGGTCAGGCACGGGTTGCCCGTGACCAACCGCAAGCGCGTGGTTAATGGCGCCACTGACAAACCGCTGAGCCTGCTCAATGGCATCTTCGAGGGATAGTCCGGCCGCTCGCCCCGCGGCAATGGCTGCGGCCAGGGTGCACCCCGTGCCATGGTACTCGCCGCCTACCCGTTCAATTTGCCAGGATTTTTCCGCCTGGTCCTGGCGGTAGAGTGTGTTGGTGATGAACTCACCGATACCGTGGCCGCCGGTAGCAAGCACGCCCTGGCAGCCCCCGTCCAGCAGGTGCCGCGCGCTGTCTCGCTGGTCTTCAAACCCGCCAAGCTGCGTCAGCTCGATACCGTTGGGGGTAATGACTTCGGCCCGCGCGAAGAGGCGCTGCTGCATGGCGCTGAGGAGTTCATCGTCAGCCAGGTCACCGCCGCCCGCTGCCTTGATGACCGGGTCGACTATCAGCGGGAGCAATGTGTGCTGGTCCAGAAAATCCGCCACTGCATTGACCACCGCAGCATTGCCCAGGGCGCCCGTCTTGACGGCATCGATCCGGCAATCTGCCGCGAGGTACTCCAGTTGCTGCCGAACCAGGTCGGCGTCCACCGCCTCGGCGTTATAAACATTGCGGGTGTCCTGCACCGTCAGGCAACTCAGTACCGGCAGGGGGTGACAGCCAAGGGCGGTGGTGGCCTGTATGTCGGCCTGCACGCCCGCTCCGCCAGACGGGTCCAGTCCGGAAACGATCAGAACCTGGGGGCGTTGATGTAGGTTGATGGCGTAACTCCTCAGAATGGTTTGACCACGGCCAGAATGACCACGATAACCAGGACCAGCACCGGCAATTCGTTGAACCAGCGATAGAATACGTGGCTGCGCCGGTTACGGTCATCCCGGAATACCTTGACCAGGTGGCCGCAATAGAAGTGATAGGCGATCAGTAGCGCCACCAGCAACAGCTTGGCGTGCAGCCAGCCCTGACTGAAATAGCCGGATACATTGTAACTCAGGAGCCAGACACCGAAGATCACCGTGGCGACCATGGAGGGAGTGGTGATACCCCGGTACAGCTTGCGCTCCATGACCTTGAACCTCTCCCGCCCTGGCTGGTCCTCACAGGCGGCATGGTAAACGAAGAGTCTTGGCAGGTAGAAGATGCCGGCAAACCAGCAAACCAGGGAAATAATGTGCAGGGTTTTAACCCAAAGCATGGTCAACTCCGTCGGTATTGGTAGTAGCTCTCGATATCGGACTTGAGCACGATACCGTAAATGCGCTGAATCATCGGTGCGACATGACGCTGCACGTAAAGTGCCTCGGCCTGGGTGGATTCGAACTGGTCCAGCGCTTCTTCCAGGGTCGCCTGGTACTGGATCGGGGCAATGTCCCGGCGGTTTGCTGGCATTTCCATCAGGTCGATTACCTCTGGCAGGGATTTGTCCTCCTCCGCCTGTCGGTTTTTCAGGTGCTCAAGGAAGCGTGCCAGGTCCACAGAGGGTAGCAGGGCAGAGGGCCCGTTACTGCCTTCGACAACCAGCCATTTCGGTTCGCTTTTGAGGAGTTCCCGCGCAGCGTCATAGCTGATTTCCCTGTCGATGCGGGTCACGCTACGATCCATGATGGCGCCCACTGAGACCCGGCGTAACGCCTGGATAATGGGTGAGTTCTGGTAACTGAGGCCCTGATTCTGAAGCATGGTCAGGAAGATTGAGCGCTTCGCGAAGACCTCACTGGTCACCAGTGAGGCGGTTGTAATGACCAGCATCCCCGGCAGGATGATGTTCGGATTGCGGGTCAGCTCCATGAGTGCCATTAGTGCCGCCAGCGGGGCCTGGAGAACCGCTCCCATCATTGCGCCCATGCCGAGCATGGCATAGAAGCCCACGGATGATGCCAGCTCAGGCGCTACCATGGCGCCCACCATTCCCATTGCGGCCCCCAGGGTGGCACCCATGAATATCGTGGGGCCAATAATACTGCTGGGCATGCCGAGGCCGACTGTCAGTGCGGTCACGAGCACCTTGGCGAGGCCGGCGCCAAGCAGGATCCAGAACGGCAGTTCACCATGAATCGCAAGGGAAACGGTGTCATAGCCGATGCCCATGACCTCCGGGATGATCAGGGCGAAGGGCATCATGAGGACGCCCGCCGAAACGACTCGCAGAAAAATGGGCCGATGATTGAAACGATTGGCCCAGGAAAGAATGTGGATAAAGCTGGCGGCTGCAATGGCGATCACTACCGCTAGCGCCAGAATCCAGGGGATTTCCAGAAGTGAGTTCATGGTCAGTGCCGGAACCGAGAACGCCGGTTCGCTGCCGTACACGGCCTGGGTGACAATGGCCGCGCTGACCGCTGACAGGATGATTGGGGTGAAGCCGGCGATGGTGTACTCCATCATCACCACTTCCATGGCGAAAATGACGCCAGAGATGGGGGTGTTGAATGAAGCGGATATTGCTGCAGCGCAGCCGCAGGCTACCAGCGTGCGGATGCTGTTATTGGGAAGGCGCATCCACTGGCCCATCAGGCTGGATACCGCTGCACCGAGATGCACTGCAGGCCCTTCCCGACCCGCTGACTGGCCGGTCAGCAGGGTGCCTACCCCGACTGCGAACTGGACCAGTGCACTGCGAAAGGTGATGTAACCCTGGTGGTAGTTCAGGCGCTCCATGACATGGGCCACCCCTACCTTGCGGTCGCGGGATGCAAGCCAGTGCAGGAGCAAGCCGAGCAGGACCGCCCCGCCCAGTGGCAGGAGTGTGCGGGTAAGCATGGCCAGGTCTTCGTAATTCTCGGCGTCGTTTTCCGGCAACAGGTAGCCAAGGGGAAATTCGATGGCGAACCGGAACAGCAGGATAACGGCGCCGGTAAAGACCCCAGAGAGCAAGCCGAGCAGCGCCAGTTGCGGCAGGGCATCTACTCCGGCCAGTCTCCGGCGGAATCCGGGTATCAGCCTGTCGCTCAGTTTCTGTTTCAGATCGTTCATTACATCGCCGCTGCACACCGCCGTTTCAGCAAGTTAGGACGCATTGTAACCGGCCCTGCCGCCTCTGCAATAAGACACTGGTTTATCATGGTAGACTAAGACGTTAATGATGACGTTCCTTCAGAGCCCTGACCGTGCGGTGGGGTGAAGGCACGCATTGTCATATTCACAGGCCGAGCAGGAGAGATTGGTGATTAAAGCAGGTATTGTCGGCGGAACAGGGTACACCGGGGTTGAGCTTCTGAGGATTCTGGCCACGCATCCGGATGTGGAGGTGTCCTGTATCACCTCGCGATCGGAAGCCGGTATGGCTGTCGCTGATATGTATACCAATCTTCGCGGCTACTACGACCTCAGCTTTACCGAGCCTGACGTGGAGGTGCTTGCAGGCTGTGACCTGGTCTTCTTTGCGACTCCCCACGGTGTTGCCATGCGCATGGCACCTGAATTGCTGGCCAGGGGTGTCCGGATTGTGGACCTGTCAGCAGATTTCCGGATTCGTGACCTGGATGTGTGGGCTCGCTGGTATGGTATGCCCCACGAAACGGCAGAATGGGCAGCGAAGGCCGTATACGGTTTGCCGGAGGTGGCCCGTGAGGCCATCAGGCAGGCCGAGCTGGTTGCCAATCCCGGTTGCTATCCTACAGCGGTACAGTTGGGCTTCCTGCCATTGCTGGAGAATCGACTGGTCCGGACGGGTCACCTGGTTGCGGATGCCAAGTCTGGCGCCAGCGGAGCCGGGCGCCAGGGCAAGGTTGGGATGCTCCATGGTGAGGTAGGCGAGAGCTTCAAGGCCTATGGTGCCTCCGGACACCGGCACCTGCCCGAAATTCGCCAGGGGCTGGAGCAGATGGCCGCTGGCAGGGTAGGGGTCAGCTTTGTACCGCACCTTGTCCCGATGATCCGGGGTATCGAAGCAACGCTCTATGCTGAACTGAATGATCCCGCAGACTTTGATCGCCTGCAGGCGTTGTATGAAGAGCGCTACCGGGATGAGCCTTTCGTCGATGTCATGCCTTTCGGTAGCCATCCGGAGACCCGCAGCGTGCGGGGTGAAAACAGTTGTCGCATGGCGCTGCACCGGCAGGAAGACAGCCCGGTGGTCATTGTTACCTCTGTTATCGACAACCTGGTGAAGGGAGCCGCGGGCCAGGCCGTACAAAATATGAACATCATGTTTGGTCTTGATGAGCGTGCGGGCCTCAGGGTTCCTGCGCTGTTGCCCTGATGGAATTGGCGCCTTGAGCGAAACGCGAAATTCCCGGGATGAGTATGTCATTGTCCCTCGCCGGCGGCACCCGAAGCCCTGGCGGGTGATAGGTGTGTTAATGCTATGCGCCCTTTCGGGTGCCGTTGGTTATGGTGTCGGCTGGTCTCAGGGCGGGCACCGTATCGTGGATGTGGTGCAGACCCGGCCTTCGTTGGCAAGGGAGCTTGCCGAGGTTACCCAGGAGTACGACGAGGTTCGCCGCAGGATGGTGCAGCTTGAGCGGGCCAGTGCGATTGACGAGCAGGCCCTGACGACAGCTCGTAACACCATTGCGGAACTGGAGGGGCGCCAGGCGGCGCTGGAAGCGGACCTCACCTTCTATCGAAAAATCATGGCACCGTCCGAGGTCAGCAAGGGGCTGCAGGTGGATCAACTGAGCCTGCGGCAAGGTAGGGTCGAGGGTCAGTACGCTTTCAAACTGGTATTGACCCAGGTTGGTGACAACAAAAGCTACATTTCGGGCGTCGTGGTAGTGAATATCATAGGGGACCGGAACGGCGAACAGGAAGTGATTCCCCTGCGGGACCTGTCCGGTGACGTGGAGGAGCTGGGCGTGCGTTTCCGCTTCCGGTATTTCCAGGATGTGGAGGGAATGCTGACCTTGCCGGATAATTTTGAACCCTACGAAATCCAGGTGGTTGCCAAGGCTGAAGGAAATAAGGCCTCTGAGGCTGAGCGAACCTTCGACTGGCGGCAAATCACGAGGAATTGAGCATGTTGAGCAGGAAAAAGCAGAAAGGCAGGCGTCCCCAGGGTCGGTTCGATACCCTGATATCGGCAAAGACACGGGTAGAAGGAAATATCCACTTCACCGGTGGGTTGCATGTGGATGGCCGTGTTCAGGGCAGCATCATTGCTGATGAAGAGTCCGGGGCAGCGTTGGTCCGCCTGTCCGAGTGTGGTGAAGTCGAGGGAGATGTCGTCGCTCCCAACATTATCATCAACGGCACCGTAAAAGGTGACGTTTTTGCCCGTGAGCATCTTGAACTGGCGCCCAAGGCCGCCATAACGGGTAACGTATATTACAACCTTGTGGAAATGGCGGCCGGTGCGTCAGTTAATGGCAATATGGTTCACAGCAGGGACCCAGACTCTTTGCCGCGACCTCAGCTGCCGGGTGCGGCGGATAAGCAGAAGCCGGTCGGGCTGCAGGGAGACGACCTGCCGGATGACAGTCCGGGTGAGCCGGGTGCGAACCCGATGGATGAACGGAAGTCAGCCGGTCAGGCTGGTGGAGAATAGTTGATCAAATTGGTCGGGAATACCATAATGGCATCATTCCAGGATGTCAGGAGGCAGAATTGAGCGCAGTTCAGGAACAAATAGCCGTACCCCTGTTTTTCAGCGACAGTGCGGTCGCCAAGGTAAAAGAGCTCGTAGAAGAAGAGGGTAACCCTGACCTCAAACTGCGGGTGTTCGTCACCGGTGGTGGCTGTTCCGGCTTCCAGTACGGTTTTTCGTTCGATGACAGCCAGCAGGAAGACGACACCGCCATCGAGCGGGACGGCGTGACCCTGCTTGTGGATCCTATGAGCTACCAGTACCTGGTTGGCGCAACGATTGACTATCAGGAAGGGCTGCAAGGCTCGCAGTTTGTGGTTCAGAACCCCAATGCCACTTCCACCTGTGGGTGCGGCTCGTCGTTTTCTATCTAGCAACAGTCGGTACCAGCGCACGCCAGTGTGCCGGTACCCGCTCACACTCCTGCCGGTAAATCACGCTGGGTAGATGCCCCCCAGAACCCGCGGGCCACTTGCCCCTGTTACTGCAGGCACGTTGCCGGCGAGGCCCTCCATGGTTTGCCTGGCTAGCCAGGCAAAGGCAGCTGCCTCAACCCATTGCGGATCAATTCCCAACTCCGAGGTGGTGCTGACTGAAACCTTGTCTGGTTCCAGTAGATCCCGCAGACGGTTCATCAATGCCACGTTCTTCGCGCCCCCACCGCAGACATAGACCGCCAACGGCCGGGCTTCGGGTAGCTGGCGGGTAATGGTGAGAGCGGTCAGCTCCAGAAGGGTGCGCTGGACGTCAGCAGGATCCGTATCCGGCCACTGGCGTAGCTTCGCATCCAGCCAGGCGGCGTTGAACAGTTCCTTACCGGTGCTTTTCGGGACTGGTCTGTCGAAGTAGGGCTCCTGAAGGAGTCCCTCCAGAATACGAGCTTGCAGCTGTCCGCTGGCCGCCCAGTCGCCGTTACGGTCAAAAGGTTCGCCCAGGTGGTGCTGGGCCCAGCTGTCCATCAGGCCATTGCCAGGGCCTGTGTCAAATCCTCCCCCCGCTGACTCATTGCCGGCGGGGAGCCAGCTGAGATTGGCGATGCCGCCTATGTTGACCAGTGCCCGGTGCTGGGTATCCGAGCCAAAAACGGCATGGTGAAACGCGGGCACCAGGGGCGCACCCTGGCCTCCGGCCGCCATATCCCGTCTCCGAAGGTCAGCGACCGTCGTGATACCTGTGCGTTCAGCGATGATGTTGGGATCACCCAGTTGCAGGGTAAACGGAGTGGCACCATCGGGCACGTGGCGGATAGTCTGACCGTGACTGCCGATTGCCTTTATTGGACCGGATTCCGGGCTCTTGCGGATCAGCGCATTGGCTGCAGTGGCGAAGAGCTCGCCGAGCTCATGGTCGCTATGACCGAGTTCGTCTGGTGTGCCCCGATTCTGGCTGAGCGCTGTCAGGGTCTGAAGGAGCGTGGTGGGAATGGCTTCGGTGTGTGTGGCAATCAAGGAAGCCCTGCCGGCCTCCGTCAGGTCCACCAGCGCGGCATCGACGCCGTCCATGCTGGTGCCTGACATCAGGCCGATGTACAGGGCCACTGGTTTACTGGTCCCGGTCGGAAACGGCTTCCTGGGCCATGGCAATCTGGCGGAAGCCCTCTCCCAGCGTGTTCAGCTGTGCAACCTGCTGTTGAGTGGCGGTCTTGAACCGGGCCATCTCGCTGTCGGGGATCGGGCTCGCCTCCGGCAGGTCGATGGTCCTGGAGTTGCGGGCGACGCCGTTAACCCGGAATTCGTAGTGCAGGTGCGGGCCTGTCACCATGCCGGATGACCCGACGTAGCCAACCGTCTGTCCCTGCTTGACCCGGGTGCCGCTGGAAATGCCCTTGCCCAGGCCGCTCATGTGGGCGTACAGGGTGCTGATGTTGTCACCATGGGAGAGCACCACGGTGCGGCCATAGCCGCCTTTCCAGCCAGCAAAGGAAACTCGTCCATCGCCGGCAGCCTTGATCGGCGTGCCGGGGGGTGCGGCATAATCTGTACCTTCGTGGGGACGAACCACGTCAAGTACCGGGTGGCGACGCTGCAGGTTGAACGGTGATGACACCCGGGCGTTGATGGGTGTGCGCAGGAAAGCCTTGCGCATGCTGTTGCCGTCCGGAGTGTAGTAATCGCTGTCGCCACTGGAATCGGTGTAGTGAAGGGCGACGACTTCGCGGCCACGGTTGACGAAGCGTGCAGCAACAATTTTGCCGTCATCGATTTTTTCGCCATCCAGGTACAGCTCCTCGTAAACCACCTCGAAGCTGTCGCCTTTACGGATGTCGTAGACGAAATCGATATCCCAGCCGAAGATGCCGGCCAGTTCCATGGTGATGCGATCATCCAGCCCGGCTTCTTTGCCAGCCAGGTAAAGGGAGCCTTCAATCTCTCCGGAGGCGAACGCCAGTCTTGGCTCGGGCTCTGCCATTACCGTTTCACCGACATAGCCTTCTTCAGCAAGGGTGATTAGTAGTGACTCAAGCCGGCTACGGTCCAGGCGCACCTTGACCAGCTCACCCTGTTCGTTGGTGGCAAAGGCCAGCGTTTCGCCAACATAGAGGTGTTGCAGTTTGTCGGCTTCGCCTTCGCCATGGATGACGGCAAGCATCAGGCGGTCATTGAATCCGGCCTGCTTGAACAGGGAAGACAGGGTATCGCCCCTCTCAACCTTCAGTTCGCTCCAGGTCAGAGCCGGTTCGGCCGGTTCGGTGGGAGCGTCTGCTACGGACTCTTCTGGTGCCTCGGCGGTTGGCTTGGTGTCTGTCGCCGTCGGGGCTTCAGCCGGCTGGGAGGGTGCGGATTTTTCCGGGCTTGGTGAGCTGGCCTGTTCGGACCGTGCTGTCAGTTGCAGTGCCGATACGGGCTGTCCAGGCTTTTCCAGGTCCAGGTTGACAGTCATGCGCTTGGCTTCGACATCAGCACTGGGGCTGAAAACCAAAGTGGCGCCCACCACGAGACTGATACCGGCGGCGGCGATGAGATGGAGCTTGGGGAACGTTTTGATCACGTCGAAAACCTGTATTTTTGTCGCTACGTCGGTAGCTTGTATGATCTGATTCAAGTTCTGGCTCAAGTATAGAGCAAGCAGAATCGTATAAAAAGCGCTCGCCGTCACAGCGAAAAACAGCGTAACGGCAGATTTTCCCGATTCGGCTGATATAATCCGCGACTTCTTTTCTGTGTCCGGGCAGCCGGTGACGCGTTAAATGTATCAGGGTTTGCCGTTACGCTCAGCTTACTTTTGTTGAGGTCTGTAACGGCAGCGCCCGTTTTTGCTATGGGGTTCGAGGATTATGGCATCGATAGAGGAAGCGCTGGCGATCATCAAGCGTGGTGTGGATGAGCTGATTCCCGAAGAAGCTTTGGTCGAGAAGCTGAAGCAGGGTCGCCCGCTGCGCATCAAGGCCGGGTTTGATCCCACGGCTCCTGACCTGCACCTTGGTCATACTGTATTGATTAACAAGCTTCGCCAGTTCCAGGACCTGGGGCACGAGGTTATCTTTCTCATCGGTGACTTCACTGGAATGATTGGTGACCCTACGGGCAAGAGCGCAACCCGGCCGCCGCTGACTGAGGAGCAGGTGCGGCAAAATGCCATCACCTATAAAGAGCAGGTGTTCAGGATCCTTGATCCGGAGAAAACCACCGTTGTCTTCAATTCCGAGTGGATGGGCAAGATGACGGCGGCGGACATGATTCGCCTGGCCGGCCAGTATACCGTAGCCCGGATGCTGGAGCGGGATGATTTCGACAAGCGCTACCGCGCCGAGCAGCCCATTGCCATTCACGAGTTCCTTTATCCGCTGGTTCAGGGTTACGACTCCGTCGCACTGAAAGCTGACGTCGAACTCGGTGGTACCGACCAGAAATTCAACCTCCTCATGGGGCGTATTCTGCAGAAGCACTACGGCCAGGAACCCCAGGTCATTTTGACCATGCCGATCCTTGAGGGGCTTGATGGTGTCCAGAAGATGTCCAAGTCCTTGGGCAACTACGTGGGTGTCAGTGATACGCCGGGCGAAATGTACACCAAGCTTCTGTCCATGCCGGATGAGTTGCTGTGGCGGTACTTCGAGTTGTTGAGCTTCCGCCCGCTGACTGAGGTGGCGGAGTATCGCAAGGCCGTTGAGGGCGGGGCGAATCCCCAGGAATTCAAGAAGATCCTCGCGGAGGAAATCATTACTCGTTTCCATGACGCGGAAGCGGCAGCCAGCGCCCATAAGTCTGCGGGTAACCGGGTGGCGCTTGGCGAGATCCCCGAGAACGTTCCGGAAGTTGAAGTGTCGCTCGATGGCCAGGATAGTCTGCCAATCTCGGCGGTGCTTCGGTTGGCCGGGCTGGTGAAGAATGGTGCAGCGGCGAAGGATGTGCTCGGGCGGGGTGCTGTCTATATAGATGGGCAGCAGCTCGAAGATGTCGGTCGGCAGTTCTCCAGGGGCGAGAATGTGGTGATCCAGGCTGGCAAGAAGAAAATTGCACGGGTTTTGGTTACCGATTGAGCGATTCTGAAGAAAAACGAACTTTTTTCAAAAAGGTCGTTGACAGAAAACGGTGGGGCTGTAGAATGCGCCCCACTTCGACAGGGAACGCCGGCGACGGCGGAACCGGGAAGGGAAGTAAGCGGTTGTAAGGTTTGGGTTTTTTCGGTGTAAGGCTTCTTCGGAAGCGGCGACAAAAACTTCAAAATAACCGTTGACAAGGTAGCGATCTGATGTAGAATACGCGGCCTTGATTGAGCAGACGCTCAACGCTCTTTAACAAGTTGACCAAGTAATTCGTGTGGGCGCTGGCCGAGACCATCTGGCAACAGATATCGAGGCAGCGACTCGTCGAAATATGAGTTTTGTCTTGAGCAAGA
>Ga0098066_1000142_pt1 | contig 26459 bp, 27 predicted proteins | sample 25BtaG_FD_76332 | JGI IMG/M metagenome (GOLD analysis project Ga0098066, IMG submission 76332) | Marine viral communities from Cariaco Basin, Caribbean Sea - 25B_WHOI_OMZ_CsCl | ecosystem: Environmental > Aquatic > Marine > Oceanic | place: Caribbean Sea: Cariaco Basin | collected 2014-11-08
GCGGCGGGCCGCGTTACCATCCCTGGCTCTATGTACAGCGCCACGAAGTGGGCCGTCTCGGCAATTGGTTACGGTGTGCGCGAGGAAATCCGTGGGAGTGGCGTCCGTGTGACCCTGATCGAGCCGGGAATGGTGGATACGCCATTCTTCGATGAACGCCCGGACAACGCTCTGGAACCCGTTGATGTTGCCCGCGCAGTCACCTACGCACTGGCACAACCGGCCCACGTGGATGTGAACGAAATTCTTGTGCGTCCGACGCCGGCATTGAAATAAGCCGGGCTCGCGGGCGGCCTGAAGCCGCTCGCGGAAGTTGCCCCCGGTTCAGCCATCGTCTTTTTGATCAATCGGGCTTATTGCGTCCGATAAGCCCGATTCAGTTCCCATCATGTCGTTTGCCTCGTAGTATCGAACCCTTACCTATGTTTCCGGAGTTCAAGACAATGACAACAAGGTTTTCCGACAAGGTAGTTCTGGTTACAGGCGGCGCGGCCGGTATTGGTGAGGCGACAGCCCGGGCTTTTGCGGCAGAGGGAGCGAGGGTCGTGGTCAGTGATGTGGCAGAGCCAGAGGGTCAGGCGGTCGCAGCGGATATCGCAGAACAGGGTGGTGACGCCATGTTCATACCCTGTGACGTGAGCAGGGCGGGGGAAGTGCGGGGGCTGATCCAGCGCATTATCGACACCCATGGCCGCCTGGACTGCGCCTTCAACAACGCCGGGATCGATGTGGAAGACTCCAAGCTGGCGGATGGCAGCGAGGAGACCTTCGACCGACTGATGGACGTGAACGTCAAGGGTGTCTGGCTATGCATGAAGCACGAGATCGAGGCCATGCTGAATCAGCCTGGCGGCGGTGTGATCGTCAATACAGCCTCGGTCGCAGGCCTTGGCGCCGCCCCGAAAATGGCGGTGTACAGCGCCAGTAAACATGCCGTCATCGGGCTGACAAAGTCTGCAGCGGTGGAGTATGCCCGCAAGGGTATCCGGGTGAATGCGGTGTGCCCGGCGGTGATTGATACCGATATGTTCCGTCGGGCCGCCGAGGCGGATCCCCGAAAGCGGGAGGGCGCGATGAATATGCACCCGGTCGGCCGGCTGGGCCAGGCGGATGAGATCGCCCAGGCGGTGCTCTACCTGTGTTCCGAGGGCGCGGGTTTCAGCACCGGTGTTGCTCTTCCGGTGGATGGTGGCTACACCGCGATCTGAACGGTGTCCCTGTGATTCATTACCCGGGTGGCTATAATGCCCGAAAAACCTTCCTGGCCGGTCGCGATACCCGGCCAGGTGCGCCTGGCATGGAGAGCTGAATGCCCGTTCGACAACGTTTCCGCCATTTCCTGGTGTCCCTGCGCAGGGGGCTCCATGTGCTGGCGGCACCGGTCAAGGGCGACAATGGCCGGGGCGGGCTGTTCATCCAGGCCTATCGTGGCTACGGCTCGAGTGATCGGGTCTTCCTGATGGGCCGGGTGTTCCGGCAGCCGGGGTTTGGTGCGACGTTGCGGGAAGAGTGGCTACGTCGCGACCTGCTGGACCTGCTCAGGCGCCTGCTGCGTAAACCCATCGCCGGGGCCCGGGTACGTGTCCGGTACAAGGGCACGACAGCCGTGGTAGAGACCGACCGTCATGGCTTTTTCCGGGTCGATATGAACCTGGGCGAGATGCCTTCCGATGTGACCTGGCATGCCGTGGAGCTTTCCCTCGATTACCCGACGGATGAGCGGGCCACCACAACTGGCGAGTTTTTTACCCCAACCCGTGGAGCCAGTTACGGTGTGATCAGTGATATCGACGACACCGTGGTCTACACCGGTGTGGCCAATACCCTCAAGATGATGTGGCGGCTGTTTGCCCAGGGAGCAGACAGCCGGGTGATCTTTCCTGGCGTGCCGGCCCTGTACCAGGGCTTCCATGACGGCCCCGGCGGCAATGCGGGAAACCCCCTGGTCTACGTGTCCCGTGGGCCATGGAGTATCTATCAGGTGCTGGTGGAGATGTTCAGAATGCACCGCATCCCCAATGGCCCCATCCTGATTCTGAGGGAGTGGGGTATGAAGCGGGGAAGCCTGCTTCCCCGGCGCGCCCGGGACCATAAGCTGGACGCCATTCGCCACGTGATGGGCCTTTACCAGGACCTGAAATTTGTCCTGGTTGGCGACTCAGGCCAACACGACCCGGAAATCTATACCCGGATTCTGCGGGCACATCCTGACCGCATCCTGGCGATCTATATCCGGGATGTCAGTGCTGACCCCCAGCGTTCCGAGGCTATCGCCAGACTGGCAGAGGAAGCCCGTGAGGCGGGCTGCGAGCTTGTGCTCAGCGATGACAACCAGGTACTGGCTAAACATGCCGTGGCGCAGGGGCTGATTGCACCAGGGGTAGTAGACGCCGTGCGTCGTAGCGAGGCCGACAGTCGCTCATGATCACCAGTTATCCTTTTCCTTTTCTTTTTTCTCCTGTGCCTCCACTTCTTCCTTGCGCTTCTTGATACGTGCCATTTTCTCTTTCGAGATGGGCATGTTGGCAGAATCCTTGAGCATCAGCAGGCTGCCCACTACCAGGGCGATAGCCAGCAGGAGGAATACCCACCCAATCATAGGCATAGCGTGACTTCCTGATCCGTGACTGTGTTTCTATAGTGAACCAGGTTGCGGCTGTGCGCCAGTTCGTCGTCAGTTGCCATCCGCACTCCGGGGTTAATCCTGTGCTACATTTCTCGTTCTGCTGATGAGGAACCTATGGAACAAGACGTGCGCGAGACTGGCAAGGGGATAACCTTTGGATTGTCGGCCTATTGCCTGTGGGGGAGCTTTCCCCTCTACTTCGCCCTTTTTGAGGGCATACCCGCCTTTGAAGTGCTGATCCACCGGGTAATCTGGTCCTGTGTATTCCTGGTGTTCGTGATTTCACTGTTGCGACGCTGGCCGCCGGTCAAGGCTGCCCTGGTGCGCCCGAAAGAACTGGGCTATGTGCTGGCTTGTGCGATCTTTATCGCTATCAACTGGGGCGTATACATCTACGCGGTGGAAACCCGCCATGTGCTTCAGGCCAGCCTGGGTTATTTCCTCACGCCCCTGGTGAACGTGGCCATGGGGCTGATCGTGCTGCGGGAGACTATTACGCGAATGCAGGCAGTGGCGGTGGTGATCGCAACCATGGCCATCCTGTTCCAGCTGTTCCTGCTTGGCTTTGTGCCCTGGATTACCCTGGTACTGGCTTTCAGCTTCGGCAGTTACGGGTTGTTCCGCAAAAAGGTGGTACTGGATGGCCTGTCCGGGCTGTTCGTGGAAACCCTGTTGTTGCTTCCGCTGGGGCTGCTGGCGTTGGCGTTCCTGGCGCAGAGCGGGGCGTCTCATTTCACCGACAGCCCTGGTACCGCGTTATTATTACTTTCCAGCGGAGCGGTAACGGCCATTCCCCTGCTGTTCTTTGCCGGAGCCACGCGCCGTCTGCGGCTGGCGACGGTAGGCCTGCTGATGTACATCACACCGTCCATCCAGTTCCTGCTGGCACTGTTCGTGTTTGATGAACCCCTGAGCCCGGGCAAGCTGTTCAGCTTCGTGATGATCTGGGTGGCACTGGCAATCTATTCGGGCTCTGCCTGGTTTGGCCGGGAGCGGGCGGCGACCACCTGAGCGGTGGAGTTTCCCGCTCGGTGATCACGTCATGGCCAGGTGACCGGCTGGGGCCGGTTGTCGCCGTTACGGAACAGGTGACCGATTTCCGGTGAGACGAAGCAGCGGTCTCCCCGCTGCGGTTGCCAGCGGCTAAACTCACTGTGGGAGACGCCTACCTCCCAGATATCGTCGCAGTCCCAGCCGTCCGGTCTCAGTTCGACCCGCACTTCTGCACCAATCAGGTTGATCGCTTCGATGGTAAAGGGCAGGCAGGCGCGACTGTCCGGTTCGACGGACAGGTGCACCTCATGGGGGCGAAGATAGAGTTGGGCGTCACCAGAGGTCGACACGCCCGGTAGTGACACGCGGGCATTTCCTTGCTGCAGCCAGCCATCGCTCACCGTGCCCGAGATGATGTTGACGTGACCCAGGAAGTCGAAAACAAAGCGACTGGTGGGGTTGGCGTAGAGCCGGGTAGGGCTGTCCACCTGTTCTACCTGGCCCTGGCTCATGACCACTACCTGGTCCGATAACTCCAGGGCCTCTTCCTGGTCGTGGGTGACGAACACGCTGGTAAAGTGGAATTCGTCATGGAGTCCCCGTAACCAGCGGCGCAAGTCCTTTCGCACCCGGGCATCGAGTGCGCCAAACGGCTCATCCAGTAACAGTATATCCGGGCGGGTGGCCAGGGCGCGGGCCAGGGCTACCCGTTGTTTCTGGCCCCCGGAGAGCTGGGCCGGGTAGCGGTTGGCCAGTTCCGGCAGCTGGATCATCTCCAGCAGCCGGTTAACGGTTTTGCGAATTTCCGTTTTCGGAGGACGCTGATTCCTTGGCAGAGACTCCAGGCCGAAGGCGACGTTCTGGGCTACCGTCATGTGGCGGAACAGGGCGTAGTGCTGGAATACAAAGCCGACGTTGCGTTGCTTCACCGGCAGGCGGCTGATGTCCCGGTCACCAAAGAGGATGCGGCCGTCAGAGGCGTTTTCCAGCCCCGCAATAATACGCAGCAAGGTGGTTTTGCCGGAACCGGATGGGCCCAGCAGAGCGGTCAGCTTGCCATCCGGGATGTCCAGGGAAATATCCCGCAGGGCCTGGAAACTGCCAAAGGTCTTGTTCAGGTGCTCGATCTTGATACTCATTGGGGGTTCCTGTCTGCGGGTTCACGGGCCAGCAGCCGGGCCTGGCGCCATTCGGCCACGCCCTTGATCGCCAGGGTCAGAATGGCGATAGCAGCGAGCAGGGAGGCGGCAGCGAACGCGCCCGCAATGTTGTAGTCCTGATAAAGCAGTTCAACATGAAGCGGTAAGGTGTTGGTTTGGCCTCGAATATTGCCGCTCACTACTGAAACAGCGCCAAACTCACCAACGGCCCTGGCGTTGGTCAGAACCACACCGTAGATCAGCGCCCATTTGATGTTGGGCAGGGTTACCCGGCGGAACAGGCGCCAGCCCGATGCTCCCAACGTTACGGCGGCTTCTTCTTCCTCGGTACCCTGTTGCTGCATCAGCGGTATCAGTTCCCGGGCGACAAAGGGGCATGTCACGAAAATGGTGACCATGACAATGCCGGGCCAGGAAAACATCAGCTGCACGTCATAGTCGGCCAGCCAGCTACCGAGCCACCCATTGCGCCCATAAAGCAGCAGGTAGAGCAGGCCGGCAACCACCGGCGAAACAGCAAAGGGTACGTCAATCAGGGTGACCAGCAGTTTCCGGCCTGGGAACCGGAAGCGGGTCACCAGCCATGCCAGTGCGGTACCGAACACCAGGTTGAGCGGCACCGTCAGCAGGGCGACGAACAGCGTCAGCCCGATCGCATGCAGGGTATACCGGTCGCCAATATTACTCACTAATGCACCCCAGCCGGCGCTGAAAGCCTGGGTGAAAATCAGCACCAGCGGAATGGCCAGCAGCAGCGCGGACAGAGCCACGGCAGCAAGGATCAGCGTGCGTCTGAGCCAGGGCTGGTCGCCGACCCGGTGATGGGACTGGTATTTCATGGCCTTACTTCCCATGCAGGCGGCGCAGGTAGCGCCCCTGCCAAAGGTTGATGGCAAACAGCAACACCAGTGACACCAGCAAGACTACCGATGCGATCGCGCTGGCGGCGGCATGGTCGAATTCCTGCAGGCGCACGAACAGCATCAGGCTGGTGACCTCGGTTTCATAGGGGGTGTTGCCCGCAATAAAGATGACCGCCCCGAACTCACCAAGACTGCGGGTGAAAGACAAGGCGATACCGGTCAACAAGGCCGGCCACAGCGACGGAAAGATCACCTTGCGGAACACCCGCCCGTCGCTGGCTCCCAGCGTAATGGCCGCCTCCTCGTCTTCCGGCGGCAGCTCTTCCAGTACCGGCTGCACGGTGCGGACCACGAAGGGGATGCTAGTGAAGGCCATGGCAATGATGATCCCCACGGGGGTATAGGCAACGCTGATGCCAATGGTTTCCAGCCACTGGCCATACCAGCCTGAAGTGGAGAACAGGGTGGCCAGGGTAATACCGGCCACGGCAGTCGGCAGGGCGAACGGGAGGTCGACCATAGCGTCGATCAGGCGTTTACCCGGGAACTCATAGCGGACCAGTACCCAAGCCAGCAACAAGCCGAAGGCGCCGTTGAACAGCGAAGCGAGGAAGGCCGTCCACAGGGTGACCTTATAGGATTCCACTACCCGCGGATCGCTGACGACGAACCAGAACTGGCTCCAGGTCATGCCGGCGGTCTCGGCTACCAGGCCGGTCAGGGGCAGCAGCAGAACCAGGCTGATAAACAGCAAGGAAACCCCCAGGCTCAATCCAAAGCCCGGGAGTACCCGCTTCGAGCGGGGTTTTAATGGTGAAGCGTGGGCCACCAGTTGTTCCTAGCGGCGACGCTGCAGTTGGTCGAGTTTGCCGCCGCTGGCGAAGTGGGTCTGCATGGCGTCTTCCCAACTGCCGGCGATTTGATCGATGGGCAGCAATTTGACGTCCGGGAAGCGATCGGAGAACTCGGCTTTCACCGCGTCGTGGTGGACCCGGTAATTGAAGCCGGCCAGCAACCGTTGCGCTTCTTCGCTGTACAGGTGCTCCAGGTAGGCCTTGGCGAGCTCCTCGGTATCGTTCTGTTCGATGTATTCATCGATCCAGGTGACCGGAAACTCGGCCAGGAAACTCACCTTCGGGGTAACAACCTGGTATTCGCCGGGATAACGGTCAGCAATGTTCAGCACTTCCGACTCGAAAGTGAGCAGGGCATCCCCGATACCACGTTCGATAAAGGTAGTGGTGGCACCCCGGCCGCCGCTGTCGAAGACCTTCACCTGGCCCAGCAAGTCGGCCACGAACTGATCGATCCGTTCCTGGTCATCGCCGAAGGTTTCCTGGGCATAGCCGAGAGCCGCCAGGTAGGTGTAGCGGGCGTTGCCTGACGTTTTCGGATTCGGCATCACCAGTTCGACGCCATCCTTCACCAGGTCATCCCAATTCTGGATGTTCTTCGGGTTATCCTTGCGAACCAGGAAGGCCATGGTGGAGTAGTAGGGGGAGCTGTTGTTGGGCAAGCGGTCAGCCCAGTTCTCAGGAACCAGGTTGCCCCGCTCATGGAGGATGTTGATGTCGGTCACCTGGTTAAAGGTGGCCACGTCCGCCTTCAGACCCTGGATAATGGCCTGCGCCTGCTTGGAGGAGCCGGCGTGGGACTGGTCAATGGTGACGGTGTTGCCGGTTTTTTCCTGCCAGTATTCCTGGAACTGCTCGTTGTAGGCGGCGAACAGCTCCCGGGCGATGTCGTAGGAGGTATTGAGTAGTTGCTGTTCGGCGGCAACCGCTCCCTGTGTGCTGGCAAGGCTGGCGCCAATAACAAGACCCTTCAGCCAGTTTTTCATGGTGTTCCTCCCGGATCAGGTGATGAAGTCCGGGGAATGTAACAAATGGTGTTAAAAACCTAAAAGTCTAAAAAATAATAGTTATATCGCTTTAAGGAATATATTGTCGTCAGCCTGGATCGTGCAGGAGTGCCATTGTACAAAGCCGCTCCATCTCTGCCGCCCAGGCCTGGCGGGATTCGTCGTCCAGCTCGACCTGCAGGGCATAGCGGCGGCCCCCCCAGACAGACAGGTGCAGGGCTTCAAGGGTAGCGTCCGAGGGCCGGGGGGAGAGGTCAGGGCACGCGTCGACCACCCGGTGCCAGACGGCAAGCAGTTCGTTGTAGGCCCGCTGCTGAAGCCGGGTGTCTGCCACTTTGGGTTCGAGCTGCATCATTTCTGGTGAGAACCAGGTACTTTTGTCACCCGCCAGTCCGGCCAGGTGCTGAACCAACAGCTGGATGCGCTGTTGCCAGTCCAGGTCTGCAGGAGCAACGATCTGTTCATCGATCCGCCGGATCATCTGTTCGATGCAGTGGCGAACGTAGCCGGAATGCAGTGCTTCCTTATTGGGGAAGTAGTCGTAAAGGGTGCCGATGGCAATGCCGGTTTCCAGGGCAACCTTGCGGGTAGTCAACTGCTCCCAGCCCTCCTGTTGCCAAATCCGAACATAGGCATCGTAGATGGCCTGTACAGTGAACCGGGCACGGGCCTGTCGGGGCCGCTTGAGGGGCCTGGTGCGCGGGTTTTCAGTGGCGCTGGGTCTGCTCATCCGGTTTCCGAACCACGGTGTATCTGGTGCTCGTTAGAATGGTGTTACGGGCAGTATCCCATATTCCGGAGTTTCCGTCCGGAACCTGGCACCCTGCCGAGACGTGCTCCATGAGGAAACAGAGGAACTGAATGATGACCGAGATCACCCGACTGCTGACGAATCAGGACAAGCTTGCCGAGTCCCAGCTGGAAACCACCGATTTGGGCCCCCTGGCTGACGGTCAGGCACGCATGCGCATCCACCGTGTGGCCCTCACCGCCAACAATATTACCTACGCTGCCTTCGGTCACACGCCCCACCTTCGTTACTGGGACTTTTTTCCGGTGGCCGACCAGGGCTGGGGCCAGATGCCGGCCTGGGGATTTGCGGAGGTAGAAGAAACCACGGTGGAGGGCATTGAGCCCGGCGAGCGCTTCTATGGCTTCTGGCCGTTGGCGACTCACCTGATCGTGGAACCGGTTCGGATCAGCGAGCGGGGCTTTTATGACGGTGCCAGTCACCGGCTCGAACTGGTATCCGCCTACAATCAGTACCAACGTATCAGCACCGATGCCGCCTACCGCCCGGAGAGCGAAAATTACCAGATGTTGCTGCGCCCGCTGTTCATTACCTCGTTCATGCTGGCGGACTTCCTGGAAGATAACGCCTTCTTCGGGGCGAAGCGGATTCTGGTTTCGAGCGCGTCCAGCAAGACCGCCTATGGCACGGTTTTCTGTCTGCAAGACCGTAACGACCTGGAGGTTATCGGCCTGACCTCCTCAGCCAATACCGGTTTCGTCGAGGGGCTTGGCTGCTACGATCGAGTCGTCAATTACAACGACATCAAAGCCCTGGATCCGGGCGTGCCGACGCTTTACGTGGACTTTTCCGGTAACGATGCAGTGCGTGAGACGATTCACCGGCACATGGCCGACCGCCTGGTACATAACTGCTATGCCGGCTCTGCCCATAACCACGAGCATATCAGTGAGACAGAGTGGACCCTGCCGGGACCAGCACCGAAGCGTTACTTTGCACCAGACCAGATTCGCAAGCGCAACGCTGATTGGGGTCCTGCGGAGGTAACCCGTCGGTTCAACCAGGCCCAGCTGGCCTTTATCGAGCGGGTTCAACAGCCGGACTCACCCTGGATTCACGTGCAGGAGCACAATGGACTCACGTCGGCCCAGTCCCTGCTCCGCTCATTGGTGAACGGCGATGTTGACCCGGCCGACGGTCATGTGGTGAAACTCTGAGCTTGGTCCCCCTCTGGCGGGTTTGCGGCAGCAAACCCGCCAGAGGGGGCACTTGCCTAGCTGTAGATGTTCTGGTGGATGGTGCTTTCGTCCTCCGCCACCAGGTTCTTGTCCACGCTCTGGATCACGGCCTTCTCCAGGGGGCCGTTGAGCTTCTGGCGGATCATCCCCAGGAAGCGGGGCGGCGCCACCAGAATCAGGCTTTCAAACTTGCCTTCCTGTCTGGCCTTGTCAAGGGTCTGGACAATTTCGCCGGCAAACAGCATTTCCTCATGCTCGGTGGCGCTCGCTTCCTGCATGGCGTGGCCCTGGCCGCGACTCTCCCGGGAGCGACCCGGCTGGTCCGTCACCAGTTCGCTTTCCTTCAGCCGGCCCTCCGGGTGCTCCAGGCGCTTCACTTCGGTTGGCATGGCGGTGCGTGCGGTGGTGGCCAGAATCCGGGCATTGGCACTGTCGGCGACCAGAATCCAGATCTTTTCCATGGTGTCCTCCAGATCATAGGGGGTGGCAATCACTGAACCTTTCCATCCTGAGTATGGATGATCCCAGCGATTTTTGTGGGGCTACATACGAACATTAATGCCGTTTTCCGATTTTCAAGGACAGGGCAGGTTGGCTGGACGTAATGAAGGCTGGCAGAAGGCCGGTTTCGGTGACCAGGTAGATTCCTTCGCGAAAGGGAACCGATTCGAACAGATCGCTGGTCCAGCTTAGCCGGTCCACCCTTTTGCGGGAGTCACCAAGCACGAACACTGGCTTTCCGGCAGTCAGCATGGCATCAGCCAGTACACCGGTACCACGTTTGTTAACCAGCGCCTGGTCGTTGTACTGATCCACTCCGAACAGCGCGGCGTCCATGTCAGGTGCCCTGGCCAGCGCCTGCTCATCTGTCACCAGATGACTCTGTATACCCTCCCTCTGTAATGCCTGGTACTGGAGCCGACCTTCGCCACCCGGCGCTGATAACGTCTGCCACACCTCGATCGACGGTGAAAATTCGTGGAGTCGACAGATCACCGACAGCAAAACGCCACTATGGCTGTGGGTGAGAATCTGGCTGCTGTCCCAGTTGCGCTGCCGGAGGAGATGGCTCGCAAGCTTCTGGTCGATATCGCGCCACTGCTGATCGTAATGCTCGAGCGTCTCGGGCACGGCTTTATAGCCCCGGGCCTCCAGCTCATCCAGCAGGTGGTGGACTACTACCATGGACTTATCCACCTGCCGTAATGACTTCAAGGCCCATTTCAGCTGCTGCCGGTCCGGCTGCTCACCACCATAGCCGCTGAGCGCCTGCACAATCTTCGATGCCAGGGTGGATGAGCCATGGGCCTGGTCATTGATAATCTCCTGAATGCGTTTCTCAAAGGTGGTCATAGGCCACTCCGGACGGACACAGCCTGTTCATGTGATCGTTAATGACAGTGTGGCTCGGATCACGCTCACGGGGCAACGGCGCATCAGCGGATACTATTACCCGGATAATCACAGTGAATGGCCGGTCGCGGGAATATAGTCTGCGGGTTCGAAATGTTGCCGGGTTCCGGTTTGGGTAGCATGATTTTGCTATCATTCGCGTAATGCCCTGGCCATGTTGCCCGATTCCCGGCGTACCGGGTCGTTGTTCTGCGAATGTCATGAGGTGTGAATGGGTCGTTCTGTCCATTTACTGGTTACAACCCTGCTTTGCCTTTTGCCTGCCATGGTGTCTGTCATGCCTGCTACCGCAGACACAGTGCGCCGGGTTGTCCACCCTGACGGTCGGGTGGAGTACACCAATGCCCCCGCAGGCCGCAAGGCCCTTGCCAGCACTGGCCGGGAAACGGTCTATAAGTACAAGGACGAGAACGGGGTAGTGACGTTCAGCGAGGCGAGGCCTTCCCGGGCAGCCTTTGATGTCATTCGTTTCGAATGCTACGCATGCAGGCCAGACTCGAAGGTGAACTGGCAACGCACCCCGCTGTTTACGGGTCGTTATGACGACGAAATCAAAACCACTGCGCAGGAGTTCAATATCGACCCGGCGCTGGTTCGCGCTGTGATCCACGCCGAGAGTGCGTTCAACCCACAGGCGGTTTCCTCCAAGGGGGCGCAGGGCTTGATGCAGCTGATGCCCGGAACGGCACGGGAAGTCGGCGTCACCAACGCCCTGGACGCTGGCCAGAACATTCGCGGTGGGGTTAACTACCTTGCCCGCATGATCGAGCTCCACAATGGTGATGTCCGACTGGCGACCGCTGCCTATAACGCTGGTCCGGGTGCCGTCCGGCGGCACAATGGTATTCCACCCTATGCGGAGACCCGGGCCTATGTGGAGCGGGTCGGCATTCTCCACGAACGTTATCGCCTGGCCAGCAACTGACCCCATTCATGGCCCTGGCGTACAGGGTCTGCTATGTCCTCCATATCCCTCCGTCGGTTGATCAGGTGGCCCTCCCATAGTCTAGACTGATCGGCATCGGGCCATGTTCCATGATCATGGCTGTTATCCGACATTGAGGAGGTCCTATGAACGCCAACGCCAACGCCGACCAGAATGTCCGCCCGGACTATGACGAGGTGATCAAGTCTATTGCAGACTATGTGCTGGACACCCCAATCGATAGTGAGGAAGCCTGGACCACAGCCCGCTATTGCCTGATGGATACCCTGGGGTGTGGACTGCTGGCACTGCGTTTCCCGGAATGCACCAAACACCTCGGGCCGCTGGTTCAGGGTACGTTGGTGCCCCATGGTGCCAGGGTCCCTGGTACGTCGTTCGAGCTGGACCCGGTAAAGGCGGCCTGGGATATCGGGTGTATCGTGCGCTGGCTGGACTACAACGACACCTGGCTGGCGGCGGAATGGGGGCACCCTTCGGATAACCTGGGCGGGATCCTGGCCGTGGCGGATCACCTTTCCCGCCGGCGAGTGGCCAACGGTGAAGCACCTTTGACCATGAAAACCGTGCTGGAGGCCATGATCAAGGCCCACGAAATTCAGGGCGTGCTGGCGCTGGAGAACTCCTTCAACCGGGTCGGGTTGGACCATGTGGTGCTGGTCAAGGTGGCGTCCACGGCAGTGACGGCGTGGCTGATGGGGGCAAGCCGGGACCAGTTGCTGTCGGCGCTGTCCCATGCCTGGGTGGATGGGCAGTCATTGCGCACCTATCGCCATGCCCCCAATGCCGGCTCGCGGAAGTCCTGGGCAGCCGGGGACGCCACCTCCCGCGCTGTACGGCTGGCGGATATCGCCCTGAGAGGGGAAATGGGTATCCCCGGTGTGCTCACGGCGCCACAGTGGGGTTTCTACGACGTTCTCTTCAGCAAGACCAACCGTGACCAGGCGATCAAGCCGGAAGGACAACGCCAGTTCTCGCTACCGCAACCGTTCGGCAGCTATGTGATGGAAAATATCCTGTTCAAGATCTCTTTCCCGGCTGAGTTCCATGCCCAGACGGCAGCGGAGGCGGCGGTGAAGCTTCATCCCCAGGTCCGTGACCGCCTGGGTGAGATTGACCGGATTGAGCTGGTGACCCACGAGTCCGCTATCCGCATCATCTCCAAGCAGGGCAAGCTGGCCAACGCCGCAGACCGGGATCATTGCCTGCAGTATATGGCCGCGGTGCCACTGATCTTCGGGGAACTGAACGCTGAGCACTATGAAGACACGTTCCACGAAGCCCATCCCATCATCGATGAGATCCGCGACAAGATGGAAGTGATTGAAGACGAGCGTTACACCCGCGAATACCTGGAGCCGGACAAGCGGTCCATTGCCAATGCCATACAGGTGTTCTTCAAGGATGGCAGCAGCACCGAGCGGGTAGCCGTGGAATACCCCATAGGTCACCGCCGCCGTCGGGAGGAGGGGTTGCCGCTACTGGTGGAGAAGTTCCGCACAAACCTGGCAACGCGGTTTCCGCAGCCGACCTGTGACCAGATCCTGGGTATCTGCGACCATCATCAGACCCTCGAAGACACTCCGGTACACCGTTTCATGGATCGGTTTGTCATCTGAGGACGTGCCGGCAGGGGCCCGCCCGGGCCCTCAGGCCTGGGCGGCTTCGGCAGAGGTGTCGATACGGTATTTGTTCGTCAGGTTATAGAGTGTGGGTCGGGTAATCCCCAGCAGTCGTGAGGCCTGGGCCATGTTGAATCCGGTGGTTTTAAGCGCCTGCAAAATGGCATTGCGCTCGGCGGTTTCCCGAACCTGGCGCAGGTTGAGCTGATTATCCGCCTGCTCGCTGTCGTCGCTGAGTTCCAGGTCAGTGGCGGTAACCCGCTTGCCCTCTGCCATGATGGTGGCCCGCTTGACCTTGTTGATCATCTCGCGAACGTTGCCCGGCCAGCCATAGCTGTTGATGGCCCGCACGGCATCATCGCTGAAGGAGAGATTTGGCCGGTCAAGCTGGCGCGACAGGTTCTGCAACAGGGAGCGAGCAATCACCAGGGGGTCTCCCTGGCGGTCCCGGAGCGCAGGTACGTCCAGGGTGATCTCACTGATGCGGTAGTAAAGGTCTTCGCGGAATTCGCCGCTATCGATGAGTTGACGAACATCCCGGTGGGTGGCGCAAACCACCCGTACATCCACTGCCACGGGCTTTACGCTGCCGACCCGGTCTACTGAGCGCTCCTGCAGGAAGCGCAACAGCTTGGCCTGCAGCGACATGGGCATATCCCCGATTTCATCCAGGAACAGTGTGCCACCGTTGGCACTCTCGATCTTGCCTTTCTTGCTCTGGGTGGCCCCGGTGAATGCGCCTTTTTCGTAGCCGAACAGTTCGCTTTCCAGCAGGTTCTCCGGAATGGCAGCGCAATTGATGGCGGCAAAGGACTTGTCAGCCCGGTGGCTGAGGTCGTGAAGTGCACGGGCCAGCAGTTCCTTGCCGGTGCCCGTCTCACCCGTGATGAGGGTCGTAACATCTGTGGGGGCGACTTTTTCGAGCGTGCGGCAGACGGAGAGCATCTGCGGACTGGCAGCAACAATGCCCTTGATGTTGGTACCGTTGTGTCGACTGGCCAACTCACGGTTTTCCGTTTCGAGTTCAGCCAGCCGGAATGCCCGGTTGACAACGAATGTCAGGATGTCCGGGTCCAGCGGCTTCTGGTAGAAATCCGACGCGCCCATGCCAATGGCCCTGACGGCGTTTTCCTTGTCTTCGCGCCCGGTCACCACAATGACCTTGACCATGGGGGAGAGGCGGAGGATGTCATCGAGCAGGGCAAAACCCTCGGAAGCACCACCGGGGTCCGGTGGCAGGCCCAGGTCAAGGGTCACCACCTGGGGTTCGTTCCTGCGCAGGCTGGCCAGGGCGCTGGCCCGATCGGCTGCAACTTCCACCTCCAGGTCAGTGCTGAAACACCAGCGCATCTGACTCTGCAGGCCCGGATCGTCTTCAACTATCAGCAGTCGCTTGGTCACAACAAGACAAGTCCTTTCGTTGTTGGCGTAACTCGTTTTTATTCAACCGGGGTCTGTCGTAAGTGTCGACTGAAATCACGGGGAATGCAATCCTCTGGCCCGCTCTGGTAACGCTTCCGGGGCTGGCTCTTCTGCCGTGTCGGGTTCAGGATCGGCCGGTTCAGTCCGGCTGGCCAGGCGTACGGTTGGCAGCAACACTGAAAAGCAGGACCCCATGCCGGACTCACTGGTGACGTCAATATTGCCCCCAAGCTGTCGGACGTACTCCCGGGCCTGATAGGCCCCGATACCCATACCCGTAAGGCCCTTGGTGCTCTCGAACGGCTTGAACAACTGCATGCGAATAAACTCCTCGCTCATGCCGGTGCCTGTATCCTGGATAAACAGAACCACATGGTCGGAGGACGCCTTCAGGGTGAGTGTCACTTCACCGTCTGGAGGGGTGGCGTCCTGCGCGTTCTGGATGAGGTGGCCCAGCACGCTCCACAACTGGTCCCGGTCAGCCCTCACCATCACCGGATCTGATGGGCCAAGAACCCTGGGTCGTGGTTGGTTACGGGAATAGTGGGTAGCCAGTTCCTGGATCATCTGATGCAGGTTCAGCGGACCCTGTTCCCCCTGAACCGGCGCCGGCTTGCGAATATGGTCCACCAGGTTGGACATCTTCTGTACCGCATGGTCGGTGGTGCTGATCATGTCATCGATAAACGCCGGGTTGTCCCGGTGATGGGCGGAATTGCGTACCAGCAGCGAGAGCTGGGCAATGAGGGTTTTCAGGTCATGCACCATGAAGGCGGACGCCTTGCTGACCGCTTCGAATTGCATGGCCCGTGAGAGCCGGTTCTGGGCGTCTGCCTGCGCCAGCAGGTTACAGGTCTGCCGGGCCACGACACGTACCAGGTCGAAGTTTTCCCAGTTCAGCTCCACCCGGGCATTGGCCCGTCCCACCAGCGTAATGCCGTAGAGTTCATTGCCCAGATACATGGGTATCAGGAGCCAGCCATGACTGAACTTCAGAATCGGGTCCGGTATTTCCAGCAGGTTGTAGCGCACGGGGTCACTGCGGTATTCGTCCAGGTCTATGATCCATTCCCGCTCGCTGAAGAAGCGGGCCAGTTCGCAGGTGCCGTCGATACTGGTGAAGCGGGGCTGCTCCATATTAACGGTGTTCTGGAGCATGAAATTACCATCTTCGTCCCTTACCCAGAGAGCACCGGAGCTGCTTTCCAGCAACCCTGCCAAAATCCGGATGATTCGCTCCGGAAGCGGTGGTTGGTCGCTCAGGTTGGCCAGCTCCCTGGTCATCTTGAGCCACTCTTCCCGGTAGTCATACTTGTAGTCGAAGAAGTTCTGGCTGATAAACACCATCAGGCGGGCGCGGAACCTGCGTGAGGTAAGCAGCAGGCCCAGAAATGCCAGCGCGCCGGTGATAAACAGCATTTGCAGGGCGTCGCCCCAGTCGCCGCCGAGAACCCGGACGTAGTAACCCCCGGCAGCGGCAAACAGAAGGTAGATACCGGCAAATACCAGGGCACTGACGTGGAACATGGCGTTGCGGGAAAGCTGGAATTCCACCGGCTGCTTGCGGGTGTTTATCATGGTGATGCCCAGCAATGGAACGATCAACGCGTTCACCATGCCCCGGGCGTCCCAGAAGCCGCTGGAGATTTGGCCGAACAGCAAGGCATCCGTGTACATGAAGAAGTCATAGGCAAACAGGGTCAGTATGCCAATACACAGATACCGGATACTGGAGCGGCTGGACTGAAGGGAATTACGCCAGATCTGCTCCACCAGGCAGATACCCAGGAGCGAAAGGGCGATCTGGCCGACGAGCTTCAGCTTGCCGCTCACCAGGGGAAACGATAACAGGGATTCCAGGGCTGCGAGGGTGAACAGCACGAAGATGATGGCAAAGGTGGAGAAGCCCAGCAGGCGGCGGGTGCGCCCCGCGGCCAGGATTTGCCGGTCAGCGGAGCGCAGCAGGGCCAGCAGGACCATGACCCAGCCCGAGTCGCGCAGCAGTTCCAGCAGATAGCGCACGATGAAGGACGGTTCACCCCAGAGTTGCTGGCTGACCAGCGACCCTGCCCACAGGGTGGACAGCAACGCCGAGAACAGCAGCATCCGGTCCGAGGTCCGGCGCAGGTAGCGAGTCAGGATCAGTCCACCCAGCAGCATGAATGCCAGGGTGGCGGCGGCATGGCTGATCAGTCCGAATTCATTGAACATCAACTGCACATCCTGTGATTCGTTCCCGTCCGACCCTCACGAGGCTAAACCGGGTGCTTGTTCTCGCGGTAGTAGTGAAATATATCATCCAGGGACCGTTGGGGGTAAAAACCAAAGTCCCTTTTAAAGGCTCTTCCGTCGATGATGACAGGGTACTTGTAAAAGTCCATCAGATACGGTGGGAAGCGCTTCAGGCTGAGTACCCTGAGCAGCGTGCGGGGCAGTAACGGCGGTATCGACGGAATCGGCACCTGTCGGCAGCCGCAAAGTTCCAGCGCCCGCTGGTAGGCCACCCAGTCGTCTGGCGCCACGTTATAGATGCCTTTTTGCTTGTGGCGCCAGGTGGCCACCAGGGCATCCGCCATGTCGTCGATATGGATGAACTGCATCATCGGCGAGAAGCCTGCCAGCACCGGCGCCCGCTCACCGGATAGCAAGGTGCTGATCGTATTACGCACACCGGGTCCGACGATGTTGCAAGGGCGAAGTACGGTGATGTTCAGGTGGGGGTAGCGCCACAGATAGATGTTTGCGAGGTTCTCCAGCTCTACGGAGTCCACCAGGTCCATGGTCAGCCCGGCTGCCTTCAGTGGCGCTTCCTCGTCAATCAGTGCCGGATTGAAGGGCACTGCGCCGTAAACATGGAAGGTGGACAGGATAATGACCCGTCTGACATTGTATTTATGGCTCAGGTCGAGCAGCTTCTGGGTACCCAGTACATTGGCGTTGTAGCGGCGCAGCCTGTTTTCCTGGCTGGACATTATGCGGCCCAGGTGAATGACACCATCAAAGTGGAAGCGGCGGAACAGGTCCTCGAACACACGTTTGTTGAAGTCGATGCAATAGCTGGGAATATCATCTCCGAGCCACACCTGTTCGCGGAAGTCCACCGCCACCAGGTCACAGGTTTCCCGCAGCTGGGCGATGACCTTCTGTGCGAGCGTGCCGGCGGCGCCGGTTACCAGTATCTGCGGCCGTTTGGGTGCCGTCATCAGAACAGCCTCTTGCGCTGGTTGAGTCCCTTCTTGATCATTTCCCCGACCGCAGCCTTCACTGAATCCACCCGGGCGGTCACCTGCTCTTCGGGAATATCGTCATTGTCGAAGAACATCGGGTCACCCACGCAGAGATGCACCTTGGCCGGCAGGATCACCGGGGCCGCGACGGGAAGGTAGGGCAGGCCAAGCAACCGGGCAAGGGGTTTGATATTGGCCAGGGCCGGAATGGTTTCCTCGCAGCCCACCACGCCAACAGGAACCACCGTGGCCTTGTGCTCCATTGCGAGGTGCATGAACCCGTTACCGAAACGCTTGAGCTGGTAGCGGTCCCGGTAGAGCTTGCCGGAGCCCCTGATGCCCTCGGGAAAGACAATGACCGCCTCGTTATTGGCCAGCATCCTCGCGCAGTTCACCGGGTCCCCGAGCACAGCCCCAAACTGGTTCAGCAGGTTACCCAGATACGGCACTGTCGGGAAGAAACGCTCTATCATGGCCCGTGGAATCCGCGGCTTGTCCTTCCGGGAAGCCAGGGCAAAGCCGATCAGTAAACCGTCAATGGGCAGCTGGCCGCTGTGGTTGGCAATGATGAGTACCGGGCCTTCCGCCGGTATCTTGTCGATGCCGTCCACCTCGACCCTGAAATATTTTTCGTAGATCTGCCGGGTGATGGCATAGCCGATTTTGAGGGTTTCGTTGTTGTAGCCCCAGGGATCGTACCCAAGTGAGCCGATGGGCTTGCCGATGCTGTCGATCTGCTGGTCCAGTTCCGGGGAAACCAGACGTCGTTTGAGGAACTCTGCCAGACTCATGGGTAATCCTTTCTCCTGTCTAAACGGAGTATAGGCGATCCTGTAAAGGTATCGTCGTTCGGGCGCCGGGCGATGAAAGGTGGTCAGCTCGCACGACGCTCACGGCTCAGGGTCATTGCAAGGGTATGTTTCTGCCCTGCAGACAGTTCGCGGTAATCGTCAGCTGCATTGGCGGTTTCAACGCACAGCATGCTGGTCCAGGCATTGTCCGGGAAATCGGACAGGCGCCGGGCCTTATCAGGCCCCGGGTTCCAGACTACCGTGGAGGCACTACCCCGGGCCGTTAACCGATAAATTCGTTCTCCGGTCTCGATGGTCATGTCAGGCGCCGCCTGGTAAATGCGGTCTGTCTCTCCCCTGAACCACACAGGACCGTCCTGGTTGCGTGGCTGCCAGCGATCCAGGGTGTCCAGGTAGGTGACGCCCTCGAGGCCTGAAATGGTGGTTTGTTCGATACCCGAAGCAGGCAGGTAGGTATGAAGCGCCTGGGTAATTGCCAGGGCGCCGCTACCATTGTTCTCGGTGGTCAGTTCCAGTGTCAGGGCCGAGGGGCTGAAGCGGAAGGTGATCTGCGCCCTTGCCGTGGCTGCCCAATGTTCCCGATGATTGACTGATGGCTCGAGCACGAGGGCGAGGGTCAGGTCTTCCGCTGTTTCCTGGAAACCTGCGAGGCTCCAGGGTGCGGTGCGCGCAAACCCGTGGGCGGGAATGTCGCTGCCACGGAGCTGGGAGCGCACTGGCCCTGGGTTGCGTGCCGGGTCGCCGAACCACGGCCAGCAGATCGGAATGCCCCCGCGAATGGACCGACCCAGCTCAAAGCGGGCAGATGGACTGAGCCAGAGCCAGTTCTGGTCGCCGGCCGGCGCGAACCTGTAGAGGTGGGCCCCCTGCAAAGCCAGGGAAGCGTGGAACCGTGGGTGGCTGATTTCCAGAACATCCAGTTCACCGACGCGGGTGAGTCGGGCATGGCGGGCGTTGGCGAGGTGGTTCATGAAGATCCCTGCATTTTGCAACCAGGTAACGGTAACTGCCTATCAGAAACCGCGAACAGGGGGCTTCCTGCGCCCCCGGAAAGGTCTAGAATGCCGTTTTTTACCCGCCGGGAAAACCATTGATGACCATTGCCTTCGCCGATCTGCCCACTTCACACAATGACGCGCCGGACGGCGCGGTTGTCGAGGAAACCTGGCTGGATACTATCGCTGCTGACCTGAGCGAACGGGGCTGGCTGAACCTGGATGTCCGTGACTATTTGGGGCGGGCGTTGCTGGCGGAGTTGCGCCAGGAGGTCGAAATCCTCGAGAAAACCGCTGCCATGGAGCGTGCGGGTGTTGGTCGGGGCAGCGACTTCACCCGGGACCGTTCGGTCCGCCGGGACAGGATTGCCTGGCTAAACGGCCAGACGCCGGCCCAGCAGCAATTGTTCGGTTTCCTGGAGCAGGTCCGGGTGGGGCTGAACCGCCGCTTGTTCCTTGGGTTGCAACGTTTTGAAGCGCACTACGCGAGCTATCAGCCGGGAGACTTCTATCGCCGCCACGTAGACAGTTTCCGTGGCCGTGCCTCTCGGGTGGTTAGCCTGGTGCTTTATCTCAATGAAGGCTGGCGTCCGGAAGATGGCGGAGAACTGCAGGTCTTCAACCGGGAAAGTCCGGAGGAAATCTGTGGCCGGGTTCAACCGGATGAGGGCAGGGTGGCTCTGTTCATGAGTGAAGAGGTGCCCCATGAGGTTTTGCCGGCGGCCCGCACCCGCCATAGCATCGCCTGTTGGTTCCGCCAGGACGTGGTGCCGGTTCCGCTGACCGGGGTGTGACCACTGCCCCTTTTTTTCTCCGGTAGCCCGAACAGGGATTGATACCACCCCCGGCTGTTGCTACTATGCGCCGCGTTCGGGCAATCCGGACTACCGTTATGGTGGTCCTGCCGGTGCCCCCGCAACGATAAACCGTGAACCCGGTCAGGCCCGGAAGGGAGCAGCCGCAGCGGTGGACTTGTGTGCCGGGGTGTCGCTGGTGGGGCCACCCCCAGTTTTCTTTCTCCTCCTCTCTGTTCGTTTACTTCCTGGTCCGGAACGTGCCTTGTGCCTGCTTCTTCGGGGTGCCGGTCCGTGATAAGCTTTTCCCCTAATTTTTTCATTGTGCAGTGACGGCCCTATGAGTTATCAGGTACTTGCCCGGAAGTGGCGTCCCAGAACATTCCAGGACATGGTAGGGCAGGAGCATGTGCTGCAGGCACTGGTGCATGCCCTGGAGCATAACCGTCTTCACCATGCCTACCTGTTTACCGGCACCCGGGGGGTGGGCAAGACCACCATCGGGCGTCTGCTGGCCCGCTGCCTGAACTGTGAAACCGGGGTCACGGCAACCCCCTGCGGGGAATGTTCCAGTTGCCGGGAAATCCTCGATGGCCGGTTTGTTGACCTGATCGAGATCGACGCCGCCTCCCGCACGGGGGTGGACGACATGCGTGAGCTTACAGACAACGTCCAGTACGCGCCTACCCGTGGACGTTTCAAGGTGTACCTGATTGACGAGGTGCACATGCTCACCAACCAGTCCTTCAACGCTTTCCTCAAAACGCTGGAAGAGCCGCCAGAGCACGTCAAGTTCCTGTTGGCTACAACAGATCCCCAGAAGCTTCCTGTTACGGTGCTGTCCCGCTGTCTGCAGTTCAACCTCAAGCGCATGACCCCGGAGCATATTGTGGGCCATCTGCGTTACATCCTGGGTGAAGAATCGATTCCGTTCGAGGAGCCGGCCCTGTGGCAGCTTGCCAGGGCCGCGGACGGCAGTATGCGGGATGCCCTGAGCCTGACCGACCAGGCCATTGCTTTCGGCAACCAGAAACTGGCAGCCAGCGATGTCAGCAGCATGCTCGGTACCATCGATCAGCGAGACATTGAAAAACTGGTTGAGGCGCTGGTAACTGACAACGGCCCGGAGCTGCTTGCTGAAATTGACCGCATTTCTGACTTTTCCCCGGACTTCAGCGCGATTCTGGCGGACCTGCTTTCGTTGTTCCACCGGGTCACCATGGAACAGGTGGTGCCGGGCAGCGCAGATAATGCCATGGGCGATGCCCACCGGGTCCAGGAGCTGGCGCGTCAGCTGAGCGCAGAAGACGCACAATTGTTTTACCAGGCGGCCCTGGTGGGTCGGAAAGACCTGGAAATCACCCCTGATGCCCGAATGGGGTTCGAGATGACCCTCCTGCGTATGCTGGCATTCCGCCCTGGTGCCGAGCGCCGTGAACCGCCTGCTGTGAGCGTCGGCACACCTGACCGAACGGAAGGTCGTGAGAGCAGCCCGGGTGGCAGTCGCAGCGGTGGCGACCGGGAGACTGGTGAGGAGCCCGCCCCCGCAGGCCTTGAAACGGCTGCTGCAGGACCCATTCTGGACACTGGCGCTCAGCCGTCACCGACAGATAACGCTCGCCAGTCGACTATCTCCGACGTTTCGCCACCCGTTCCGGTAGAAGCTTCGTCAGTGCCGGCCCCTGAGCAGTCTCCCGGGCCATCAGCAGTCCGCGGCCCGGAAGATGACAGCCTGATGGCGATGGCGGACCAGTTGGCCGGAGGTGCCGATGACGATGACGTGCCCTGGGATACGGGGCCTGAACCGGCGGATGCGGAAGCGATCAGTGGATCAGTATCACCGGCACCGGAACCGCCTGCACCCTTGATATCGGAGCCGGAGCCGGAGCCGGAGCTTGTTGAATCTTCGGCGCAGGCTGCGAGCGTGCCGCAGGCACAAGGCGGGACCGCTGCAGAACGGACTGCAGCGATGCCAGTACCGGCTGAACCCCGCGAGTTGCTGGACGCTGAGGGGTTCGTCTGGCCGCGGGATTTTCGCGAGTTGGGGATTGTCGGCATGCCAGGAAACCTGGCGAGCCAGGCCTCCTGTGAGCGTGAAGGAAACCACTTCCGGCTGACGCTTGATGAGGGGCACTTCCGGTTGCTGACCGATCGCCACCAGCAAAGGATCCTGGAGGGGCTGCGGCAGGCATTTGGCGGGGAGGCGACCCTTGAGGTCACGCCCGGCAACGCCGGAGACCAGACTCCTATCGCCTGGGAAGCGCGTGAAAAAGCTCGCCGTCAGCAACAGGCTGAGCAGTTTATTGAGCAAGATCCGCTGGTCAAGGCCATCGTGGAACGGTTTGAAGGTCGGGTCGTCAAAGATAGTATCCGGCCGCTTGAAAATTCCGCCGGATAACGTCGAAACAGAATCGAGAGGTACTCAAGATGATGAATGGTATGGGCGATCTGATGAAAAAGGCCCAGCAGATGCAGGAAGAAATGCAGAAGGCGCAGGAAGAGGCGGCCAAGGCAGAGGTGACCGGGGAGTCCGGTGCTGGCCTGATCAAGGTGGTGATGAACGGACGTCATGATGTTCGCAAGGTCTCCATTGATGACTCACTGATGTCGGAAGACAAGGAAGTGCTGGAAGACCTGCTTGCTGCCGCCATCAACGATGCGGTACGTCGGGTGGAGTCAGAGCAGAAGGAGCGCATGTCCGGAATGATGTCCGGTATGGGGCTGCCCTCCAACTTCAAGATGCCGTTCTGACGGCCGATAAACCGGATCGTGGCCATTTCCGGAAAGGGACATGGTTGCTGATGACCGCAGACAGTCGTAATTGCAGGAGTACGGATGGCTTTTAGCCCGCTGGTGGATGAACTGGTTGAATCCCTGAGGTGTTTGCCTGGTGTTGGCCAGAAAACGGCCCAGCGAATGGCGTTTCACCTGCTGGAGAAGGGGCGCGGTGGTGGTGAAAGGCTGGCCGGGGCGTTATCCGCTGCCATGACCGGTGTCCGGCGCTGTGATAGTTGTCAGAACTTCTCGGATGCACCGATCTGTCCGATCTGCGAGAAGCCTGAAAGGCGCACCGGCACCCTCTGTGTCGTTGAGAGCCCGTCAGACCTGTTAGCGATTGAACAGGCGGGCGACTACAGGGGCGGCTATTTCGTGCTCATGGGGCACCTTTCACCCATTGACGGTATTGGCCCCGAAGACATTGGAATCGAGTTGCTGCTTCGCCGTGTCCGGGATGAGTCCGTCAGTGAACTGATCCTTGCTACCAACCCTACGGTGGAAGGGGAGGCAACGGCCCACTACATCGCTGACCGCCTTGATGGCACCGGCGTGCTGACCACGCGGCTTGCCCACGGCATCCCCGTCGGGGGTGAGCTTGGTTACGTCGACGGATTTACCCTGACCCACGCCTTCCGGGGTCGCAAGCCCCTGACCGACTGATTCCATGGCCTACCAGGAGATTTCATGAACCAGGCTTTACCCCCGGTGCCGCCGGTACAGACCCCCCAGTGGCTGGAGACGGTTGCCGACCTGGATGCCTGGCTGGAAGTCCATCAGCAGCATCCGCTGGCACTGGATACCGAATTTGAGCGGGTTTCAACCTTTTATCCCATCCCCGGGCTGGTGCAGCTTGGCGCCGGTGACTCCCTTCGGCTGGCAGAGCCCGCCGTCGTCGAACAGTCTTCCCGGTTCCGTGAACTGCTGGCTGATCCGGGCAGGCCCAAGTTGCTGTATGCGATGGGCGAAGATCTGGAGCTCTTCCGGCACTGGTTGTCGCTGGAGCCGCGAGGCCTGCTTGACTTGCAACTGGGCGCAGCCCTGGCCGGTGCCGGCTTTTCGGTAGGCTATGCCCGGTTAGTGGAAACGCTCTTCGGGGAAACCCTCGACAAGTCTGCCACCCGGTCCGACTGGCTGGCCCGACCCCTCAGTGCCGACCAGTTGCGATATGCACTGGATGATGTGCGTTTCCTGCTGCCGCTTTATGAATGGGTTGCCGACCGCCTGGACGCTCGCGGCCTGTCCGGTGCCATGGCGGAAGAATCAAACCGTTTTGCCGAGGACCTGCTGGCGCTTTCTGACCCGGCTAACTGGTACCTCAAGCTTCGTGGTGGCTGGCACCTGGCCCCGGCCAGCCAAGGGATTCTCAAGGCCCTGGTGGCCTGGCGCGAAGAGGAATGCCGTCGCCGCGACCGCCCCCGCAACCGGGTACTGTCGGACGCAGCCCTGATCAACCTTGCGGACCGGCTTCCCGAGAGTGCCGGCGCTCTGGCGGCGGTGGAGGATGTACCGCCGGTGGTCGTTCGTCGTTATGGCGACCAGCTACTGACGCTCATTCAGGCGTCCCGGGCAGCCGGGAATGTGCCAGATCCCCTGATCGACCGGCCCCTGACCCGGCCGCAGCAGGATCAGTACCGCAAAGTGAAAAAGCACATGGCCAGGGCCGCGGAACAGGCGGATGTCCCGATAGAGTTACTGGCACCCAGGAAACGACTGGAAGCAATATTGCGTGTCGGCACCCCTGGAGCAATGGATGACTTTGCGACCGGCTGGCGGCGACAGGTACTTGCCCCGGTACTCGACGATATCAAGGTACTACTGGAAACCAGGAATGACTGAAAAGGCCTTTATTTCCGTATTTCGCAGCAGCAAAAGAGGCGAGACGTACCTGTACGTTCGCCGTGGCCATGACTGGCAGGCCTTGCCTGAATCCTTGCGGGAGCTTTTTGGCAAGCCGGTGCACGCCATGGACCTGGTGCTGACACCCCAGCGCAAACTGGCCCGGACCACCGGCAAGGAAGTGCTGGAGGCCATCGACGAGAAAGATTACTATCTGCAGCTCCCTGAACAGGCCGACAGCTATATCGTTGCCTTCAAGGAAAAGCTCAGGGACTTCGGTGCCTGATGGCGGATATTCCGTTCTGGCAGCGCAAGCGCCTTACCGAAATGACTGCCACAGAGTGGGAATCCCTCTGTGACGGTTGTGGCAAATGCTGCCTGACCAAGCTGCAGGATGCGGACACCGGTGAGGTCTACTACACCGACCTTGCCTGCCGGCAAATGGATACAGCCAGCTGCCGCTGCCTGGACTATGAGCGACGTCAGCAGATCGTGCCGGAGTGTACCGTGCTTACGCCGGAAAACATCGGAGAGTTCCACTGGCTGCCCCTGACCTGTGCCTATCGTACCCTGGCCGAGGGGCGCCCCTTGCCGGACTGGCACCCGTTACGTTCCGGCTCACCGGACACGGTCCATGACGCCGGTGTGTCCGTTGCCCACCGGACGATCCCGGCGAACCAGGTGCCGGAAGAAGAGTGGCAGGAACACATAATTTACTGGGTATTGTGAAGGAATCATTGCGACCTATGACTGACTCACTGGCCATCGCCACCATGGACGCCGACTCCCAGACCGCCTACGCCCTGTTCTGGGGTATCTACGTGGTAGGCTTCGTCCTGTTCTACTGGGCCATGTCCCGGGTATTCCGCTTGTTACCGCTGTATGGCCTGCGCAGCTTGCTCAGGGCGGCGTTGATTGCGCTGATTGCTACCCCGGTACAATCCTCGGTCGTGGATGGTTGGTGGGTACCGGCCTGGCTGTTTGGTGGTTACGAAACCTTTCTGGGGGAGCCCGCCGAGGCCGCCCGGGCGTTTTTCAATATTGGCGTAGCGTGTCTGATCATGGCACTGGTCTGGATACTGGACCTGGTGAGGTACCGCTTCACCCGGCGCTGACAACCGGCAC
>Ga0098066_1000146_pt1 | contig 26015 bp, 21 predicted proteins | sample 25BtaG_FD_76332 | JGI IMG/M metagenome (GOLD analysis project Ga0098066, IMG submission 76332) | Marine viral communities from Cariaco Basin, Caribbean Sea - 25B_WHOI_OMZ_CsCl | ecosystem: Environmental > Aquatic > Marine > Oceanic | place: Caribbean Sea: Cariaco Basin | collected 2014-11-08
TCTATGCGTCCCCATCGTCTAGAGGCCTAGGACACCGCCCTTTCACGGCGGTAACGGGGGTTCGAATCCCCCTGGGGACGCCACTATTCGGCGTCACTTATTAGCACTTTTGCTTAGCATCAGGTTAGACTAATAAGCGAACAATAAAAAAGCCCAGTCATCATATGGTGACTGGGCTTTTTTATGTCTGTCGTTTCTTGAAATCCTCTATTCTGTTTTCGTTAGCTTATTATTAATAGCCGTTAGCTTACTGTTGATAGCGCTATTGCCAACCTATTTAATACTCGTTAATATCGACCTGACAAGCGTATTTATAAAGTGCAGCCACATGGTATAAATAATGGGGCTTGGCGTGATTAAAGGGAAGTGATTGCGATGTTTGGTATCGAGAATTATCTGGGGTTTATCTTGGCGGCTATTTTGTTAAACCTAACGCCAGGTACGGATAGCATGTACATCATCACCCGTAGTATTTCACAGGGACAAACAGCAGGATTTTATTCTGTTCTTGGCATTACTTCGGGTATTTTGGTACATACTTTATTGGCAGCGCTAGGATTGTCCGTATTACTTGCCAATTCCCCTACCGCTTTTATGATTGTTAAATATATTGGGGCCAGCTATTTGTGTTATTTAGGCTTTAAGATGCTGACGAGCAAAAACTCTAACTCGATAGCAAACAATTTATCCAAAGAGCAGGACGTGACTAGCCAAAAGGCTGTAGATGGTTGGCAAATATATAAGCAAGGCGTATTGACCAATACTTTCAACCCAAAAGTCGCTTTATTCTTCTTGGCGTTCTTCCCTCAGTTTATCGACGCTAGTTATGCTTATGGCATGCTGTCATTTTTGATGTTGGGGCTGACTTTTGCCACTACAGGCTTTATATGGTGCTTGTGTTTGGCACTGCTGGCGTCAAAATTTAGCAAAAAACTAAGAGAGAATCCGAAACTTGAATCCATGATGAATAAAATAAGTGGTGTCGTATTTATGGGGCTCGGAATTAAGCTGTTGACTGAGAAGGCTTAAAAAGTAAAGTAAAAAGAAGAAAAAACGTCTTCCATAGAAAAGCCCAATCCCCTACTTTGACGGAGGTTGGGCTTTTTGTCATATAAAACTTAACTAACTACTAGCCAGCTTCTTTGCTCTCAGCAGCCAATTGACGTAGTACATAGTGCAATACGCCACCATGACGCACATATTCGCGCTCTTTTGGCGTTTGTAGACCGACATTTACCTCAAAGGTTTCTGCCGAACCATCAGCACGTGTAGCCGTAACCGTGGCTGTTTTACTCTCACCATTATCTAGACCCGTGATGCTCAGCACTTCAGAACCATCTAGTTTGTAGGTTTCTGCATTTTGACCATCTTTAAACGTCAATGGCAGCACACCCATACCGACTAGGTTTGAACGGTGAATACGTTCAAACGAGCTGGTTAAAACTGCTTTTACGCCTAGCAGGATGGTACCTTTAGCTGCCCAATCACGGCTCGAACCAGAACCATACTCTGCCCCGCCCAATACCACTAACGGACGCTTATCTTCTTTATACTTCATCGCTGCGTTATAGATAGGCATTTCTTCGCCATCTTGTAACGTAGCGCTGTCATCTTTGAAGTAATAAGTATAGCCACCTTCTTTACCGCCCATCATCGTGTTTTTGATACGGATGTTGGCAAAGGTACCACGAGTCATGACTGCATCATTACCACGGCGCGAGCCATAACTGTTGAAGTCTGCTTCCATCACACCGCGCTCTTGCAAGTACTTACCTGCTGGTGAGTCTGGATCGATATTACCTGCTGGCGAAATATGATCGGTGGTGATGGAATCACCAAACAGACCTAGGATACGCGCGCCTTCGATATCAGGGATACCTTCTGGCTCCATGGTCATACCATCAAAGAACGGTGGGTTTTTGATATACGTTGACCCTTCATCCCATGGATACAATTGGCTATCCGCTGAACTAATCGCGTTCCATGCAGCACTACCGTCAAATACTTCGCCGTAGTTTTTGCGGAACATATCAGCATCGATATTATTGGCAATTAACTCGTTAATTTCTTCTGAAGTTGGCCAGATGTCTTTTAGGAATACATCATTGCCATCTTGATCCTGTCCTAGCGGATGAGTAGTCAGATCGATATCGACTGTACCTGCTAGCGCGTAGGCAACGACCAACGGTGGTGATGCCAAGTAACTGGCTTTAACATGCGAGTGAATACGACCTTCAAAGTTACGGTTACCAGACAGTACTGCCGCCGCGACTAGGTCGTTTTCTTCAATGCCTTTTTCGATCTCTTCTGATAATGGCCCTGAGTTACCGATACAAGTCGTACAACCATACCCGACTAGGTAGAAGCCTGTTTTTTCTAGCTCATCCATCAGATGAGTTTTTTCTAGATAGTCGGTTACGACTTTAGAACCGGGTGCAAGCGATGTCTTAACCCAAGGCTTGGCTTTAAGACCCTTGGCAGCCGCTTTTTTGGCCACTAGACCTGCACCAATCATTACCGCTGGGTTTGAAGTATTGGTACAAGAAGTAATGGCAGCAATAACTACCGATCCGTCTCGTAACTTGTGCTGCTTATCATCGATGCTGACATTTGAGAAGACATTGTTTGCTGGCGCATAACCTGCATTGTCATCACTGGTATCAACTTCGATATTTGGCTCAGCCGCTAAGTGTTCAGCTTGCTCTTGCTCGCCGCCTTCTTGATCAAAGCGTACTTTGCCTTCTACTTCTGACTTACGATCTTTGGTCATTTTTTCGAGTGTTTCGCCAAACTTCTCATGCATATCAGACAAATTGATACGCTGCTGTGGCAAGTTCGGACCAGCAAGTGCTGGCTGTACTGACGACAGATCCAACTCTAACTTACTCGAGTAAGTCGCCGCTGGTGTATCGGCATCGTGCCATAAACCTTGCGCCTTGGCATATTTTTCGACCAGCTCAATCTGTTCTTCATCACGGCCTGATAGACGCAGGTAATCAATCGCCATTTGGTCAATTGGGAAAATACCGCAAGTCGCCCCATACTCTGGTGACATGTTGGCAATGGTGGCGCGATCCGCTAGCGGCATACTGTGTAAGCCTTCGCCATAAAACTCGACAAACTTGCCCACTACGCCATGTGCACGCAACATCTCAACGACACGTAGTACCAAATCGGTCGCCGTGACGCCTTCGGTTAGCTTGCCTTTTAACTCAAAGCCGACCACTTGTGGAATCAGCATCGAAGACGGTTGGCCTAGCATCGCAGCTTCAGCTTCGATACCGCCCACACCCCAACCAAGCACACCAATACCATTAATCATCGTAGTATGGCTATCTGTACCAAATACCGTATCTGGATAAGCTGTCAGCTCGCCATCAACGTCTGCTGCCATCACCACACGGGCTAAATACTCAAGGTTAACCTGATGCACGATACCTGTCGCTGGCGGTACCACGACGAAGTTTTCAAAGGCTTGCTTGCCCCAATGCAAAAACTCATAGCGTTCATTATTACGCTTAAATTCAATCTTCTCATTCAAATCTAGCGCATCTTCGCGGCCATAAGCATCGACCTGTACAGAGTGATCGACGACCAGCTCGCTAGGGATAAATGGATTAATCTGCTCAGCCTTACCGCCAAGCTCAACCACTGCATCACGCATCGCCGCCAAATCGACTACTGATGGTACACCAGTGAAATCCTGCAATACCACACGCGCTGGCATAAAGGCGATTTCTTTTGACGCCTCAGCCCCTGCATCCCAGTTGGCAACCGCTTCGATATGGTTTTTGCCAACCGACTGACCGCCGTCTTCGTTACGCAATAGGTTTTCTAATACCACTTTCATACAAAATGGTAGTGTCTTGATATGCTCATAAGTTTCGGTCAGCTTTGGCAGGCTGTAGTAGGCATGTTCCTTGCCAGCAACCGAAAGGGTGTCTTTTACATCAAAAATATCACTCATGATAGCTTCCTTATCGTTGTTATAAATCCTGGACATAAATTATTATAAGTTTATGTATAACGGGTGGCTCAATAGATGATCGATATATCTTTAATCAGCAAAGCAGTTTAATAAAACTGTCTGATGTGACTCTGTGTTAACAAAAGAGATAACCATCTCTTTCCTGTTTAACAGAAACGTCCTTTTACCATAACAAACATATGAGTCTTTGTTAACGTCTGGACGTTGTCAAATCGTGGCACAATCGTAAACGTAACAAAGGTTTGGCTAACCAATCCTAAGTGACTCATTCCTATTTATTTCTTATTTTTCTGACGACGTCCACTGCGAAATACATAGCTGTCTTCATAAAAGTCAGTATTGGTATTTTCTGCCCAAAAATGCGGCACGCCTAAAATAGGAAGCGGCGCAAGCTGGCGCGGTGTCACATCATCCTTTGACAGTAATGTGTCCATGTATTCGGCAACCTTGTCATCCAAATAGCTCATACGTTCAGCTAAGGATAGGGTAAAGAATTCTTGTGCAACGTGAATGACAATGCTGTGAGCGCATAAGGGTTTACGCGGAAATAGCAACTGCTCTAGCAAGGCATGCCCAAAGATATAGACTGCGGCTTGAACATTTGTATTTGGTTGTGCTGGGTTGTCCCATTTAGCACGTGGTTTCACCAAACTTGCCTGCCAGTCAAAATCAATTAATGCTTTACCGATATTAGCATCAAAAGTCACTAGCACTGCGCCATTCTCATCAAAGACAGTAATAGTGTCGCGCACACGCCCTCGACGCTCACTAATACCCTGCTTTGCGATTTCTAGCATATGGTAGTAATTGAGCATAGCTTTAGTCTTCGGAAAGGTCAGCCAAATACTGCCATTAAACAAGTCATGCAAATTATCACGCGTCGGGATATTGCCAGTTGTGCCGATGAAATGCTCATAGGCTTCCCCTTCAGGCAATGCATTTTGAGAGACGAACTGTAGCGTCTGAGATTTGTGATCATGAGCAGGTTTAGTATGTGGTAACGGCTGTTGCAAATGTTCAGCCTGCTGCGCTATCGCCGTTTTTAAGACCTTAGCAATCGTGTCAGGCGTATTGATGTCAGAAGCATTTATATCGTGCTCATCTAAACTATCCGATTCACTTAAGCTATTCTGCTGACTTGGCCTACTAAGATGCTCAATGCTGTTGCTGAGGTAATGTAGTTGAACGATATGTGACAACCATGGTGCTTGCCAATCAATATCAGCAAAGCTGTGATCAAGCTTACCTTCTACTACAGGCAGCTGCTTAGTATGAGTAACGGAGTTATGTGTGGCGGGTAAATCACTGGCAGGCATAGAAGCTCTCTCTTACAGGCTATCTCTATTAGACGTATGGATGGTCTATGGTATCATGGTGCGCTTTTTTACTGCTAGATACGCCGCTCGAAAGGACTTTTTGAGCGCTATGGATGAATGAGTTTTATGGCAAATTTTAATACCCACTTAAATGTCGCTTTTATGGTCAGCGGCACACTGAGTTTGACGGTTTATAAAGCTGGATTGATTGATGATTCAGGGTTTTTGGTGTGCGTAGCGCTTGGTACTATCGGTGGATTGCTGCCAGACTTGGATTCTGATAATTCAACACCGATTAAGCTCGGTTTTAATATCACCTCGTTCATATTTGCTTTTGGTCTGGTCATGCATTGGCGTAGTGACTTGAGCTTACTGGCACTGATAGTATTGTGGCTGGCGGGCTACGGTTTCATGCGCTACGTGGTTTTTCATATTTTTACTACTATGACGGTGCATCGCGGCGTCATCCACTCTGTGCCGTATATGGCGATACTGGGATTGGGTCTGACGTGCCTAAGTTATTATGGCTTGCACCTACCACTGACGACTAGCTGGTTTTATGGTCTGTTTTTATTTGGGGGCGCGATGGTGCACTTATCATTGGACGAGCTGTATAGCGTCAATCTGTCCAATATGAAAATGAAACGTTCATCGGGCACGGCAATGAAATTTTATCAGCCAAAAGACAAATGGTGGTATCTGCTTTTATATACTATTCTGGGGCTACTGGTGTATGCCGCCCCACCTTTTGAGATGTTTTGGTCACGACTAAGTGATCCTTCAGCATGGGCGCAGCTCAAAGTCGGCATATTGCCAGAATTAATAAAAAGCATGCTGCAATAAAGTTATCATAAGACCACTGAGCCTAAACGAATAAGCCCAAACAAAAATTAGAGTAAAACATGCAATCTTACCCAAGTACTTGCCCTTGCCAAATCAATCCAACACCAGATACGACAAGCTCTACTTTATCCTACCAAGACTGCTGCCAGCCATATCATGATGCGTTTTATAATGAAGAAGTAGATGGTTCAAAAGTGGAAACAGCCGAACGGCTTATGCGTACGCGCTATAGTGCCTTTGCATTGGTGAAACCAGAGTATATCGTCAAGACCACAGTGCCCGCTCAGCAAGCATTACTTGATGTTGCAGCGATTGAAAGTTGGGCAAAAGAGACAGATTGGGCAGGACTAGAGATTGTAGCGCACAAGCCAAAGCTGGGTAAACGTCATGCACAGGTTGAGTTTAAGGCTTATTTTAAAAGTTCTGAGAAAACAACAAGTGGTTTAGCAGTAAAAGTACAAGCGCATCATGAGCTGTCCACCTTCGTAAAGGTAAAAGGCAAAGCTAATCAAGATGCACGTTGGTACTTCTTAGATCCGACGGTTGCGATGACTGTCAGCCAAAAGCAACCGTGTATTTGTGGATCTGGTGAGAAGTTTAAGCGGTGTTGTGGAAGTTATATTTAAACAACGTTAGATATCCATTGACCGCTAAACACTCGCTCCAACAGCTCGTGCAATCGCAATGCCTTCGTCCACTGTTAAAAACTTGCGCTGGCTTGGGCTGTCTTTATAAATGACATCACCGTCTTGAAAAATTAAGCACTCATTGACGGCCAACTGTTGCCATTTTTCATTTTCAGTCAACGGTACAGTGACCAAAATCGTGACTTTATCTGTGTCTGTAGTCACATCACCAAAGTTAATCGCCATATCATCATCAGCGAGTTTGGCTTCACCAAATGGCGCTTTGCGCGTGAGATAAAACAGTAAACTACCTGCATAAGCCAGTTGCCACCTGCCATTCGATATTAAGCAATTAAATAACCCATTGGCAGATAGATAACGACATTGCGTGGTCAAAAAATTAAACAGCGTTTTGTCATCAGGACGCGACTTAAAGCTGCTTTTTAGACGATTGACCAAATAACAGAATGCCATTTCAGAATCAGTTGAACCGACTGGCTGACAGTGTGAGGCATTGCCATTGTCTTGTAAGCGCTGACAGCGTTTGATAAATTCGCTATTCATCTGCCCATTGTGCGCAAATACCCACTGTTCGCCCCATACTTCACGGACGAATGGATGGGTGTTTGCCAAACAGTTCTGCCCTTGCGTCGCTTTACGAATATGCGCGATGACATTCATGGCTTTGATTGGGTAGTTATTGACCAAGTCAGCGACTGGCGACAGATGGCTTGGACGATTGTCATGAAACAAACGCAGACCCGTTGAGTCATTTGCCGTCTCATCGTTGGTTTTGTCGTTATTACTGCATTCGCTGCGCTCAAAAAAGGCAATACCAAAGCCATCTTCATGACTGTCCGTCATCCCGCCGCGCTTGCGAAATCCTGCAAAGCTAAAGCCAATATCCGTTGGGGTATTACAGTTCATTCCTAAGAGTTGACACATTTAATCATTACCGCCGTTATTATCGTCTATTATCGAGTTACCTTGAGTAGCATTGCTTTGAGCGGCAGATAGCGCATCAAAGTCAGCATCACTCATCTCATCCAGTAAGGCGGCACCATCAGTTGGGATGGTATCCAAAATGCGCTGAGCTTCTGCCAGATCGGTACTTTCTACCCAAAGAACGATACCCGAGTTCATACCTGGGATAGCGCTTAGCGGTTGCAAGGACACGGTAATGCCGTTATTACGTAGTAGGTTTGCGTGCAGCTCACCCTGCATATTGGTATCGTAGCGCGCCAGTTTGTGCCAGTTATCAAATTGATCGGTCATGGGGTCGCCTCTAAGGTTTCGGTGCTAAAATTATTACTAGCATTGGTACTAGAATAAATGAATAAGCAATGCTTACGATAATTGATCTAGCATATATTCTTTGATTGCAAACTCACTACTATTTAATGTTTCCTGCGCTTGCTCAGCTTGCGAGATACTGCTAAATACACCAACTATTTGATTGTCTGGTTTGCTTAATAGTACAAATACGGTATTTTGCGACTTTTCAACATGCGCCCAATGATAAGCGGCCAAGCGTTTCATCAAGTCAGGATTTTTGACCATGATGTTATCACCCGTACGGCCTTCGGTACGATTGTAGTGAATCACATTTAGGCGTAATAACCAGAAAATCACTGCCGCTTTTGCCAGCATAACAGGTAGTGCACGGTTTTCATCGTTATTTAACGGGCGTATCGATTCATAACCTTGTAAGAACGCCGCCATTTTACTGCGGTCAAAGTTAACGGATTCGCCTTGTTCTGCAACGCCCCACGTGGTACAAAAATCATTGATAGTAATGGCAATATCCATCACATAATGCTCGACACTGACTTCGGTGAAGTCCAACAGACCCGTCAAACGCGCTTCGCCTTTTTGTAGATTCCATAAGGTATTGTCGGCAAACATATCTAGATGACACAGGCCTTTTGGCAAGGTTGCCAGTGGTAATTCCGAATAAGAGCGCCAGATATCGCTCATCAGCTTGGCTTCGTCACCTGGCATAAACTGCATTTCACGGTCGCGCACATCTGCCCATGGGTACAAAGGCACGCCATATTGCTCACTTGGTTGTAGTGCTTGTAGCGTTTCATGCAGCATCGCTAATGCCGCGCCAATATCATGACACATTGCTTGCGTGGTTTGATCTGGATGTGAACCTGTTAGACACGGCACTAGCGTAATCGCTTTGTCTTCATAATGGATGACATAGCGCTTATCATCACCATCCATTTGTGAACTATTTGATTCAATAACGGCTAGTGGCGCAGCGACTGGTAGCTTGCCATTTAATTGATTAAGAATAACGGCCATTTTCTCGATATCAGCGGGCGGACGCTCTTCAAACAATGTGAACACGTAAGAGTATGTGCCATCTAAATCGTCAGTCGTTTGAATAAACCAGTTTGAGTTTTTAATACCTTGAGTGATCGGAATCGCGCGGGCAAACGACACGCCAAAGCTTTGGCAAAAGGCGGCAAACTGGTCATCGGTTAACTGGGTATAGACGGACATGACATCTCACTTATAGCAATTGGATAAGAAGTTAAATAGGATAAATTTATGCGGTAATGACAGCAATTGTACCGCGCATGATAAAACTATGGTGAAAAGCGTAATAATCTTGCGAAAACCTGCCTGAAATAGCAGTGATTTTGCTAGACTAGCGCCTATGAATTGATTATAAGGTGAAAGACCCTATGTTAGCAAAGCGTATCATTCCTTGCTTGGACGTTGACAATGGCCGCGTGGTCAAAGGCGTGCAGTTTGTCGATATAAAAGACGCAGGCGATCCTGTCGAAGTAGCCAAACGCTATAACGAACAGGGCGCTGATGAGATTACTTTTTTGGATATTACTGCGACCAATGATGAGCGCGATACCACTTATCATACTGTTGAACGCATGGCAGAAACGGTATTCGTTCCGCTGACCGTTGGCGGCGGCGTACGAAAAATCGCTGATATCCGCAATTTGCTCAATGCTGGCGCGGATAAAGTGGCGATTAACTCAGCAGCCGTATTTACGCCGGAGTTCGTTGGTGAAGCCGCACAGAAATTTGGTAACCAGTGTATCGTCGTTGCTATCGATGCCAAACGCGTCGCTGATATCAACGTCGATGGTATTGTCGTACCACGTTGGGAGATTTTCACCCATGGTGGCCGTAAACCAACGGGTATCGATGCCGTTGCTTGGGCGAGCAAAATGGCAGAGCTGGGCGCTGGTGAATTACTAGTCACCTCGATGGACGGTGACGGTACCAAAAAAGGCTACGACTTGGCGCTCATGCAGCAAATTACGAGCCGCGTTAATGTACCAGTTATCGCTTCAGGCGGCGTCGGTAACCTGCAACATTTAGCAGAAGGTGTACTAGAAGGCGGCGTCGATGCCGTACTTGCCGCCAGTATTTTTCACTTCGGTGAGTACACGGTATTGGAGGCCAAAGAGTATATGGCAGCGCAAGGAATACAGATGCGTCTTTAGCACGCTCGTAATATACAAATAAAACCCAAAAAAATGCTATCATAGCGCTAACCATTTATTTTCGTTCAATTAACTAGGGCAACGCCAAAATAATAGGCGACCGAGTCGATTGAACGCATCAGACTATTTAGCTATTTATTGACGCCTATATTTCAATTGAACGCTTATTAAGCAAAGGATTTTTTATGTCGAATTTACAACAGCAGCGCAACGACGTGACTCATATCGATGGCAACCTACATCAAAACGCTGATGCTCGCATTGGTATCGTTGTCGGTCGTTTTAACGGTTTTGTCGTTGAGTCATTGGTTGATGGTGCAATCGACGCCCTACTCCGTCATGGTGTATTGGGTAGCAACATTACTGTTATTCGCGTGCCTGGCGCTTTTGAGCTACCACTTGTCGCCCAACGTGCTGCTGAATCAGATCGTTTTGACGCGATTGTGGCACTGGGTGCAATCATCCGTGGCAGCACGCCGCATTTTGATATTGTAGCTAGCGAGTCGGCCAAAGGTTTGAGCGCTGTGGCAATGGATTATAATATCCCTGTTGCTAACGGTATCATCACTACTGACAGCATTGAGCAAGCTATCGAGCGCTCTGGTACTAAAGCGGGTAACAAAGGCTCTGAAGCTGCGATGGTTGTACTAGAAATGATCGCTGTTTTGTCACAGCTAGATATTGATGACAGCATCGATGAAGCGTAAGCTTTAAAGCCCATATTTACCAGTTTGAAGGGTGCTGCTATTTAGTAATAACAGCACCTTATAGCACTAGCCAGCTATCAAAACAATTGGCTATTTTTTGAATTTTCGCCGTATTTCTATACCCTTTAAAGCTTTGAATCAGCAAAGTTAAAAAGCTACTTTGTTAATTTATATTTTGACTGGGTATCATCTCAAAAATTTAGGTACAGACCCCCTATGACTGACCAACTCAAGCGCGCTATTAGCGCTGCGAAAACCGCACAAGCCAACGATGGACAAGCTGAAGCTACCCGTATAGCGAGCAGTAGTGCGGGTGATCAAACATTCGATATGAGTGAGTCTTCTTACAAGACCAGTCACACTGCTATCCGTAAGGCACGTCGCTTTGCGATGCAGGGCCTATACGAATGGCTCGTTACTGATCGCCGCTTTGATGTAGATGGTAAACTTGGCTGGAAAGCCAATGCTCCACACGATATTGCTGCTCGCACGCGTGCAACCAATGCCATGCATACCGTCCATATCGGTTATTATCATGAAATGATGCGCGACATCCCAGAGCAAATTGAAGCGCTCGATGCGCTTATCAGTCAGCATCTCGATCGTGAGGTTGATAAGCTAGATACGGTTGAGCACGCTATCTTGTTGATTGGCACGTATGAGCTACAAAACCGTGTAGAGATTCCTTATAAAGTCGTGCTTGATGAAGCGATGAAGCTGAATAATCACTTTGGGGCGACTGACGCTCACAAACTGATTAATGCGGTACTGGATAAAATGGCTGGTGAGCTGCGCGCTTTAGAGGTACAAGCAGATACCAATGCCAATCTACGTACGTCACAAAAAGCGGCGGCTAAACAGCCTGAAGTAAGTTCAGCCGATAATATCGAAACTGCTGCTGAAACAGAAAGCGCTATCGTCGATGAGCCGACTGCATCAAACAAGCCGCGTATCAGTGCTAATAAAGCCAACGTTAAACGCAGTAGTGCCAGTAAAGCCAGTGCAAATATCAGTGACTTTAAGGCGAGCAAGAAAAACGCTAACGATACCAAAGACTAAGACTAGCCATGAACGAGTTTGAGCTGATTGAGCGTATATTCTCACAGATGCAGGCCACGCATGCGCCATTAACTGGTATCGAAAAAGGTATCGGTGACGATGCGGCTGTGATGGCATTGCCAGCAGGATCACGCTTGGTTAGCTGTATTGATACACTGGTTCAAGGTCGTCACTTTCATGCTGATTGGCAAAGAGTTGACGAATTAGCATTTGCGATTGGCTATAAAGCCGTGGCCGTTAATGTCTCAGACATTGCAGCTATGGGTGCGACGCCGCATAGCATTATGCTAGCACTGGCATTACCTGAACGTTTGGCAAAACACGAATGGCTTACTGAGTTTGCCAAAGGGCTGTTTCATGCGTGCCAGCTGTTTGGCGTAACGCTGATAGGTGGTGATACCACGCGCAGTGAGCGTTTAGTACTCAGTATCAGTGCTCAGGGATTGCTGTCCGCAGATACACCTGCCATTTACCGCTCAGGTGCGCAAGTGGGTGATAAGGTTTATGTTTCAGGCACCCTTGGTGATGCCGCTTTCGCCTTACAGCATCCTGACAGCACACAGGGTATCGATTTGGCTCATCGTCTACATATGCCAACGCCGCGTATTGCGCTAGGTGCAGCATTGGCAAAGATAGGGGCAACAGCGATGATAGATATCTCAGATGGTCTTTACCAAGATCTTGGTCATATCTGTCAGCAAAGCTCTGTAGGCATGCGCATCCATTTAGACAAGCTACCGAGTAGCGAGTCATTATCTACTGTCGATTTGTCTGATCGTTTGTTAGGTCAGCTAGCGGGCGGCGATGACTATGAATTGGCATTTACTTTGCCTGCACATATCAAACCGCCTATAGGCAACACGTCTGTTACTTGTATCGGTGAGGTAACTGCACTATCAGATCCTATAACGACAGATACCAAGTCTTCTGATAACTCACGTCTTGAACTGTTTTATCAAAATCAGCCAGTGACGCCAACTCAGCCCGTACCGTTTTTAACGTGGCCCAATCTTACTGGTTACCAACACTTTACAGGCTAATCCATGACTGATCACGACTTATCGAAGCCTGACATCCGTAAAGCAAATGACTGCCCACCCTTACCGGTCGGTGCCAGTATGCTTGACCGTGTGGTTTATTGGCTCGGTATCGGTTTAGGTAGTGGTCTGCCGCGCCGTGCACCTGGCACTTGGGGTACCGTTGGTGGGTTAATCATTGCCATACCATTGTTGAGTTTGGGCTTTGTACCTTTTCTCATTCTGACAATTCTATCTTGTATTTTGGGCATTTGGATTTGCAGACGCACTGCTGAGCTGATGCAAGGTCATGATGATCCACATATTGTGTGGGATGAATGGGCAGGCATGTGGATTACCCTACTGCCTCTTTCTTACATGGGGATTGCTGACGATAACTTTTGGCAAAATGTATCTCAAGAACTTTCTATTTTCGCCATTGTTTTCGCTTTTATCTTATTTCGATTTTTTGATATCGTTAAGCCGCCGCCGATTGGATGGGCTGACAAAAGAGTTGCTGGCGGGTTAGGCATTATGCTTGATGACATCATCGCCGGTATCATGGCAGCAGTAGTATGGGTAGTGGTTATGTTTGGTGTGCTGTTATAAGCTACCCTAACTACTACGATGCTGAATTGGCTACTCTACAACCGCTAATCCTAGCAACGTTATCAATTTGAACGCTACTCTCCTGCATAGACAATTGATCTATTGTTAGCAGGTTGTATTACAAAGCCTGCACATCACAGCATTTTTATAACTAAACATTTGCGCTATAATCCAATATTATATTTTGTTACATTTGCGAGCCTATTATGACATCTCCTCTTTCTGTAATTATTCTAGCTGCCGGTAAAGGCACACGTATGCAATCGGCAAAGCCAAAGGTATTGCAGACATTGGCTGGGAAGTCTTTATTAGGTCATGTGCTAGATACTTGTCATCAGTTAACTGTTGATGAAACCATCATTGTTCATGGCTTTGGTGGTGCTCAAGTAAAGTCGGAAATTACCAATCAATATACACAAGCATCGATTACTTGGGTTGCTCAAACTGAACAGTTGGGAACTGGCCATGCAGTCAAGGTGACACTGTCTGATTTACCCAAATCAGGACAAAGTCTCATTCTTTATGGTGATGTACCATTGGTCAGCTGTGAGACACTAACAGCATTAAAAACTGCCAATACTGATGGCATGTCTATGCTGACATTGACGGTCGATAATCCATTTGGATTAGGTCGTATTAAGCGTGACCAAGCAGGCAATATTGAAGCCATTGTTGAACAAAAAGATGCTGATGCTGAAGAGCAAAGTATTAAAGAAATTAACAGCGGTATTTACTGTGTCGACAATGCGTTATTGCACAAATATTTGCCTGAGCTCTCTAACGACAATGCACAGCAAGAATATTATCTGACGGATATCGTCAAAATGGCTGTTGCCGATGGTATTACTATCGCGGCGATTGAGCCTGAGCATACGTTTGAGATTGAAGGGGTAAATAACCGTCAACAGCTTGCTAGTCTAGAGCGCACTTGGCAACGTAAGCTAGTTGCTGACTTGCAAGAAGCTGGCGTGCAATTTGCTGATCCTACCCGTGTCGATATTCGTGGTACGTTGACCGCTGGTCAAGATGTGTTTATTGACGTTAATGTGGTATTTGAAGGTGACTGTACCTTAGGTGACAACGTCTATATTGAAGCAGGCTGTGTTATCAAAAATGCCAATATTGGTAATGCCTGCTACATCAAACCGTATTGCGTGATCGATCGTGCCGATATTGGTGCTGGTGTTGATATCGGGCCTTTTGCGCATTTGCGTCCTGATACCGTACTATCTGATAACAGCAAAGTTGGTAACTTTGTCGAAATTAAAAAATCGACTATTGGTCAAGGCAGTAAAGTAAATCACTTAAGCTACGTCGGTGATGCAACAGTCGGTGCAGGCGTGAATATCGGTGCTGGTGTTATTACCTGTAATTATGATGGTGCCAATAAATCACAAACTATCATCCAAGATAATGCCTTTATCGGTTCCAATGCTAGCTTGGTTGCGCCTGTGACGATTGGTAATACTGCGACTGTGGCGGCAGGTTCTGTGGTTACCAAAGATGTTGATAACAATGCTTTGGCCTTTGGCCGTGCGCGTCAAGTACAAAAAAATGACTTTCAACGACCCACTAAAAAATAATTGCTCATTGGTAATTTAATCGACCACAGTCATTCTTGAATAAACCTAAGCAGTACGGCAATCTTTGTGGTGCTGCTTCATCATATTTATCTGTTGATGACTCATCATTAATGACCCACCAAATTATTTGATCTTGCAACATTATATATTGAACTACTAAAATTTGAATCTAAGGAATAGCCATGTGTGGAATTGTAGGCGCCGTTGCTGAGCGAAATATCGCTAATATCTTACTTGAAGGCCTAAAGCGTTTAGAATATCGTGGCTATGACTCAGCTGGCCTGACGGTTATTCGTGATGGTGAACTACACCGTGAGCGCCAAGTAGGTAAAGTACAGGCACTGGTTGATGCCGTTGCAATCAATCCAGAGTTTTTTAATGGTTACATCGGTATTGCTCATACACGCTGGGCAACTCATGGCGAGCCAGCACAGCGTAATGCACATCCACACGTGTCAGGCAAGATTGCGGTCGTTCATAACGGCATCGTCGAAAACTACGCTGAACTAAAAGAAGAACTAATAGCCAAAGGCTACGTATTTACTTCACAGACAGATACTGAAGTGGTGGCGCATCTAATCCATGATATCTATAAAAAAACGCCTGACTTGTTAGAAGCGGTTCGTACCATTATCCCGCTACTGCACGGTGCTTTTGCATTGGGTATCGTCCACGTAGACTGCCCTGATGAGCTCATTACTGTACGTCTAGGCTCACCTTTGGTGATTGGTGTCGGTATCGGTGAGAATTTTATCGCATCAGATCAACTGGCTTTGCTGCCAGTGACTAACCGCTTTATGTATCTAGAAGAAGGCGATATCGCCAAATTAACTCGCAATAGCGTTCAAGTTTATGCAGATGGTGTTGAAGTCCAACGTCAGATACATGAGATTGATGCAACCCAGCACAATGCAGATAAAGGCGAGTTCAAGCATTATATGCTCAAAGAAATTTACGAGCAGCCAGATGCCGTCGCTCGTACGATCGAGATGGCTTTGGACAATGGTGAAACGACTAAACTACGCGACGATTTTTTACAGCGTCATGAGGCACTGCTATCAGGTATTCGTCATGTACAAGTGATTGCTTGTGGTACCAGTTATCATGCCGGTATGGTCGCAAAATACTGGTTTGAGAGCCTTATTCGTATACCTTGTTCCGTCGAGGTTGCCAGCGAATTCCGCTATCGCAATCCTGTCGTCGTCGATAATACTTTGGTCATCTGTATTTCTCAATCTGGTGAAACGGCTGACACCTTATCAGCATTACGTGATATCCAGAAGCAAACACCAGCAGGCTTAGTCAGCTTGGCACTATGTAATGTACCGACGTCATCGTTGGTACGCGAAACAGATATCTTCTTGCCAACGTTAGCAGGACCTGAGATTGGCGTTGCCTCTACCAAAGCATTTACCACTCAGCTTGTGGCCTTGATATTGTTGATATTAAAAGTTGGTGTCACGCAGCAGCGCATGACTGACGAACACTTAAATACGTTATTAAGTGAGTTACATCAATTGCCAGGACAACTCTACGCCAGCTTAAACCTTGATGCTCCTATCAAAACCATGAGTGAAAGCTTTGAAGATAAGAAAAGCTGTCTATTTTTAGGTCGCGGGCTACAGTTCCCGATTGCGCTAGAAGGCGCGTTAAAGCTAAAAGAAATCTCTTACATTCATGCAGAAGGTTATGCAGCAGGCGAGCTCAAACACGGTCCATTAGCATTGGTCGATAAAGACATGCCCATCGTCGTATTGGCGCCCAAAGACAGTATGTTTGATAAATTAAAAGCCAACATGCAAGAAGTGCATGCGCGTCATGGCGAGCTATTTGTATTTGCTAGCGAAGCCAGTCAAATGGTCGCGGAAGATAGACTACACTTAGTATATGTACCCGATGTTTGCGAGACGCTTGCCCCTATCGTCTACAGCGTGCCTGTGCAGCTGTTGTCATACCATGTAGCAGTAATGCGTGGCACAGACGTCGACCAGCCACGCAATTTGGCAAAATCAGTCACGGTAGAATAAGAAGAATTACTCTACGACAGCTCTGAAAAAGACAAGTATTTACCCCTGCTATTGTAAACTCAGTAGCAGGGGTTTTTTACGATTTTAAAACGACCTACTAGCAGTTTAAAAAAGTAGTAATAATTACCTGAGCAAAAATTAAATAAAGATACCTAGACCCAACTCCAAATGATCCTCATATTTTAAAAACTGGTAAAAGGTAGAATTTCGATACAAAAAAATAGTGACACTCTATCTATTAATTAGAACATCACTATTATTGTGCTTATTTAGTGGCTACATTGAGTTGCCTGTAACGACGTTTAGTCTCTTTCTAGCACCACTCTATAGCGAGCATTACCACTCTCTAGTCGCTCAAATGCTTCATTAATCTCAGACATTTTATACGTTTCAGTGACTGGCTGAATATTATGTCGCGCAGCGAAATCTAGCATTTTACGCAGCGTCGCTGGTGAGCCAACTGGCGAGCCTGATAGACTGTTCTGAGCCATAATCATTGGTGCAGCCGATATCTCTAGTGGTGCTTCTAGCAGTCCAACAAAATGCAGCTTACCTTTTGGTCTTAGCGTCTTGATCACGACATCCCAGTTCATATCAACGTTCACTGTTGAAATGATTAAATCAAAAGAACCTGCAGCCTTTTCAATTTCGCTATCGTCTCTTGAGTTTAGTGAATGGTGAGCGCCCATCTCTTTTGCTTCTTCCATTTTTGATTCACTGGTAAATGCCGTCACTTCACAGCCCCACGCGTTGGCAAACTGCAATGCCAAATGCCCCAAACCACCAATACCAATTACAGCCACTCTAGAAGTTGGTTTGATATCGTACTGCATGAGCGGGTTAAACACTGTGACACCACCACATAACAGTGGTCCTACCGCGTTAAAATCAAGCCCTTCAGGTATCTTGATGACGCTAGTATCTTTTGCGCGTACTTTATCTGCAAAGCCGCCGTGGTTACCAATGATCGTACCTTCTTGCTCAGGGCATAGGTTGTGGTCTCCATCGATGCATAGATCGCAGACATTGCAGTACCCTTTATGCCAGCCAAGTCCGACTTTATCACCCAACTCTAAATGCTGTACATGCTTGCCCTTATTAAGGACTTTACCTGCAACCTCATGCCCACCGACAAACGGATATTGAGTCATACCTCATTCGTTTTGCCACATTCATAAGTCACTATGGCAAATGCCGCAGCTATGTACTTCGATTTCTACTTCGTGATCGCCTAGAGCACCTGGGTCATATTCATAAGGCTCAAATTTGCCACCTTTCTCTTGTGCTGCATATGCGTTAATCATAGTTGTTCCTTATTTTCTAGTTTTTTTAGAGATTAATTTATAGTGATTGGTTTATAGCTCTAGTAGCTACTTATCTATTAGTAAAATTAAAATAGTGCTATAAGATATAAACAATTTCTTCAATTAATTTGGTTGGACAGACTATAGCAAAGACTAACCCAACCAATCCATTCAACTTACCAGTTTTAGACTAACGTCATACAAAGAGTCATACTTAGCAGGCGGTAACTCATCAAAAATACTGCTTATCGTCAGAAATATTGCTTGATTACTTATATTGCTTGGTTACTTGTACAGTGCACGCCTTACTCGATAACCTGTCAGTTTTGGCGTTTTCATTACCTGCAATAAAAGACATATTATCATGAGTGACATCCCTAGCCAGCCGATAGGAGAGAATGTTTCACCGATTATAATGATAGCCAATATAGTGGCTACAATAGGTTCTAATAACGTGATAAGCGTCGCTTTGCTCGCCTCAATCACTCTCAACGCTTGGCCAAAGAGCAAATAACCAAAGAACATCGGCGCAATTGCAAGATACAGGGCAACGCTTATATGTTTTGCATCCAAAAACAGGTTTTCCCCTGTTAATAATAATGATGGCAACAATAAGATTGCCGACAGACCAAACATACTGGCCATTGCTGATTTCGAGTTTACCCCGTTCTCTATCATCTGACGTGCTGTCCATGAATATGTGGCATAGGTCAATCCTGCAACTAACCCTAACAACACGCCTAGTATTCGATTATTTGCTTGTGTGTTTATATCTAAATATTGAGTTTTCCCTAAAGTCAGCAAAATAACGCCAACCACACCAAATATAAAACTTACCACCCATCGACTAGTGACTATTTTATTGCTAATCAGACGCTCCATGATAACAGTGAAAAATGGTGCGCTAGCAATTGAGATCACTGTACCAATAGCGACACCTGCCAATCTCATGGAGGAATAAAAAGCTAAAGGATAGATAGCAACGCATAGGCTACCAATGAATAAGAGACTGGGTTTAGAAAGTAGTTTCTGTCTATCGCTTAATAAATTATTCTTAGCATTCAATACTAGCAATACACCGCCTACCCCCATGGAAAATGCACCAACGGCTAATGGACTAACGTCAGGTATAAAAGCAGAGGCTGTACCTGTCGTTCCCCAAAGGACACTGGCAGCTATCACACATAAAATAGCACTTAGACTAGATTTATTCTGCAGCATAGTAGCTACCTCTAACGTTATAATGAATAACATTATTATAGAGAGTTATAGACTACTATTTGTGCAGATTAGACGGTTTGTATGTCTGGTTAGACGTGTTTTAATTTGGAAGGGGCAATACCGAAATATTTAGAAAAGCGGCGGCTAAAAGCGCTAACATCCGTATAACCAACCAGTTCGGCTATGATAGCGATAGGTGAATCAGTATGCAGTAACAAAGCTTGCGCCTTTTGCATTCTGATCTTTGTGATGTACTCAGTGACGGTCTGGTTTGTTTGCGATTTGAAGTTCTTTTTAAACTGTGTGGCACTGAGACAAGAGATATCCGCCAATACTTCAACAGAAAGGTTGTTAGAAAAATTGTGGTGAATATATGCGACGACTTCTCTAATTCGAGCGTCGTATTGCACAAATAGATTTTGTTGTTCTAGAAGCTTATAAAAGGTATCAAACATCAGTCTCTCAACTTCAGGATTGATTTGATACCTTAACTGACTTTCTGAAAACTCCAAAAATGCCAACAATGGCGCACTGATAGAAAAGACAATTTGTGATGAATGAAACACATTTTCTGGCAACAGATCTGTATCTACAACAATAAACTTTGCATTCTCTTCAGCGCTAAAGTAGTGCTTTTCATTTGTCTTAACCACAACACATTCGCTTGGGATAACTTTTCCAGTATAGCTCACAACTTCGATATTGATTGCCCCTCGCAAAGGCAAAACAATCTGATGAAAGTCATGAGAATGTCCTCTAGTTTGACGAGTATATGACCTAATTGAGAGCGTGTTAATCATACATCGTTTTCCAGATTGCTATTATTGTGTCGTGTCTTGGCTCTCTATGAGAAGTGACTATTAGAAGTCACTAGGTTTGCCATGTGGAGCTAACCATTTAGCAAACCATCCTGATAAATCATCCATCAAGGTATAGACGACAGGAATAACAACCAAGCTCAATAGCGTAGAGGTTACCAGACCACCCAGTACCGCTGCTGCCATCGGACGCCTAAACGTAGGATCTGCATCACCCCAACCAAATACTAGGGGCAACATACCTGCACCCATCGCGATGGTCGTCATGATAATAGGCCGTGCACGCTTGCGACATGCGTCTACGATAGCCTCAAAGCGTGCCAGCCCTCGGCGCTGGGCAATCAACGCGTAATCAACCAATAGAATTGAGTTTTTGGTTGCAATACCCATGAGCATAATAAAACCAATCATCGAAGGCATCGATAAGCTACTATTGGTAATAACCAAGCCGACAAACGCCCCACCAATCGACAGAGGTAACGCCATCAGAATGGTAAAAGGCTGCAACAAACGACCAAATAGTAGAATAAGTACGCCTAAAATACAAACCACACCGACGGACATCGCAATAATAAAGCCACTAAAGAGGTCTGCCATGTTTTCGGCTTGGCCTTGATCAATGATGGTAATCGAAGGCGGCAGTTGCTGCATGGTCGGTACTGCTTTTACCGCCTGTACCAAATCGCCAAGCTCGCCACTAGCAGGTTGTACCGTGATACTAATAGCACGCTCTCGATCCAGTCTACTAATTTGTGCAGGCCCAGTGCCAAAGTCTAGCGTAGCAACCTCACCGACGCGCACGCCTTGACCGGCAGGCATAGTGCTCGGCACGTACAAACCTTCTAGTTGGCTAACATTTTGCTTAGCCACATCAGGTAAACGTACCACGATTGGTACTTGACGCGTATCAAGATTGAGCTTGGACAATTGCTGCTCGTAGTCGCCTACGGTCGCCACACGTAGAGTCGTAGCGATATCTTGCGTGGTCACCCCTTTATCAGCCATTGCCAATCTATCTGGTGTTACCGTTAGCTCTTGGCGTGGTAGGCTGCGATCACTGGTCACAGTGCCTGCACTTGGTAGTCCTCGAATCTCAGACATTATTTTTTGTGCAGTTTGTTCAAGCAGTTGCGGATTGGTACTGGTCAATGAAAAGTTATAACCGCTCTCACCACCACTCGATAGCCCGACTGTAAATCGTGCTCCTGGCACTTCTGTCATCAGCTTACTAATTTTGCGCTCTATCTCTTGCTTGGTACCTCGTTCTGCACGCGGAGCAAGCACAATATCCAAACCGGCAATGTTTTCAGCCTTACCGCCGCCACCATCTGACGCACCCATCGACGCCTGCGCCTCTCCCACTGAGGTAAAGATATTAGTCACCTCAGGCATGGCCAAGATACGTGCACTCGCTAACGCCGCCACGCGCTCAGTATCTGCCAATGACACGTCAGGTGTCAGCTCAATAGCCACTCGAGTTTGATCGATATCATTATCAGGGATAAATGACGTCGGTAGCAGCTTAACCAGAGCTAGCGATGCCACAAATAAAACAAGTGTTGCACCCATGGTTATCCAGCGATGATGTAGAGTCCAAGACACAATCTTAAGATAGTATTTCATCATCGCGCTTTGTTTTTCGACGTGCTTTTTCTCAGGTCGCAAGATATAAGCTGCCATCATAGGGGTAATCAGGCGCGCTACCATCAGCGAGGCAAAAATTGATAAGGCAGCCGTCCAACCAAACTGACGGAAAAACTGTCCAACGATACCGCCCATAAAGGCCGTTGGTAAAAACACCGCAATTAAAGTAAACGTAGTAGCGACAACGGCGAGACCGATTTCATCAGCGGCTTCCATCGCTGCTTCATAAGGCGTCTTACCCATGCGTAAATGGCGTATGATGTTTTCGACTTCAACGATTGCATCATCAACCAGCACTCCAATGACCAATGATAATGCCAGTAGTGAGATGATATTAAGACTAAAGCCAAACAGATACATACCTAAAAAGGTTGGAATCACTGATAATGGCAAAGCAACCGCAGCAACGATAGTCGCGCGAATATTGCGCAAAAACAGGAAGACTACCACTACAGCCAACAGACCACCCTCGATGAGCATTCTTAACGAAGCTTCATAATCTTCTGCAATGGGTGTGGCTCGATCATAGACTTTTTCAATACTGATGTTACCGACATCAGCAGTCAGCTTGGCAAGCTCTTCATCAACCAGCTCCATTACATCGACTTCACTGGCACCGCGCGATCGAGTGATGTTAAATGCCACCACTGTTTGACCGTCTAGCTTGGCAATTGAGCTTGGATCTGCTGCGCCGTCAGTGATTTTTGCCATACGCCCTAAAGCTTGTGTGCCTCCTGTAGGGACAGCCACTTGCAAATCGTTTAACTCATTTGCGCGCTCAACGGCACCGAGAACACGGATGGTCTGAGTAGTATTACCAACTTCCGCTTCCCCACCAGAGCTGTCTTGCTGGATACCAGCGATTTGCTGCGATAATTGCGAAATAGAAAACTTTAGACCACTTAACGCAATTGGGTCGGCAGCAACTGTAATTTCACGCTGTAGCCCGCCAACACGGCTCACGGTACTAACGCCTGGTATGTCAGATAGTCTTTTGGTAACAGTATCATCGACAAACCATGATAAATCCTCCACGCTCATATTTTCAGCAGCGACAGAGTACGTAACGACTGGAAACCCAGCAGTAGATACTTTAGTAATAATAGGATCATTAGCCGCAGCTGGTAGATCACCCCGTACTTCGCCGACTGCTGACCGCACATCGTCTACCGCTTCTTGAATGTCTTTTTCTAAGGTAAATTCAGTGGCAATGGTTGCCGCACCCGTCTGTAGCGTGGTGCGAATATGACTCACGCCTTCGATACTGGTCAGTTTATTTTCAATCTTTTTGGCGATATCGTTTTCGAGTTGCGACGGCGCAGCACCCGGTAGCGTGACCGTGACTACCACCGCTGGCAAATCTATGTCCGGAAACTGCTGGACTTTCATTTTCATGAAACCGTAAATGCCGCCCAGCGTCAGCAGCACAAACAGCAAGATAGCAACGAGCGGGTTCTTTATCGAATAAGCGGAGACGTTTAAGCTCATGGCTGTGCCTGCGCTGGCTTACTGGTTTGAGCCACACCATCAACAACGCGCACTAGGTCACCATCATTTAAGAAGCTACCACCCTGTTTTACGATACGACTGTCACTTGGCAAAGGCTCTAGCATTGCTACGCTCTCGCCCAATCGCTCACCCAATGTCACTCGCTGCTGCTTGATACGTCCCATCGACCGATCGTCTCGAGTAGTCGATTCGGTAACGAGCATCACATAATCATAACCATCATTGCTGACCACGGCGCTATTAGGAATCGTTTGCGTACTGGTACTTCCTAATAGGAATTCGCCTGTTTGATACATGCCTGCACGTATCTTTGAGTTGGCAGCTAGGCTGGCATAAATCGTAATTTGACGGTTGTTGTCTGCGGTGGGTGCGATGCGGTTTACTTGCCCCATCACTGTACCACCACCCGGTAGACTGACTTGTACAGACGTACCGACATTTATATCACCGACAAGCTTAGGATCTATATCTGCTCGCCATTCCAAAACCCCGCCTTTGATAATCGTAAATAACGGATCCCCGCCTGCCACCTGCCCAACTTCTACCATTTTTTCACTGATAATACCGCTGACAGGAGCGACGACTTTTGCGTTCTCTAACGTCAAACGCTGATTGCTCAAACGGGCTTTAGACGCTTGCAAAGAAGCTCTGGCACGGACTTCCGAGGTACGGTAGCGATCGGCTTCTTGTTTGCTAATGGCATCGATATCGATCAATGGCAACACACGTGCAGCATCAGCGCTGGCATTGGCAAGGGTAGCTTCCGCTTCTGCGACATCTGCTTGCGCCTGTAGCACTTGCTGCTCCATAGCATCGGTATCGAACACGGCTAAGATTTGACCCGCTCTGACGCGGTCGCCTTCTTCGACCAAAATACGCTCGATAGCCACACCATTGACTTTTGCACTGACATTCGCAGTATCCTTAGCATTGATGGTTCCATCGGCACTGAGCGTGCTACCGATATCATCTTGGCTTGGACTGACTGTTTCTACTGAGAGTACTGATTGCTCAATACTAACATTGCTACCAGTTGCCTGATCGTTTGCGACAGAATTAGAATTTGCTGACTCATCTGCAGCTGCATTACTATCATTGCCCCAATACTTGCCAAGCAGCACCCCTATCACTAGCACGGCTGCTAATACGGGCCATAACCATGATGGTGGTTTTGCAGATGGCCTTTGAGATACAGTGTCAGGTTGACGATATGGCGGCAACTCTGATTCAGCTGCCGGCTTAGAATGGGTTTCTTCAAAATCGCTCATGATAACTCTCTTTAGGTACAGTCAATATTGAAATACTCGATATGGAATGACTAAAAATATCAATCAGTCACAGCAATAATAAAAAGTGACACGCAATCGAAGCAATGTTTGGATAGCCTGATATAGGGCTATGAGCGTTACTTACAGAGAGTATTACGATGTTCTCTAAAGCACTGTTTATTATTATAATAGTTGGTGGTGTATCAAAAAGTATGCTGGGGTAATAAAGGAAGGGTGACAGTCAAAGCAAGATGATATATTTGAGGTTATGAAGACACAAATACAGATCAATTGCCCCGACTGTCACAGTCTTAGTCTAAAGAAAAATGGCATAAAAAGCTATGGCAAGCAGAACTACCAATGTAAGGACTGCAAACGTCAGTTTATTGGCGATCATGCAGTAACCTATAACGGCTGTCACTCTAGAATAGAAGATCTCATACGACTGATGACTGTCCGAGGTTGTGGTGTTAGAGACATAGCCGTTATAGCCAAGGTTAGCATTGGTAAAGTACTTGGCACCATAGGCTCATCTGTTTATAAGATCGCGCCTAAGAAGCGCTATTATGAACGCTTAGAGGTTGATGAGTTCTGGACTTACGTGTATCGCAAGAAGCGTAAAGTCTGGCTCATCTACGCTTATGACCGTGCTACTAATGAGATTGTCGCTTATGTCTGGGGCAAACGTGACCTAAAAACGGCTAAGAAGTTAAGAGCACGTTTAAAGCAGCTTACAGTCAGCTATGGCTCTATCAGTATGGACAACTGGGACAGTTTTATAACCGCCTTTAAAAGTGATAACAAACGAATTGGCAAACAGCATACGGTAGGCATAGAAGGCAATAACTGCCGTCTTAGACACCGACTAAAACGAGCCGTTAGAAGAACCTGTTGTTTCTCTAAGAAGCTCGATAATCACTTAAAAGTGTTTGATCTGGTGTTCTTTTATGTCAATTATGGCTACGTCTGATGCCAGCATACTTTTTAGAACACCACCA
>Ga0098066_1000149_pt1 | contig 25758 bp, 24 predicted proteins | sample 25BtaG_FD_76332 | JGI IMG/M metagenome (GOLD analysis project Ga0098066, IMG submission 76332) | Marine viral communities from Cariaco Basin, Caribbean Sea - 25B_WHOI_OMZ_CsCl | ecosystem: Environmental > Aquatic > Marine > Oceanic | place: Caribbean Sea: Cariaco Basin | collected 2014-11-08
GCCTGCAGTCGGACCTCCGTCAGGACGCCTACGAACACGCCCAGCGCCTGGACATGAGCTTCTTTGAAGCCAACAGCTCCGGTCAGCTGGTGGCCACCATGAACGATGACGTGAACCAGCTGGAGCGTTTCCTCGATGGCGGTGCCAACGCCATGATCCAGGTGGGTGTGACGGTGGTGGCGGTGGGCGCCGTGTTCTTCGTGCTGTCACCGCTCATTGCGTTACTGGCTTTCACACCGATTCCCCTGATTATCTGGGGCGCCTTCTATTTCCAGCGCAAAGCCGGCCCACTCTACACCGATGTGCGAGAGAAGGTGGGTGACCTGTCCAGCCGCCTGGCCAATAACCTGGGCGGCATCGCCACCATCAAGAGCTTCACCGCCGAACAGCGGGAAGCCCGGCGCCTGAAAGAGGCCAGCGAAGCCTACGTGGATGCCAACCGGCGCGCCATTCGCATCAGTTCGGCGTTTATTCCGGTCATTCGCATGGCGATCCTGGCCGGCTTCCTGGCCACTTTCACGGTCGGCGGTATGATGGCCCTGGAAGGCAACCTGAACGTCGGTGCCTATGGCGTGCTGGTATTCCTCACCCAGCGCCTGCTCTGGCCTCTGACCGGTCTGGCAGAGGTGATCGACCTGTTCGAGCGGGCCATGGCCAGCACCCGTCGGATTCTGGATCTGTTAGCAGAGCCGGTGAACATTCGTGACGTCGCGGGAACCTCACTGAAACAGCCTGTGCGTGGCGAGGTCTCGTTCAATCGGGTGAGTTTCCATTACACCGGCAGTGGTGCTGGTGTTGAAGACATTACCCTGCAGGTTCCCGCCGGCAACACACTGGCCCTGGTGGGCGCGACCGGGTCCGGCAAGTCCACACTGATCAAACTCCTGCTGCGGTTCTACGACCCGTCCCGTGGCGATATCCGCATCGACGGCCAGCCGGTCCACGAAGTGAGCCTGAAATCGCTGCGGGATGCCATTGGCCTGGTCAGCCAGGATGTCTACCTGTTTGAGGGCAGCATCCGCGACAACCTGGCCTACGGCAAACCCGACGCTACTGAAGAGGAAATCATCGAGGCGGCACGGACGGCTGAAGCCTGGTCATTTATCTCGGCGCTGCCGGAAGGGCTGGACACACCGGTGGGTGAACGGGGCATTCGCCTCTCCGGTGGCCAGCGCCAGCGGTTATCCCTGGCCCGGGCGCTGCTGAAGAATCCGCCTGTCCTGGTTCTGGACGAGGCAACCAGTGCCGTGGATAACGAAACCGAGGCCGCCATCCAGCGCTCCCTCAGGCGTATTGGGCACAACCGCACGGTGATCATGATTGCCCACCGGCTTTCAACGATCGTGGATGCCGATACCATCGCCGTGGTCGAGAACGGCCGGATTGTCGAGGAAGGCGACCACAACAGCCTCATCCATAAGAACGGCCCCTATGCCGCCCAATGGCGGGTGCAAACCGGCCAGGCTGGAGGCGCTGCCCCACCCTCCGATCTGCATTGATAGTTATTCGTATTTAGATTATCCTGCCTGCCACACGAACAGGGGAATCTGAATGCCTGCGTTTTTTGATGTCCGCAACCTTGCGGTCCGTATCGGTGACACCGCCATTCTCCACGGGATCGACCTGGCCTTTAACGAAGGCCAGGTAACCGCTCTGCTTGGACACAATGGCTCGGGCAAATCTACCTTACTCAAAGCGCTTGCCAGGCAAATCCCCGCCAGCGCCGGCGAGGTCCTGCTGGAAGGCAAGGTGGCCAAAGGCCTGGGCGCCCGCACCTTTGCCCGTGTGGTGGGCTATCTGCCCCAGCACCCTCCTGGCACCGATGGCCTGACCGTTCGGGAACTCGTAGCCCTGGGCCGCTACCCCTGGCGCGGTCCTCTGGGCCGTTATAGCGAAGAGGACCATGCGCTGGTTGACCAGGCCATTACAGACACCAATCTCAAGCCCTTCGCATACCGTTCAGTGGACACCCTGTCCGGCGGGGAACGCCAGCGCGCCTGGATTGCCATGTTGCTCGCCCAGCAGACCCGCTGCCTGCTGCTGGATGAACCCATCTCTGCCCTGGATGTAAAACACCAGGTGGAAACCCTGCGCCTGGTCCAGCGCCTGGCGAAGCAGCGTGAACTGACGGTGATCGTGGTACTGCATGATGTCGATCTCGCTTCCCGCTTCTGTGACCGCCTGGTGGCCCTGAAGGCCGGTCAGGTAGTGGCCGATGGCGCACCGGCCCAGATCATGGACAGCCAGGTTCTGGAATCCATCTACAGCGTACCCATGGGCGTCATGGAGCGTGCGCCCGGGCAATGGATTTCCTATGTCCACTAGCCCCCGCGCCCTGGTGGTCGGAGCTCTTCTGCTATTGGTACCGATCCTGGGATTGACACAGACCTGGTCCCACGAGGGTGGCAAGCTGACGCTCAACAAGCCTCCTGAGCGCATTGTCGCGCTGAACTGGGCCGCCACTGAAAGCCTGCTGTTGCTGGGCATCACACCGGTGGGTGTGGCCGATATGGCCGGCTATGGCACCTGGGTCCGGGAACCCGAGCTTCCCGAAGAGGTGGCCAATGTCGGCACCCGGGTCGCCCCCAGCCTGGAGGCCATTGCCGAACTGAAACCGGATCTGATCGTCACCAGCACCGAAATGGCACCAGCGGCCGAATTGCTGGAACGCATTGCCCCGACTTACGTGATCAGCGTTTACAAACAAGGCGCCCGACCCTACGACAAGGCCCGGGAGATGCTGTTGACCCTGGGCGAAATGACGGACAGGAAAGACCGGGCCGAGCTGGTACTGGCGGATATCGAAAAGACCCTGGAAGAGCAGCGAGAACGATTGGAGCAAGCCGGCGTCACCGGCAAGCCGGTGGCCCTGGTAAACTTTCTGGATGATCGCCATGTCCGCATCTACGCCCCCAACGGATTGTTCCAGACAGCCCTGGACAATCTCGGGCTCACCAACGCCTGGCAAGACAGGGGCAACTACTGGGGATTTTCCGTCACTGGCCTTGAGTCCATCGCGGATGCCCCGGACAGCCGAATCATCGCAATAGAGCCATTAGTGCCCGGCCTCGCCGACAGCCTGGCCAACAGCCCCTTCTGGACGTACCTTCCACCGGTGCAGAACCACGAGATTTATCAGGTGCCCGCAGCCTGGCCCTTTGGCGGTGTGTATCCGGTCAAACGACTGGCAGTGGCCCTGGCGGACGCCCTAATCGACGGGGGCAGTGACAATGTCCGTTGATGCCACCCTGCCAGCTCCCGGTCAGCCGGAGACCTCACCCCGTTTGCCAATAGCGGTCGCACTGCTCTGGCTGGCCGCCATCACCGCCAGCGCCCTGCCCTGGCTGGATCAGCTACTTCCCTCGCAGCTTGTGTCGGCGTTCTGGAGCTTTGATGGCGATCAATACGCCTCGGTTCTGGCCCATTTCAGCTGGGCACCACGGGTTTCCATGGCGGTGCTTATCGGCTGCGCGCTGGGTCTCGCCGGCGCCGTCACCCAGCAGGTGCTCGGCAATCCCCTGGCCTCACCCACCACCCTGGGCGTGGAGGCTGGCGGCCAGTTCGGCGTTACCCTTGCCACCCTGTTTGCGCCGGGGTTGCTGGCCTTCAGCCCCGACCTTGCGGCGGTGGCCGGTGGCCTGCTCGCCATCGGGCTGGTGGTCCTGCTCACCTGGCGGCTGGGGTTCTCGCCGGTCAGCGTGATCCTGGCCGGACTGGTTGTCACGTTCTTCCTGGGCGCCATCAACATGGCGTTCCTGCTGTTAAAGGGGGAATGGCTCGGGAACCTGTTTATCTGGGGCGCCGGCTCACTGGTCCAGAACAACTGGACGCCGTTTTTTGACCTGTTGCCCCGGGTGGTTGTTATCGCCGCACTCTTACTGGCCCTGTTACGGCCATTGCAACTGCTTCAGCTCGGTCAGGCATCAGCAAACTCCCTGGGCGCGAAAGTGTCGCTGCTTCGTGCCGCAGCGCTTTTCCTGGTGGTCATCATGAGTTCGGTAGTTGTCAGCCGGGTGGGCGTTGTGGCGTTTGTGGGGCTGGCCGCACCAGTACTGGCACGCCTCCTTGGCGCCCGGACGCTGACCGAACGACTACTCTGGAGCACCCTGGCCGGCGGAGGCCTGCTGCTGCTGGCGGACACGCTGGCTCACTGGGCAACCACCTGGGATGGAGGCTCGCTGGTGCCCACCGGCACCACAACGGCCTTGATTGGCGGGCCGATCATACTGCTCGCGCTGCAAGGCTTCCGTAATACTCACCATATGCCCGGTCAGGAGGCCAGCCCGGCGGCTTTTCTGCCCCGCCGCCGAAGCCCGGTAGCCGTCGCCGGGGTTTTGTGCTCGCTGCTGGCCGTCACGATCACTCTTTCGATGGGCTGGTCCCCGGGTCTTGAGGGCTGGAACTGGACGCCGCTGGTCCAGTGGACGGAGGCCTGGGTATGGCGAGGCCCCCGGCTGATGGCCGCCATCCTGGCCGGGATGGCACTGGGCATGGCCGGAACGTTGATCCAGCGGATGACCGGCAACCCCATGGGCAGCCCGGAGTTGCTGGGTATCAGCGGTGGCGCCGCGTTAGTCATGGTAGTGCTGGTGCTGACCGGACTGGACATTGGCCGCCCTGGTCAATTGGCAGCTGCCACAGCCGGTGCCGCCGGCGCCCTTGGCCTGTTATTGCTGCTGGCCCGGAAACACCACTTCGCAGGTAACCAGTTGTTGCTTGGCGGGCTGGCGTTGTACGTCTTCATGGATGCCGGCCTGAGACTGGTTATGGCGTCCGGCGGGACTGTCGCGTCACGCCTGCTGAACTGGATGTACGGTTCTACCTGGCTGATCCCGGAATCCGAAGCCTTTGCATTACTGGCACTGGTGGTCGGGCTCGGGACCCTGCTGTTGCTGACTTTACGGCCACTCACATTATTGCCACTGGGCGACACCCCGGCCTCTTCCCTGGGCTTGCCGGTAGCCCGTGCAAGACTTCTGCTGCTGGTGCTGGCAGCGGTGCTGACAGCGGCTTCGACAGTGGTCATCGGGCCACTGAGTTTCGTCGGGCTGATCGCTCCACACCTGGCCCGGGTACTGGGACAACAGACCGTGGGGCGGCAACTGGTGGTGGCAGCCCTGGCGGGCGGGCTCCTGCTCGCTCTGGCCGATTACCTGGCCAGGATTCTTGTCTATCCCAACCAGTTGCCGGCCGGGCTTCTGGCGGCCCTGGTGGGTGGACTGTACTTTCTATGGGGGTTAAGTCGTCATGGCCGGGGCTGAGGCAGGCACAGACTGGCTGGTGGATTACCACAACCTTCTGGCCCGTCACGACCTGGATCGTAACTCACTGCTGAAGAGCGCACTGGTGCCTGCCAACCGCCAGCCGCCGGCATTGTTTTCCCTTGCCCAAGTACTGGCCAATCCATCCCTCCTGGAAAAGCAGGTACTGGAAGATTATTCGGAAGCTGGGCACCCCCGACTGCGCAGGGCGCGGGTCTCTGTACTGCACCAGAGCCTGGCGCTCCAGATTATCGGGCCACTGGTCATCCGGCTGTTCCGGGATGGCTCCAGTATTGACCTGAACCCGGAGCGGATCTTCCTGTGCCGGGAAGATTCATCCGCTGACGGACATTCCCGCTGGGATTATTCTGCCAGTGGCCAGGAACGGCTGGAACCCGATGAGTTCATCCGGGTGCTGGGCAAACAGATGCAGCATTGGTACCCCCTATTCCGACAGCAATTTGGTGTCAGCCCGGGATCCTACTGGAGCAGTGTCGGGCTGGCCCTGGGTGCGCCCTATTCACTGGTGTGGAACCAGGTCAATGTGGATGATCTGTGCCAGCAGGCCAGTGCCTGGCTGACCCGGTTCGAATGCGAGGCGAACCGGTATATCGACTGGATTCCGGCGCAATTCAGCCACCAGCGCTGCGCCATTCCTCAGCGCAGAGGCTGCTGCCTTAAATACCTTCTGCCGGAAGGTAGTTATTGCGGCACCTGCGGCATCTATCGCAAAGAGCGGTTGGGATGAGAGTATCGGAGCAGCCAGCGATGCTGGCTGCTCCGAGAGTTGCCTAGTACGTCCAGGAGACGGTCATGCTGGCATTGGCCGGCTCACCGTAGAAGCCCTGGGCCGAGGCACCGAATTTCTTCAGGCTCTCGATGTATTTCTCGTCTGTCACGTTGTTCACGTTCAGTGTCGCATTCCAGTTCCTGGCAAAGTCATAACTTGCCATCAGGTCCAGAACCGCGTAGCTATCCTGCTTGGTAACGATCGCTTCGCCTGCGTTCGGTCCGCTTGTCGCGACACCCTGCTCCTGGGTGATTTCGGACTGCCAGCGAATTTTGCTGCCCAGCTTCAGCCCGTCGACCGCAGGCACCTCCCAGGTAGCCCGCAGTTGGGCCAGGTGCTCGGGCACGAACGACCTGGCGCCACTGCCATCCTTGTCCTCGATGTCCACGTAGGTATACCCGGCGAACAGCTGGATCCGGTCGGTGAGATCGCCCACCACTTCAGCCTCCACGCCACGGCTGGTCAGGCCGTCCACGGCGGTATAGTAGGAGTCGGCGCTGCCCGGGAAGGTACCGGCTGCTTCGGCTACGTTCTGCTGCTCGGTCTGGAACAGAGCGAGTGTGGTATTTACACGATCATCCTGAAACTCACTTTTCAGGCCCAGCTCGTAATTGACGCCATCAATCGGATCCAGGCGGTCGCGGTTAATATCCACCTCTGTCTGGGGCGTGAAGATCTCGGTGTAACTGGCATAGACGGAGTGGTCGTCGTTGATGTCGTAGATCAGTCCGGCGTAGGGCGTCTCCACGGCATCGTAGCTGCTTTCCTTCGTGTTACCGTAGCTTTCGCCCTTGTTATCCAGCCAGGTCAGGCGAAGGCCGGTGATTGCCGTCAGTTGATCGGTGAGCGACCAGCGGGCGGCAGCGTAGGTGGCCGTTTCGCGGTCGGTCCAGTCTGATCCGCCAACGCCATTATCAAACGATGGTTTTGGGTAGTTGCCATCCCATTCGTTCAGCGGCGGCAACGGACTCCCGATGCCCTGACCATAACGGGACTCATCCACCGTCTCTGAGCGAGACCAGGAGGCACCCAGCACCAGTTCATGGACGCGATTTGCAAGCTGGAAAGGGCCGGTCGCATAGGTATCGACGACCCACTGCTCAACGTCAAGGTCGTACTGACTGGGGTAAGCCAGCAGCCCGTCCCCGGTTTCGCGATCCGGGGTGCCATACTGGTAAAAGAGCTCTGAGTCACTCTCATTCTCCAGCCGGAATACCGTACCCTTGGCACGCCAGCCACCGGCAAGCTCCTGCTGGAGTTCCACAAAACTGTTGTGCTGGGTGTTGTCCCAATAGGACCAGTCAGAAGCGGTGCTGGTTGAACGAGCAAAATCCGTTGCCGAACCGTCGGTATAAAATAACGGCAGCGCGCCCCACAGCGGGCTATCCGTGTCGGAAGTCTGGATGGCATGGCCCAGCGTCAGCAACGTGGTGTCCGTGAGGTCTGCTTCCAGCACCCCGTAAAACATCTGCTTTTCATTGCCGTAGCGGTCGAGGTAGGAGTTCTTGTCCTCGTAACCGGCCACGACCCGACCGCGCACGGCACCGGATTCAGACACGGCACCGGAAACATCACCAACAATGCGTTTCTTGTCCCAGGAGCCACCGGTCAGCGCCACGGAAGCGCTGGTATCCGCGGTCGGGCGTTTACGGATGAAGTTGACGGTGGCCGCCGGGCTGCCGGAGCCGGTCATCAGGCCGTTGGCACCTCGAACCACTTCCACGCGATCAAAGAAGGCTGTGTCCAGCTCACCCTGCACGTTGTCATAAACCGCCGGCATACCAACGCCGTCGTACTGGAAGTTATTAATGTCGAAACCCCGTGAGGTGTAGTAGGTGCGGTCTGTTTCTACCGACTCTACGGTGACACCGGTGGTACCTTCCAGTACATCATTGATGTCGTTCTGGGCGAAGTCATCCATTTGTTCGCGGGTTATCACGGTCACTGCCTGGGGCACCTCCCGGTGGGAAAGCTCCATTTTCATGGAGGTCGTGCTGGACCCGCTAATGTAACTCTCCGTCGCTTCCGAAGCCTCCTGACCACGGTTTGCGGTAATTTCCAGGGCTTCCAGTGCCGTTGGCTCGTCTTCCTGGGCAACTGCCACTCCGGGCAAGGCTGCGCACATCATTGCAGTAACAAGGGTTTTTCGGCGAAAGCTGGGCTGGGGATTTCGATACATCAAATGTCTCCGTCATGGTCGGGTCAACGTTGAAATCCCGCATAGTCTAATGCGAATTATTCTTATTTTAAACTGCATTTATAAATTATTGGCAAGCCCACTTCCATGACAACGAACAACTGACTTTCATCGCGCCCCGCACTCAATACTGGCGCAGGTTCCTCAGGAGTATCGACGCCCCTCCCTGAAACATTTGTGGATTTTTTTCCCTGATGGAACTTTTCAAGGAAAAGTTCGGCTGCTATACCTGAAAGAGTCAATGTTCCTGACAGGTGCCGCCCCTACTCAAAACAAAAAGGCACCCGGACCGGCCCGGTTATTCGGGATCCGGCAAAAACGATAACAACAAGACAGAGACAGCCTATGGGAACCTATCTGCTTCGGCGCCTGCTGGCGCTGATTCCTACCCTGCTGATTGCCAGCATCCTGGTGTTCAGTGTGGTTCGCCTGGTACCCGGTAATGTTCTCGACCTGATGCTCAGCGAGAACGATTACTCTGCCAGCAGCCACGACACCCGGGCCGACCTGGAAAGGGCCCTGGGCCTGGATGACCCCATCTACATTCAATATTTCGACTGGATCAGTGACATCGTGCTGCGCGGTGATCTCGGTGAATCCCTGTGGCGCAACACGTCGGTGAACACGGAGATTGCCGAACGACTGCCGGTGACCATTGAACTGGGGGTGCTTTCCCTGCTGATCGCGTTGTCCATTGCTATACCGGTGGGGGTGTACTCAGCGATACGCCAGGAGGCACTGGGGGATCATCTGGGGCGAAGCTTCTCGATCATTGCCCTGGCGGTGCCGAACTTCTGGCTTGGCACCATGGTGGTGATCCTGCCGGCCATGTGGTGGGGGTGGTCGCCACCCAACACAATCGAACCCTTCTTCAGTGATCCCATCGAGAATCTGAAGGTGTTCCTGGTACCCAGCCTGATCCTGGGGGCTTCCCTCTCCGCGGTGGTGATGCGGATGACCCGCACCATGATGCTGGAGGTGCTGCGCCAGGACTACATCCGCACCGCCTGGGCCAAGGGTCTGCGGGAGCGCAAGGTGGTGCTCCGCCATGCGGTCAAGAACGCCATGATCCCGGTTATCACATTGGTGGGCATCCTGGTGCCCATCCTGTTTGGCGGCACGGTCATCATCGAGCAGATTTTCCGCCTGCCCGGCATCGGCCAGCTGCTGCTGGATTCAGTGAGCAACCGGGATTACCCCATCATTACCGGCATTTTCCTGATTTCCGGGGTGGTGGTGATGCTGGTCAACCTGCTGGTGGACCTCTGTTACGGACTGCTGGACCCGAAGGTGCGCTATGACGACTGAAACCACTCCCGCCGCCGTAACCACCCGTGCCACCACGACGCCCCCTCTGCGGGAGCGCCTGGGCGACAACAAGGTGCTTGGCTTTATCGGACGACTGATCAAACAGCGGCCCATGGGAGCCTTTGGTGCTGCCATCTGTATCCTGCTGTTGCTGACGGGCATCTTCGCCGATGTGATCGCCCCCGAGGGCTACAACCACATCAACCCCATCGACCGCCTCAAGCCGCCCTCGGCGGAATACTGGCTGGGCACCGACCAGCTGGGCCGCGACCTCTTTGCCCGTATCGTCCACGGCGCCCAGCTATCCGTGATCGTTGCCTTTGCCGCCACCACCCTGTCCATCGTGATCTCAGCCGTCATCGGCATTACCAGTGGCTATTTCGGGGGGCGCTTCGACATGGCCAGCCAACGGGTCGTGGACGGCTGGATGTGCTTTCCGGACCTGATCATCCTGATTGTCGCCGTGTCGGTACTGGGACCCGGCACCTGGCAGGTCATTCTGATACTGGGGCTGCTGTTCGGCATTTCCGGGTCCCGGATCGTGCGCAGCTCGGTACTCAGCGTAAAACAGAACATCTACATCCATGCAGCCCAGTCCATGGGGGCGTCTACCCTGCGCATCCTGGTGATGCATATCCTGCCCAACGTCATGGCGCCCATCATTGTGCTGTTTACCACCCGGCTGGCGGCAGTGATCCTGGCGGAATCCGGCCTGAGCTTCCTGGGTCTGGGCATTCCCCCACCCGCGCCGAGTTGGGGTGGCATGCTGAGTCTCGACGGTCGCAGCTATATGTTCCAGGCGCCCTGGCTCGCCATCGTCCCGGGGGTTGCTCTAACCATTGCCGTCTTCGGCATCAATATGTTCGGTGATGCCCTGCGGGACATGCTCGATCCACGCATGAAAGGCGCCGGTTCAGGTCGGTACGTGGCTGCAGTCCGGCGTGACCGTCCCTCATCCATGAGACCCGCCGGAGGTAAGGCCCAATGAGCGAAGCCATCGCCAACCAACCCCTGGGCAACGCGAGCGCGCCTGGAACCACCAGTTCGCTGTTGCAGGTCGACAGTCTGCGCACCGTGTTTCGCCAGGGTCGTAGAGAGGTAAAGGCCGTGGATGGTGTTTCTTTCTCCGTCGCCCGGGGCGAAACCCTGGCCATTGTCGGTGAAAGTGGCTCCGGCAAGAGTGTCACCGCCATGTCCCTGCTGCGCCTGATACCCAGCCCTCCGGGGGAGATCATCGACGGAGATGTGTTCTTTGACGGACGCAACTTGCTGGACATGACCGAGGATGAACTGCGGGATATCCGGGGCAATGAAATCGCCATGATCTTCCAGGAGCCCATGACCTCCCTGAACCCGGTACTGACGGTCCGCCAGCAGCTGGCAGAGCCCATGCGCGTGCACCACAAGGTAAAGGAAGAGGATATCGAAGCCCGTTGCCTCGACCTCTTGCGCCAGGTACGCATCCCGGACCCGGAAACCCGGCTGGACGCCTACCCGCACCAGTTCTCCGGCGGCATGCGACAGCGGGTCATGATCGCCATGGCGCTGGCCTGCGAGCCACGGTTACTGATCGCCGACGAGCCCACCACCGCGCTCGATGTGACGGTACAGGCCCAGATCCTGGAACTACTGAAAGACCTCACCCGCCAGCACGGGTCGTCAATGATCCTGATCACCCACGATCTGGGTGTGGTCGCCCGCTACGCCGACCGTATCAATGTCATGTATGCCGGACGGGTGGTTGAGTCCGGTACCGCCCTGGAAATCTTCGAGCAGCCCCGCCACCCCTACACCCTTGGCCTGATCAATTCCATGCCCCGGCTGGACGCATCGGAGAAGGCACGGCTGATCCCCATCGAGGGCCAGCCACCGGATCTGGGCAACCTGCCGCCGGGATGCCCGTTCAGTCCACGCTGCCCATTTGCGGTGGACCAGTGCCGCCGGGAGGACCCGCCCCTGGAGCCATACCAGGGCCAACACCTGAAAGCTTGCTGGGTGAATGTCGATGAGTGATACACCGTTACTGGAAGTCCGCAACCTCAAGGTTCATTTCAAGCTGCCCGGAACCCTGCTGCGCCCGAAATCCGGGGGCTCGGTGAAGGCCGTCGACGGCGTGAGCTTTCACCTTAACCGGGGCGAGACCCTGGGGCTGGTGGGTGAAAGCGGCTGCGGCAAGTCCACCACAGGTATGGCGGTGCTGCGGATGACGCCGGTCAGTGGCGGAGAGATTCACCTGGAAGGGGAGGACATCACTCACCTCAACGGTCGGGCATTGCGGCCACTGCGCAGGCGCATGCAGATGATCTACCAGGATCCGTTTGGCGCCCTGGACCCACGAATGCGGGTGTTGGACATCATCGGTGAACCCCTGAAAGTCCACAAACTGGTTACTGGCCGAAAAGCCTACCACCAGGAGGTGCTGCGCCTGATGGACCTGGTGGGCTTGCTGCCAGACATGTGCGAACGCTACCCCCATGAGTTTTCCGGTGGCCAGCGCCAGCGTATCGGTATTGCCCGGGCGCTGGCGGCGCAACCGGATGTAATCATCTGTGACGAACCCGTCTCGGCACTGGATGTGTCCATCCAGGCCCAGATCATCAACCTGCTCAAGGACCTGCAGGAGGAGCTGGGACTGACCTACCTGTTCGTCGCCCATGACCTGGCGGTGGTCCGGCATATCTGCGACCGGGTTATGGTGATGTACCTTGGGCATGTGGTTGAGGTAGCAGACAGCGAAACCCTCTATACCAACCCCCAACACCCCTACACCCAGGCGTTGCTGTCCGCCATTCCCATACCCGATCCCAGGGCCGAATCCCGGCGGGAGGTAGACCCGTCCATCGAGGGCGAAGTACCCAGCCCGGTGAATCCCCCCAGTGGCTGCCCTTTCCATCCCCGCTGTAAACACGCGACCGACGTCTGCAAGCAAGTAGCACCAACCCTGCAGGATACCGAAGACGGCCATGGGGTTTCCTGCCACCTGTATGAGCCACAATCCGAGGCCGAACCCAGCACAAGAGTTGCTTCCATGGCGTAGCTAGCGCCTGAACGCAATGTGGAGTGCGCCTGCACTTCTGACACAACGAGGAAAAGGTGAGACCTATGCACCCGATGAAAACAACAAGAAAGCACCTCCTGACGGCTGCTATCGCAGCTACCCTTCCCCTGGGCGCCCTGGCGGAGGCACCGCCGGATGACCCTGGCGGCATGATCAATGTGGCCAACATCTACTTCACACTGGACGCGGTCACCTGGGACACTTCCAAGTGGAACTGGAAAGCCAACCACGACATGCTGTTCATGGACCACCTGATCATGGGCGACCTGCAATACGGTCCCCGGGGCAGCAACGAGAATGACTTCATTGCCCAGGCCTTCATTCCGGAACAGCACTACACCGGCGATCTGGCCGAGAGCTGGGAGGTGAAAAAGGACCCGCTGCGTATCGAGTTTACTCTGCGTGAAGGGGTCTACTGGCAGGCGAAAGAGGGCGTCATGGAGCGCCGCGAGGTAGTCGCCGAGGATATCATCAACCACTTCGAGACCATGAAGGCCAGCGACCGCTACATCCCCACCTACTGGGACTTCATTGATGAGTGGAAAGCCGAGGGTGACCGCAAGGTCGTGGCCTACCTCAACGAGTTCAACGGCAACTGGGGTTACCGGATCGGCTGGGGCTACTACGACGGCATCATGCCCCCCGAATGGCATAACCTCAGTGGCGAGCAGCGGGCCGACTGGCGCAATGCCACTGGCACCGGCCCGTACATGCTGACCGAGGTGAACCGCGGTCGTGAACAGGTCTACAAGGCCAACGAGGACTACTGGGACACCACCACCATTGACGGCAAAACCTATGACCTTCCGCTGAACGACGGTGTGGTCTACAACATCATCAAGGACGAAGCCAGCTCTATCGCTGCCCTGCGCAGTGGCCAGGTCGACATCCATGAGTCCGTACGCTGGCAGTTTGTGGATGAACTGAAGAAGACCGCGCCGGATCTCAAGTTCAAGAGTGCACTGCGAACAGAAGGCACCTACATCGCCCTGCGCACAGACAAGGAACCCTTCAATGACGTGAGGGTGCGCCGCGCCATGAACCTGGCGGTGGATCAGCGTGCCATCCAGCAATCCCTGCTCAACGGCGAGGGTGCGCTGCTGAACTACCCGTTCTCCCAGCGCTGGGAGTCACTGTATACCCCGCTTGAGGAACTGTCAGAAGAAGCCCAGGCCATGTTCGGGCACGATCCGGAAAAGGCCAAGGCGCTGCTCGCGGAAGCCGGTTACCCCGACGGGCTCGAGTTTGACCTGCAGGTCTGCTCCTGTGACCCCTACCACGTGGACATGGTGGCCATGCTGCAGGCCTATTACCAGATGGCTGGCATCACCATGAACATCAAGACCCTGGAATACGGCGCCTTCCGTTCCCAGATGCGGGATGAGAACCAGGCCGATGGTTACCTGATGGATAACGGTGAGGGCAACCCGTTCTCGGTGCTGCGCAAAAGTTACCTGACTGACCAGACCTGGAATCCGTCGTTCTACGCCGATGAAACCTTCGACAAGATGTGGAACACGGCGCTCCACGAGACAGACGTGGAAAAGCAGAACGAGATGCTGCGGGAAATGAACGAGTACATCATCGAGGAAGCGGTGCCCCAGGTATGGTTGCCGACCCAGGAGTTCTATATCGCCTGGTGGCCCTGGGTGAAAAACTACCACGGTGAACTCCGGGTGGGTGCGGTGCGCCCCGCCCCCATCTATGCCCGTATCTGGATCGACGAGGAACTCAAGGAAGAAATGGGCTACTGATCCGCCCCCCGGGTGCCACAGGAGGTGACACCCGGGCCTTATTCCACCAGGGTTTATCCGGATGTTGTCAGGGAGGATCCATGACAGACCAGCCAATAACACCACTAAGCCAGTTCGTCGAGCACCCCAGCCAGCGGGCCACACCGCTCGATGTACTGAAGGAAGCCCGTCGCCGGTGGCTGCGGGGAGAACGCATCAGCCTCAACGAGCTTGCCGAGACCGTCGGCATCGGCCGCACCACCCTGTTCCGCTGGGTGGGCACCAAGGAATTGCTTATGGCCGAAATCATGTGGTCGCTCTACGAGCCAACCCTGCAAGAGGCCCGCAAACAGGCCTGTGGCTCGGGGGCAGAGTACATCGCCAATATCTGCCGTTTCACCATGACAGCGGTCATCAACTCACGGCCCCTGCGGCAGTTTATCGGTGATGATCCACAGTTCGCCCTGCAGATACTCACCTCGACGCGCCTGCTCCAGGAGCGACGGCTGAACGCCATGAAGCAGCTACTGACGGAAGAGATTGAGAAGGGCACGATCGATCCAGGCCTGGAAATCGACAGCCTGGCACTGGTCATTATCCGCCTGACCGAATCCTTCACCTACAGCGATCTGATCGTTGGCCGGCCACCCGCCATTGACGAGGCCTGCAAAGCGATTCGCACCCTCTGCGGTGACCGCCAGCAACCTCACTCAGCTGCCTGAGCGTAAACGGCCGATTCCGCTGATGACGGCGACCAGCACCGCGCCGGCCAGCACACCGACGGCACCATCCGCCAGTACCGGACCGAGGGTGCCCATGAAGGAACCGAGCCCTGCTGTCTGCTCTCGGATCCAGGCGTAAAGCGGATGTATACCGTGGACCAGGATACCACCGCCTACCAGGAACATGGCGGCGGTGCCTACCACTGAGAGGCCTTTCATCAGCCAGGGTGCGGCGGTCAGAATACCTGACCCGATAGCCTGTGCCGTGGAGGAGGTTTTTCCGGACAGGTGCACACCAAGGTCATCCAGCTTGACGATGCCCGCCACCAGACCATAGACACCTACCGTGACCGCCGCCGCAATGACCACCAGTACCGTAAACTGCATGGTTATTGGCTGGTCACTCACGGTACCCAGGGTAATGGCGATAATTTCGGCCGACAGGATAAAGTCCGTGCGGATCGCGCCCTTGATTCTGTCCTTCTCGAGGGCCTTGAGATCCTTACCCGGATCGGCGACGGCCTCACGTAACGCCTCCCGGTGTTCGGCCTCTTCCTTGCTGTGCAACCACTTGTGGACCAGCTTTTCGAAGCCTTCATAACAGAGGAACGCACCACCGAGCATCAGTAACGGCGTAATCAGCCAGGGCAGGAAGAAACTGATGGCCAGGGCCAGGGGAACCAGGATGACCTTGTTGATGGCCGAACCCTTTGCCACGGCCCAGACCACCGGCAACTCCCGGGCAGGCCTGACACCGGTCACCTGCTGGGCGTTCAGGGCCAGGTCATCCCCCAGTACGCCAGCGGTCTTCTTGGCGGCGACCTTGGTCATAACGCTGACGTCGTCGAGGAGGGTGGCTACATCATCAAGCAGGGTAAGCAGGCTGGCGCCGGCCATGGCAGTGATCTCCTTTCAAGCGTTCCAAATCCGGTGATGGAAAGGGCAGGCATGTCAGTGAATCGACCAGGACAACTCCATCCCGTGCGATCCTTTTGGTCATCATAATCCCATAGCACGGGCTGCAACCTGGTTTTTCAAAGGAGCTGCGCGGTCCAGCCAGCGCATACCTGTGCTGCGCAACCAGCGCAGGGGCAGTTCATCCCGGGCAAAGAGTTGTTTGAAGCCCTCCATCGCCGCCATCATCGCCAGGTTCTCGCCCTTGCGGCGACGCTGATAGCGCTGCAGCAGTATCAGGTCGCCCGGTGATTCCTGCCTCTCCATGGCCCGTTGCAGTTCGGCCAGCAAGGCGATCACGTCACCATAGCCAAGGTTCGCGCCCTGCCCCGCCAGCGGGTGGATGGTGTGGGCAGCGTCACCGATCAGGGCAAGCCCGGGTTGCACATACTGCTTGCTGTGGCGCTGGCGCAGGGGAAAGGCATGGCGCTTTGAGACGGCTTCCACCGCACCCAGCCGCCCCTCGAGAGCCCTGCCCAATACGGTGCAGAAGGGGTCGCCCTCCAGGGACAGCAGTTCCCGGGCGCGGTCCGTATCCTGGGACCAGACGATGGAGCAGAAGTGACCGCTATCGTTAGCGTCATCGCTTCGCAGGGGCAGGAACGCCAGTGGACCAGTAGCGGTGAAGCGCTGCCAGGCAGTGTTCTCATGGGTGCGTTCGGTCCGCACGGTACAGACGATGGCTTCCTGGTCGTAGTCCCACTCCCGGGTGGGCAGCCCGGCCCATTGGCGGATCCGGGAATGCGCGCCGTCAGCACCCACGACCAGGGCAGCGGTCAGTTGCTCACCGCCGGACAGCTCCAGCCGCCATCCCTGCTCACAGCTTGCCATACCAGTCACCGACTGGCCGTCAAAACAGTTTAGCTCAGATGCTTCCACCTGCAGGAACAGCCCCCGGACCAGGTTACGATTCTCGATAATGGTGCCCAGGGACGGAGCGCCCAGTTCATCTGCCTCGAAACGGATACGGCCAATGGCCTCCCCATCCCAGACATCCATGACGGTGTAGGGACAATGGCGAGTTTCGGTGGCCCTTTGCCACGCGCCCAGCTGTTCCAGCAGGCGCTGACTGGCCAGGGAGATAGCGCTGACCCGGGGCTCAAAGTCATCCACGCCGGCGGCTTCAGCCGGTGTCGCGGTCAGGGATGACAGTGGTGCGGTTTCCACCAGTGCCACCCGCCAGCCCTGGGTCGCTGCACCGAGTGCCAGTGCGCTACCGGTCATGCCGCCGCCGACAACGGCGATGTCGAAATGGCTCATTGCCAGTGCTCCTCCCTGCGATCCGCAGCCAGGCCACCGGTGCCCAGCCCCATGGCCTGGCGGGCAAACCAGCGCTTGGCGCCGGGCACGATATCCAGCCCGGCCAGGCCGGCACTGCGGGCAATACCAGGTGCCGGATACTGGCCACCGAACAGGCGCACCAGGGTGTCCGAGAAGCCCACTGTCTGACGCTGGTCGGCTTGGTGAGCTTGCTGGTAACGGGCCAGGACCTGCAGATCGCCGGGGGAACGGCCGGCCTGACTGGCCAGGCGGAAAGCCTCCACCAGGGCCATCAGCCCCCGCAATGCCAGGTTGAAGCCCTGGCCGGCCACCGGGTGCAGGGAATGGGCGGCGTTACCCACAAGCGCCACACCGGGGCGAATGGTTTCGCGGGCCAGGGTCAGCGACAGGGGGTAATGGTGAGGCTCGCCAAAGCGGGTAAAACGCCCCAGCCGCCAGCCGAAGGCCGCCTGCAGGCGCTCGCAGCGTGTGGCGTCGTCCAGCGCGAGAATTTCTTCCAGCTCCACCGGTGACAGCGTCCACACCAGCGCGGAACGGTGGCCGGGCTCAGGGCCGCCCACCTGGGGCAAGAGTGCCATGGGCCCCCGGTCGGTAAAGCGCTCCCAGGCGGTGCCCTGGTGGGGGAGCTCGGTACTGACATTGGCGATCAGCGCATACTGGTCGTAGTCTTCCCGGGTCACTTCAATACCCAGGGCTTCACGCAGGCCCGAGCGGCCGCCATCGGCGACCACCAGGCAGCGGGCGTTGAGGACTTCCTCCTGCCCTTCGTCGCCTTCGCTGCCCTCTCTGACCGTGACCTGGACACCGCCTTCCCGGGTAGTCACCGAGGTGGCCCGGGCCGGCGCCAGCCATCGGATCGCTGACTCTGCACGCAGGGCATCCATCAGGCAAAGGCCCAGCCAGCGGTTGTCCGCCACATAGCCCAGCGCAGGCTGGTGATGATCCTCGGCCGCCAGCCGGGTTACCCCCAGGCGCCCACGCTCGGACACGTGGATATGACGAATGGCTGCTGCCTGTTGCTCGATAGCTGACCACAGACCGAGATGTTCAAAGATCTGGCGGGAGCCCCAGGAAAGTGCCGTGGAGCGGGCGTCGTAACTGGGCTGGTAATCCGTCGGGGCCGGTTGCTCTGACAGCGGAAACGCTTCCACCACCGTCACCCGGTAATCCGGAATCAGGCGGGCAATTGCCAGCGCCAGGGTGGCACCGGCCAGCCCGCCACCGGCAATCAGTATGTCCGTCTCAAAGGTCTGCATGGGGTTCCGGACCGGCTCCTGTTACTCTGCTAGTAAAGCGACGCTATCAGGCCTCTGCCATCAGGGCTTCCACTTCGGCGATATTCTTGGGCACCGCATCCGTGAGCACCCGGCAGCCATCCCTGGTGACAGCCACGTCGTCTTCGATACGGATACCGATGCCACGCCACCGGGGGTCTACATCCATATTGTCCGGGGCGACATACAGTCCGGGTTCCACGGTAAGTACCATGCCCGGTTCCAGTACACGCCAGGCGTCCCCGACCTTGTAGTCACCCACATCATGCACGTCCATACCCAGCCAGTGGCCGGTACGGTGCATGAAGAAAGGCCGGTACGCCTCTTTTTCCAGTGCCTCCGCCAGGGAACCCTGGATCAGCCCCAGGTCGATAAGGCCCTGGGTCAGTACCTCAAGGGCAGCCTCGTGTGGCATGTTCCAGTGATTGCCCGGGCGAACCGCATCAATGGCCGCATACTGGGCTTCCAGCACCACTTCATAGAGCGCCCGCTGGGGCTCGCTGAAGGTGCCGCTCACCGGGAAGGTGCGGGTGATATCCGAGGCATAGCAATCCAACTCGCAACCGGCATCGATCAGCACCAGGTCGCCCTCTTTCAGCGGGGCGCTGTTCTCGATGTAGTGAAGTACACAACCATTGGCACCGGAGCCGACAATGGACGGATAGGCGGTGTTGCGGGCGCCGTGTTCCATAAAGGTATGGATCAGCTCAGCTTCCAGCTGATATTCATAACCGCCCTTGCGGGCGCGCTTCATGGCCCTGCAGTGGGCTTCTGCACTGATCTGGCCGGCCTTGGCCATAACCTTGATCTCGTTGGCGCTTTTGTAGAGGCGTAGATCGTGGAGCAGGTGCTCCAGCGCCACAAACTCACCGGGGGGCTGGGCCCCTGCCCGCACCTTGCTGCGGATCAGCTTGATCCAGTCCATGACCCGGGCATCGAATGCCTGGTCCCGCCCCAGGGGGTAATAGACCCGGCTGCGGCCTTCGATCATGCCCGGCAGGATGTCGTCGATATCGGCAATCGGGAAGGCGTCGTCCAGGCCGTAGTGTTCGATAGCGCCGTCGGGACCGGTAATGGAGCCGTCCCATTGCTCCTTCTCCGGGTTGCGCTCCCGGCAGAAAAGCACCGACTCGCCATGCTCACGCCCCGGAATCAGCACCACCACAGCCTCGGGCTCACCAAAGCCGGTCAGATACTGGAAATCGCTGTCCTGGCGGAACGGGAAGAGGACGTCCCGGTTACGGGTACACTCCGGGGCCGCTGGCAGGATGGCAATGCTGTCCTTCGCCATCAGCTCCATCAGCCGGCGCCGACGCTCGGCGTGTTCATTCATCGGAATCCACGGACTCATAGGGTCTCCTGGTACGGGCTGTCAGTGCAGGGTCTGGCCTGCGGAAGGCGGTGTCTGCTCCGGGGGATTGAATTCGGTAAATACGGAAATCACCCCCAGGCGGACGTACTCGGTGATGTCGTTGAGCTGGACTTCCGAGGCCTCGTCACCATCGTCGGCCTCTTCTACCTGACTGATAGCCACCAGGTCCTCGATCAGTTCACGGATCTCGTCAGGGGCTTCTCCCAGGCGCTGACCGGCAGCGAGGGCCATACCCTCAAGAAAACCCCGCACCCACGCGGAAAGGGCCTGCAGGCGCTGGTCAAACGCGTAGTCATCTTCCGGCAGCAGCGGCTGGAACGCCATGTCAGTAGCGCGCAACCGGTCGAGGGTCTGGTGATAGGCCTCGTCCATAAAGGCCGGCAACTCCGGCGGCAGGTCATCGTCGCTGGTCAGTGCACCCGGGGCGATACCAACGTGTTCACACACTACCTCGAGCCATTGTTGCTCACTGAGGCGGGCACCTGCTGCCAGCCGGCCGCAGAGGCCGCCATGAAGTTCAGAGGGATGGCTGAACGCCCGACAACGGGTGAAAAGATTCGCCCAGCCTTCGAAATCGTCGGTACGGGAACCCGGGGCTGCGTTATCAGTCATTAAAGCGCTTTACCTGTTCGCTGAGTGGGTTTCCAATCCTACCATTTCCGCCAGGACTGCGGCACATCCGGGCAAAATTCCTTGACCTGGATCGATGCATCAGTAAATTATGTTATAACATTTCACTTTGGGACAGATTCCATGGCCATGTCCACCGTCAGAAACCTCGCCCTCACCTTCACGCTGTCGTCCCTGTTGCTACCGGTTACCGTCTATGGGCAGGATGGCCAGAGGGCACATGTCCACGGGGCAGCGCAGCTGCAGGTGGCCATTGAAGACAGCTCCGCCGAGCTGATCCTGCGCACACCGGCTGCCAACCTGGTTGGATTCGAACACGCACCCCGGGGGTCTGGGCAGGAGAAGGTTCGCAAGGACGCCCTTCAATGGCTGGAAATCAATGCGCTGATCCAGACGCCAGCCAATGACTGCGCGGTCAGTGCCGCCAGCATTCACCAGATCGGGGGAGTGGGCCATGACCACGGGCACGACCATGATCACGGCAACGGCGATGGCCCGAAAGAAAGCGGACACAGCGATGTCGAGGTCACTCAACGGCTCAGCTGCGACAGTGCGTTGTCGGGAACCTTGTCAGTGCCGCTGATGGAACGCTTCCCCGGCATTGAAAGTCTGTCAGTGGACTGGATCACAGCCACCGGTCAGGGTCACAGCGAACTGAAAGCGGGGGAAACCGCTCTCACCCTGTCACGATAAAGCCCCATCAGTCACAGGAGCCGGCCTGAACACAACAGGGCCGGCTTATAACATGCTGTCAGCGTCGTCCATTTCGTACAGTTCTACCTCTTCGCTGACCAACGTGTAGGATGCGGCGGCAATATCATTTTCCACAGACTCGGTTTTCAGGGTGCCCTGCACCCAGACAGGCTCATAGAGCGCGCCAAGGGTAAAACCGGGCTTGTAGGTAACATGGATAATCTGGTTCGGCGGCGGAGGTGGCACATGGATACAGGCACCGTAGTAGGGCACCAGGAAGAACTCCACAATACGCTGGTCGCTTCCAATCGTTTTCAGCGGCACCACAAAACCGGGGATGCGGACTTCAACGCCGTCCATCTCAGGCACCACCCGACCGGTCATGATCTCGTCCGGGAGCTCTACCGGACCATCACCCTCGTGCTCGATCTGCGGCAGACTTTCCAGCAGCCGAAGGTCCTCCTCAGGCATAAGCTCGAGCCAGTCCAGCTCTCGCCATTGGCCATGGGCGCTGCCCGCAAACAACAGGAGCACCAGCACCGCGAACCGGAACAGCAACACAGCTCGGGGGAATATCGCCATGAAAAGTCTCCTGCAATCGAAAAAAGGGGCCGGACAACCTCAACAGCCGGCAGGCCGGGGTATCATGCCACGGCGACACGACGCTTCCCATGACCATTGAACGGAAATCAGGTTCCCGACGCCGATGATCATCAAAACCACCAACCTTTGCTGGCAATGGCCGCGACAAACCGCCCGGCTCCGCTTTCCGGATATCTCGTTGCCGGCCGGCGAGCACCTGTTTATCCATGGGCCCAGCGGCAGCGGCAAGACCACCCTGCTGAGTCTGCTCAGCGGCCTGAACCGGGCCACCCTGGGCAGCATCCGGGTTCATGGCCAGGACCTGGCCCGCCTGTCCGGTAGTGCCAGGGACCGCCTGAGAGCGGACCGCACCGGTGTCATCTTCCAGCAGTTTAACCTGGTGCCCTACCTGTCAGCCCTGGACAACGTCACCCTGCCGTGCCGGTTGTCCAGGCATCGCCGACAACAGGCCGGTGATCCCGCAGATGCAGCCCGCCAGTTGATGACCGCGCTCGGGCTCCCTGTGGAAATCTTCACCCGCAAGGCACCGGAACTGAGCACCGGTCAGCAACAGCGGGTAGCCGCAGCCCGGGCCCTGATCGGTGCGCCACCACTGATCCTGGCCGATGAACCCACCTCGGCCCTGGACGTGGTAAACCGTGACCGGTTTGTGGCGCTGTTGCTGGAGCAGGCAGCCCGTACCGGATCCAGTGTTGTGTTCGTCAGTCACGACCCCGCCCTGGCCAGCCATTTCGGCAACCACCTGGAATTGCTGACCGAGACCGAGACGGAGGCGAACCCATGAAGCCATCCCTGGCCCTTTCCCTGGCCACAGCCAGCCTCTGGCATCGCCGTCGCATACTGCTGCTGGTCACCCTGACCCTGACCCTCAGCGTTTCCCTGCTTCTCGGCGTCCAGTACCTGCGCACGGAGGTTCGCCAGTCTTTCAACAGTGCGGTGTCCGGCACCGACCTGATTATCGGTGCCCGCAGTGGCGAACTGAACCTGCTGCTGTATAGCGTGTTCCATATCGGCCACGCCACCAACAACCTGGGCTGGAACTCATTCCAGGAACTGGCTGGGGATGACCGTATCGACTGGTTAATCCCCCTGTCCCTGGGGGACAATTACCGGGGCCATCGCGTGGTGGGCACGGACAGGCGCTTCCTGGATTACTATCAATACGGAGACGACCAGCCGCTGCAACTGGTCAAAGGCCAGTGGTTCAGCGACGTATTCGAAGTCGTGCTGGGCGCCCAGGTGGCGCGCACCCTCGGTCATCGGACGGGCGACGAGATCGTACTGTCCCATGGAGGAGGACGCACCAGCTTCGTGAAACATGACCAGCACCCGTTCCGGGTGAGCGGTGTCCTTGCTGCTACCGGAACGCCGGTGGACCGGGGTGTCTATGTGAGCCTGGAGGGGCTGGAGGCCATTCATATCGGCTGGGAAGCCGGTGTACCCGCTCCCGGTCGCACGCTTTCGGCGGACGCCGCACGCATCCGGGAACTGACGCCGGACACCATTACCGCCGCCCTGGCCGGAATCAAGCGACCGATACTCACCTTCCAGGTGCAGCGGGACATTAACCAGTATGCCGGGGAGCCATTGTCCGCCATTCTTCCGGGCGTTGCGCTGGCCCAGCTGTGGCAGGTGCTCGGGCAGTTCGAACTGCTTCTGATGGGCATTACAGCTTTCGTGGTTGTGATCAGCCTGACGGGCCTGGTGACGGTGTTACTGACCCTGCAAACCCATCGGCACCAGGAAATCGCCGTACTGAGAGCCAATGGTGCATCGCCCTCCCTGATCGCCAGCCTCTACCTGCTGGAATGTACCGGGCTTGCTGTCACAGCAACGGCGCTGGCCACCGGACTCTGGTACCTGGCGCTGCTGGCCGTCGCACCCTGGCTGCTGGATACCTTTGGCCTGGCCATTAACCTGAGGCCACTCACCGGGGTGGAGAGCCTGCTACTTCTCTCAGTGCCCCTGTCCGGCCTGGTGGTCGGTTCCATACCTGCCTTCCAGGCCTGGCGCCTGGGCAACCGACCGTCCGGGTGGGGGGCAGAATAACCTCGCCGGGGAATACCGTCGCCCGGGATGGGACGCGAGTCACACCAAGATGACAGACTGGCAAATTGACCCGTTTCGATAGCCCACTTATAGTTGGTCGAGTATGGTGTGAAAGCGCCAGTGAATGAAGTGCCAGACCGAAAGGGGCCACTGGTGACCAAATGCCCCGTCACGTAGCGGAATGTCTATGGAACAGTCAGATTTGCAGGCCATGGCGGAGAAGCTGGACCGCCTGATTGAGCGCTGTCGCAAGCTGGAGCAGGATAACGCTGCCATGCGCGAGCTTCAGGACGAATGGAACCGGGAGCGGGCGCAACTCATCCAGCGCAACGACCTGGCCAAGAACCGCATAGAAGCCATGATTGGCCGCCTTCGGGCCCTGGAGCACCACTGATGTCGAAGTCCCCCACTACGGTCGAAGTCAGCATCCTCGACAAGGATTACCTGGTCGCCTGTCCTGTAGACCAGCAGGATGCCCTGCGCCGGGCAGCCCGCCACTTGGACAGCAAGATGCGGGAAATCCGCACAACGGGCAAGGTGCTGGGCACGGAGCGCATCGCCGTTATGGCCGCCCTGAACATTACCCATGAGCTGCTCGAGGACTCCAGCATGTCCGGCGCCGCTGATGACCTGCTCAGGTCCATGGACGAAAAGCTGGACAGCGCCCTCGGTGGCAGCCAGCCTGCAACAGATTCTGGCAATAGCCGAGATAACAGAAATTAAACCGTTAACGGTTGCATCCGCCCCGGCCTGTACCCGTATAATGGATTCAACTTCCTGGGCTGTTCGCTGGTCGGATACGTCCTCGAGCCGATGCGCAACACCCAGGTGGCTACTTCAGGGCATTGTGAGCAAGTCCCCCGCGAAGGGGAAAGCCTGATATGTCACAGCGGCCACCACCTTGAACCCTGGGTTCAAGGGCCACATCCGATAACGGCAGCCCGGGAAGCTTATTTCATTTAACCCTGCCGTTGACGTGACGCACACTTTCCAGAATCTTTCAGATTTCGAGCCAGACACCGCCCGGGACCGCAAGGCCCTGCGCTGGCACTTGCGCCAGGCGCGCCGGGAGCTCAACCCCCAGCAGCAACAAGACGCCGCCATTGGCCTTGCCAACACGCTGCGAAAGCACCCCAGAGTGATGGGTGCCCGGCATATAGGCCTGTACCTGCCCAACGACGGCGAGATTGATCCCGGCCAGTTCATGGCCCAGAGCCAGCGGCGAGGCATGCACTTCTACCTGCCGGTACTGCACCCCATTCATTCCGGCCAACTGGCATTCTGTCGTTACGACGCCACCACCCCAATGGCCCCCAATCGCTTTGGCATACCTGAGCCGGTTTTCCACAGCCGCCGCATTCGACCGGCCTGGTCGCTGGATGTGGTGCTGATGCCACTGGTGGGATTTGATGAAGAAGGCGGCCGCCTGGGAATGGGGGGAGGTTTCTACGACCGCAGCTTTGCGTTTACCCGGATACGTCCAAGGCTTCGACCCACCCTGATCGGGCTGGCCCATGAACTGCAGAAAGTACAGAAATTACCGGTGGAACCCTGGGATATACCGCTGGATGCAGTTGTGACCGACCACAGGATCTACAGGACGGACTAAAGCAAGGGGGCTACTCAGCCTTCGCTGCGCTGACCGCTCAGCCACTGCCCCTGGGCGCTGATTTCAGCAGGAATGACCCGGGGTTCGTCCTCAGAAACCCCGAAAGACGTCAGCCCGGTCGCCGCCAGCCCTATTACGAATAACAGAACCACCGTACGAATCATGTCCGGCTTGCGCCTCATTGCCTCTCCTCCACGAATGAGCTGACCGCTCAACCCAGCGAC
>Ga0098066_1000152_pt1 | contig 25469 bp, 24 predicted proteins | sample 25BtaG_FD_76332 | JGI IMG/M metagenome (GOLD analysis project Ga0098066, IMG submission 76332) | Marine viral communities from Cariaco Basin, Caribbean Sea - 25B_WHOI_OMZ_CsCl | ecosystem: Environmental > Aquatic > Marine > Oceanic | place: Caribbean Sea: Cariaco Basin | collected 2014-11-08
CCCCCGGGCCCGCCCCCGAATAAAAGTCCCATACTCGCCAGCTGGAACCAAAAACAAACCCTTGACCTATGAGCAACTCACAGGTTCTAGTCTAAGCTCATATCAACCGAATACCGGATAAACCCAATGAAAGTAAGCGAACTGGCAAAGGCGGCAAGGGTAAAGCCGGACACGGTCCGGTTCTACACCCGGGAGGGCCTGTTAAACCCAACACGCAACCCGGACAACAACTACCAGCAGTACGATGCCGAAGACCTGCGACGATTGCGGTTTGCCCGCAAGGCGCGGCAGCTGGGGTTCTCGCTGCCGGAGATTCGCTCCATCCTGGACCAGGCGGATGAGCATCATTCCCCCTGCCCCATGGTCCGCGAAGTGTTCGAGGACCGACTCGCCCAGGTGGAGAAAGAGATCGAACAGCTGCAGCAGTTGCGGGAACGCATGCAGAGCGCCCTCACTGCCTGGCAGGCAATGCCGGACGGCACACCCGACGGCCACACCATCTGCCGGCTGATCGAACACTGGGACAACGACACCCCATCCAGGCCCGAGGAGGACCGCCACCATGGCTGAAGCTGAAATGGAAACCCTGGTACCGGCCCTGTCAATTACTGGCGCCAGCTGTCAGGGTTGCGCCAAAAAGATCCGGGCGGCCCTGGAGCCCCTTACCGGCAGCACTGACCGCGTTGAAGTGGACCTGGAGAACCAGACCGTGGCACTGCCAGCTGATACCGACCTGGCCGATGCGGCCCAGCGGGTCACCGATGCCGGCTACCCGGCTGAACCCCTGTGGCAGCCGGCACTCTCGGTTTCCGGTGCTACCTGCCAGGGTTGTGCCCGCAAGATTCGCAACGCCCTGGAACCACTAACCGGCGCGCCGGAGCGCACCCATGTGGATCTGGAAAAGCAGACCATTCTGCTGATGCCCGGTATTGACCGGAACGACGCGGCTGAACGAGTAACGGAAGCCGGGTACCCGGCACGGCCCCTGAACGACGAAGAGCCCGTCGAACCGGAGCAGCCAGAGCAGGAAACAAACAGGACCCACAAAACACCTGAGCACGACGAAACTCCGGAAGCGGATTTACCGGCGCCAGCCAGCAACGATGACCAGGTGCAACTCTCGGTGACCGGTGCCACCTGCGCCTCCTGCGTGGCCACCATCGAAAAGGCCCTGATGTCCGTCAAGGGCGTGACCGGCGCCCATATGAACCTGGCCGACAACACCGCCACCGCCACCGGCGACGCCGACCCCGATGCCCTGGTGCAGGCCGTGGAGAGTGCCGGCTATGGCGCCAGCGTCATCGAAGACCCGGACGCCGCCGATGAGCAGAAGCAGGCGCAGGATCGCAAACAATACCGGGACATGATGATCAAGATGGCGGTCAGCCTTGGCCTGGGTATCGGGCTTATGGCCTATGGCATGGGCTTCGGTTCCATGATGATCAGCGATGCCAACCAGCTGACCTGGATCAACCTGGGCATACTGACCTTCGCCGTCATGGTCGTCACCGGCGGGCATTTCTACGTGGGTGCGGCCAAGGCCTTCCGCCACCACAACGCCAACATGGACACACTGATTGCCCTGGGTACCGGCACCGCCTGGCTCTACTCCATGGTGGTCTCATTATTCCCGGACGTGTTCCCGGATATGGCCCGCCACGTCTACTTCGAGGCGTCGGCCATGATTATCGGCCTGATCAACCTGGGCCAGGCCCTGGAGTTGCGGGCCAAGGGCAAGACATCAGAAGCGGTGCGGCGCTTGCTGGACCTGCGGGCCAAGACCGCCCGAGTGATCCGGGATGGTGAGGAGCAGGACATTCCTGTCGAACAGGTGCGCAAGGGCGACCAGATCCGCGTGCGGCCCGGTGAGAAGCTGCCGGTGGATGGCATTATCGTTGACGGTAGCACCCGCATCGACGAGAGCATGCTGACCGGCGAACCCATGCCGGTCAACAAGGCCAGCGGTGACGAGGTTTCCGCCGGCACCCTGAATACCCATGGTTCCATCGTCTACGAAGCGACCCGTGTGGGCAGCGAAACAGCCCTTGCCCAGATCATCCGGCTGGTGAAAAAGGCCCAGGGTTCCAAGCCGGCCATCGGCCGGCTGGCTGACAGGATCTCTGCCGTATTCGTGCCCAGTGTCATGCTGATCGCCGTGGTCACCGCCCTCGCCTGGTTCAACTTCGGCCCTGACCCGCGGGTGGTCCATATGATGGTGGCGGCCACCACCGTGCTGATCATCGCCTGCCCCTGTGCGCTGGGACTGGCCACCCCAATGTCGGTCATTGTCGGTGTTGGCAAGGCGGCAGAGTATGGTGCCCTGATTCGTCAGGGGGATGCCCTGCAAACTGCCGGCAAGCTGGACCTGGTAATCCTGGACAAGACCGGCACCATTACCGAAGGTCACCCGGCGGTTACCCATGTCCACGCCGCGGAAGGTGACCAAGCCGAACTGCTGGCGCTGGCCGCAGGCCTGGAGCAGCACTCCGAGCACCCCCTGGCAGAGGCCATTCTCGAAAGGGCAAAGTCCGATGGGGCAGCCAAACGTTCCGTCACTGGCTTCGAAGCCCTGAACGGCAAGGGCGTACAGGGCGAGCTGGACGGCGAGCCCCTGCGGTTGGGCAACCGGCGCTGGCTGGAAGGCGTAGGCATCGACTTGTCTGACCTGGACAGTGCCGCCCGCACCATTACCGATGAGGCCGGCACGCCGCTGTTCCTGTCCCGGGGTAACCGGGCGCTGGGCGTAATCGGGGTGGCCGACGCGATAAAGCAAGACTCCGAAGCGGCTATCCGGCGCCTGCACGATGCGGGGATCCGGGTCATGATGGTGACCGGTGACGTGCAAGCCACCGCCGAAGCCATCGCCCGCAAGGCCGGGATTGACGATATTCGCGCCGAAGTTCTGCCCGAAGACAAGGCAGCTATTGTGGAAGAAATGCGCCGCAAGGGCCACACGGTGGCCATGGTGGGAGACGGTATCAACGACGCACCGGCACTGGCGGCGGCAGACGTCGGCTTTGCCATCGGTACCGGTACTGACGTCGCCATCGAAAGTGCCGCCATCACCCTGATGCGAGGATCGCTCCACGGGGTGGCGGACGCCATACAGATCTCCCGCGCCACCGTCCGCAACATTCACCAGAACCTGTTCGGTGCCTTTATCTACAACACCCTGGGCATTCCCATTGCCGCCGGGGTGCTGTATCCAGTCTGGGGTGTGCTGATGAGCCCGATCCTGGCAGGCGCCGCCATGTCACTGTCATCCGTCACCGTGGTCACCAACGCCAACCGGTTACGACTTTTCAAACCCCGTCACGAATCCGAAACGCAGGAGGGGAACTGATGACAACAGTGCTAGTCAACCTTGCAGGACTGGTATTAATGGGCGCCATCGTCTGGTGGTTCTGGCTCTCGGAATCCGGCGATGCCGGCACCCAACACGATCATCATTGAGGACCACACCATGAAGAAACTGACCATTGCCCTGGGCCTGGCGGCCGTCCTGACCACCGGCCAGGGCGCCTGGGCCGAGGACGACCTGAACATCAAGGTCTACAAATCACCCACCTGTGGCTGCTGTGGCGACTGGGTAGATCATCTTGAAGAAAATGGCTTCGAAGTGGACGTCACAGACACCAACAACATGAACCAGGTAAAAATGGACGCTGGCCTGACGCCACAGCTGGCCAGTTGCCACACCGCTTTCATCGATGACTATGTCATCGAAGGCCATGTGCCGGCAGCCGATATCCGCCGGCTTGTGGAAGACAAGCCCATGGCCCATGGTCTCAGCGTGCCCGGCATGCCCGCAGGCTCACCGGGTATGGAAATGGGTGACCGCAAGGACAACTACCAGGTGCTGTTGTTCAACAAGGCCGGCCAGACCCGGGTGTTTGCCGACTACCACTGACGGTGAGCCTCATCCATCCGCATGGAACCGGTGGTACCGGTAAGGCTGATCTCTGGAATATGGCAGAAAATCCTGTCGTTCGAATCGGCAGGTTTTCTACGCATAGAGCGCAGCCTGGTCTATCATGGACTCACCTGACCCCAAGCCGGAAGGATTACCGCCTTGAGCCTGAAAACCCGCATCCTTGGCCTGACGGCACTGCTGATCATGGCAGCCTCAGCTGCCTCATGGCTGGCCTATCGCGCCCTCTCGGAAGATATTATTGAACGCTGGGGTCAGCAGGTTGCCGAGATCCAGGTTCGTTACGACAGTGCACGGTTGCTGCAATCCCTTGAACGGGAGATCGGCCTGGCCCGCCAGATGGCTGACTCTGCGACCCTGATCCAGTGGGCCCGGAACCCGGATGACCCTGCCCTGGAGGCCGCGGCAATCCAGCAGATGGAGAGCTTCCGGGCCAACTTCCGCGACAACAGCTATTTCGTCGCCCTCCGGGAATCCGGTCGCTATTACTTCAACAACCAGGCCAACGACTACGCTGATAACCAGTTCCGTTACGTGCTCAATCCCGATGACCCGGACGATGCCTGGTTTTACCAGCTGATTGAGGAGGGCCGCGACTTCCACCTGAATGTGAACCCGGATACCGAGTTGGGCGTTACCAAGCTCTGGATCGATGTGCTGATGCGTGGCCCGGAAGGTGAGATTCTGGGCATGGTGGGTACCGGAATGGACCTGGATAAGTTCCTGCAGGATATCGTGGACATTGGACAGGACGGCATCACTACCCTGTTTGTCGACTACAATGGTGCCATCCAGCTGTACCGGGACCGCAACTACATCGACTTTGCCAGCATCATCAAGCCCGAGGGCCAGAAGAATACGGTCGACCTGTTGTTCGAGTCACCGGACGACCAGAAGAAAGTATTGGGCATGCTGCAGATGCTCAAGAACGAAGGCGGCCGCGAAGGGGCCGTCGCCAGCAGCTTTGTTGAGGTGGATGGTCGCAAGCACCTGGCAGGGGTCGCCTACCTGCCCGCCATTGGCTGGTTCGAGATTACCCTGCTGGACCTGCAAACCCTGCTGCCGGTGAGTTACCTTTGGCCGCTGGTGGGCGTTTTCCTCGCCACCCTGATGGTCAGCCTGCTGCTGTTCCACTGGTTGATCAGCCGCCGGGTGCTGAGCCCGGTACTGGCGCTGGAAGGGGCGGTGTACCAGGTAAAGCAGGGCAATTTCCAGCTGCCGCCCCTGCCCAAGCCGAATAACGAGATTGGCAGGCTCAGCACCCATTTCGAGGCCATGACCGCCAGTCTGAAAACCATTAATGACGATCTCAAGGGGCAGGTAGACGAGCGTACCCGGGACCTGCACCGGCTTGCCCGCATGGATCCCCTGACGGAACTCGGCAACCGGCGGGCCCTGGACGAACTGTTCAGCGCCGAGATTGAACGAAGCCACCGCCAGGGCACCGGCTTCGGTGTGCTATGGCTCGACATTGATCACTTCAAGGGCATCAACGACGAACAGGGGCATCAGAGTGGCGATGCCATCCTGTGCGATGTCGCCCATTGGCTGCGGGCGAGCCTGCGCCCCTATGACCAGGCTGGCCGCTGGGGTGGTGATGAGTTCGTGGTGATCCTTGCGCCCTGCGACGCCCATACCCTCAGTCATATCGGCCAGCGTATACGCACCCATATTGAAAGCCAGAGCCGGGCCATGGGCATGCCGGTGACCGTAAGCATTGGCGGCCACCTCGCCCAGCCGGGGGAACCGCTGGATGAAATTCTGAGGCAAGCCGACCAGGCCCTCTATCGGGCCAAGCAGGCAGGCCGGAACCAGCTGGTCACCAGCGATGCACTGTCCGAAACGGCTACTCAGCACGAACCGAGCGAAACCTGAGGCCACCGAAATTCGCGGGTTACCGGCACTGAATCTCAACCACAGACCATCTGACTCAGCCAGCCATAACCGGTATACTCCCGCCAACAGTCACTCTTACCAGCCAGGTTTCATTCATGCTTAATGCCGACGCGCTCAACCAGTTGCGCCAGCTCAAAACCGACATCAAGGAACACAAGGTGGTCTACCCCGGCACCGTCAAGGCCACCAACGGTCGATTCGGGTTTGTGGCACTGGACGAGGGCCGCGACGTGTTCCTGCCGCCCGAGGAAATGCAAAAAGTCCTGCCCGGCGACCGTATCACCGTCTCCGAAGTGTCCGGTGAAAAGGGCCGGACCCAGGGCATCGTCGAGGAACTGCTGGAAACCAGCCTTGACACCTTCGTGGGCCGCTACCTGGTAAAGGGAAAGGGGCACTTTGTGGCACCTGAAACCCCCGGCATTGGTCGCTGGATCTTTATTCCGCCCAAAGAGCGTAACGACGCAAAGCCGGATGACTTCATCTACTGCCGTATACTTCGCCACCCCATCAAGGACGGCAAGGGCCAGGCCCAGGTTATCCGGGTGATCGGCAAGGCTGGTGAGCCGGGCATAGAGCGTAACTTTACCCTCGCCAGTTTCGACATGGACGATGCGTTTCCCGAAGCGGTGGAAGAAATGGCAGCCGGACTATCGGAAGATTCCATTACGCCCTTGCGGGAAGGCCGTGAGGACCGCACTGGTCAGCCCTACGTCACCATCGACAGCCCGGGCACCCAGGACATGGACGACGCCCTGCTGGCCGAACCCAACGCGACGGGTTGGCGCCTGTCGGTGGCTATCGCCGACCCCACTGCGCTGATTCCGGAAGGGTCCCCTGCTGACGCCGAAGCCCGTAACCGTGCCACTGCCATCTACTTTCCCGGCGAACCGCGCCCCATGCTGCCGGAAGCCATTAGCACGCGGCTGTGCTCATTGATGCCGGACACCGACCGACTCGCCCTGGTGTGCGACCTTCAGGTGAATAACGACGGCAGCCTTGGCGAGTTCAGTTTCCACCGGGCGGTTATCCGGTCCCGCGGCAAGCTCAGCTATGAGCTGGTCAGCCAGCTGCTTGAAGACCAGCACAACGAGGAAACCGATGCCCTGGCACCGGAAGTCACCAACAACCTGGACCAGCTTCACCAGGCGGCCACGGCACTGCGCAAATGGCGCTCGGACCATGCCCTGCTGAACGGCGACCGACCCGAATTCCGCCTGCGGCTGGACGAGAACCGACGCATCCGTGCCATCGAGCCAGCTGTCCAGAATGAAGCCCACCGGTTGGTGGAAGAGTGCATGGTCGCCGCCAACCGCTGTGTCGCAGATTTCCTTGCCCGGCAGGACCACGGGTTGTTTATTGCCCATCCGGGCCTGCGAGACGACCGCGCCGATAACATTCGCACCCTGCTGGAGCGCTATGCACCGGAACTGGCAAGCATCGACCCGGCCACCCCGGAAGGCTTCCGTGAACTGATGGTGCGGACGTCAGACCTCGACGTGGAAGTACCGGTGAGAACCATCATCGCACGCCAGCTGGCACGGGCCGAGATGGTATTCGAGGCAGCCCCCCACCAGGGCATGGGGCTGCCTGCCTACACCACGTTTACCTCTCCCTTGCGGCGTTACGTGGATTTCTACGTGCACCGGCTGATCAAGGCAGCCCTTTGGGATGAGCAACACGACCGGCTGGCGGAAGAGGGCCTGAACAGCCTGCAGTCCGCCCAGATGCAGGCGCGCCAGGCATCCAACTCCCTGGAAAGCTGGCTCAAGAGTGATTACGCACGTCAGCTGGATAGCGCCGCCACCTTCACCGGAGTCATCACCCGTACCGTACCTGCCGGTTTTTTCGTGCGGCTGGACAGCAACGGGCTGGAAGGCTTTGTCAGCTGCAAGACCCTGTCAGGCAAGTTCAGCTTTGATCCGGTTACCCTGCGCCTGGAAGCCACCAAGGGTGCCCGGACCTTCCAGCTGGACCAGGCGGTAACTGTAAAGCTGGCAGGTATTGATGAGGAGCGTCGCCAGATCAACCTGGAACTGGTTGCTGACACCGTTGACCAGGCGCCGACTCGCTCTGAAGAGTGACTGATGGCCGGGCCCGGGCAAGGGCTCAGCGGCTGACGCTGGGCTCGCCCTTGCCGGCTTCCGCCAGCATTCGCTCCAGCCGTTGATCCTTTTCCCGCCACAGATTTCCCAACCAGTCCTTGAGCTGACGACGGTATTCGGCGTCTTTGGCGTAGTCCCGGCCCTTGAGGGCGTCCGGAATCGGGTGGGTATGGATTTCCATACGCACCTCGCTGACCCGGCCGCAAACGAAATCCCAGAAACTGGGCGCGCCACCGGGATAGGCAATAGTCACGTCCACCAGGGTTTCCATGGCGTCCCCCATGGCATCCAGCACAAATCCGACGCCTCCGGCCTTGGGCTGCAGCAGGTGCTGATAGCGGGATTTCTGCTTACGGTGCTTCTCGGGCGTAAAGCGGGTGCCCTCGACAAAGTTCATAACGCTGACCGGCGTAAAGCGGAACTTCTCACAGGCCTTGCGGGTGGTCGCCAGATCCTGTCCGCGCTTTTCCGGGTGCTTTAACAGGTACTGGGGGGAATGCCGCTTCATGAAGGGGAAGTCCAGCCCCCACCAGGCGATACCGATCACCGGCACCCAGATCAGCTCCTTCTTCAGGAAGAACTTGAGAAACGGTGCCCGCCGATTGAACACCCACTGCATCGCCAGGATATCCACCCAGCTCTGATGATTGCTCAGCACCAGGTACCAGCTTTCCCGCTCCAGTTCCTCGGCGCCGGTGACGTACCAGCGGGTGCGCTGGGTCAGGCGCATCCAGGCATTGTTACCGGCCACCCAGTTCTCGGCCACCCAGATAATCAGGCGGGTACAGCCGACCCGGAAACCCTTGTGGGGCACGATCAGCTTGAGCAGGGCCGGTATGTAGAGAAAAAGCGCCCAGAACAGGGTATTGAGAATCAACAGGGTGACCGCAATCACGCCAATCAGGGGCTTAGGCAGGAATCCCAGCATCTTGTCGTCCGTTTTCCGGTGTTATAAGGCGTGCATCATAACAATGGAGGCCTCGATTGGGCAGGCCTATAGCGTGCTACACTGCATTCATGAAATCCGTTGATCAATTCCACCTTGATACCCGCTCCCTGGAGGTCTTCCTGGCCGTACTCCGGGCGAACAGTGTCTCCCGGGCGGCAGTGTCCCTGGGTATGAGCCAGTCCGCGGTCAGTCACACCCTTGAGCGGCTACGACAGACCCTCGGCGACCCGCTCTTCGTGAAATCCGGCCGGGGTATTGCACCGACCCGCTATGCCCTCAAAACCGGGCCCCATATCCAGCAAATCCTGGATGAACTGCGCGCCCTGTCCGCCGGTCCCCCATTCGAGCCAGCCTCGGCCGAATTTACCTTCACCATTGCCGCCAACGATTATCAGCGGGACCTGTTACTGCCGCCGTTGATGAAGCAGCTAGCCCTGGAGGCCCCTGGCATCCGGCTGCAGGTGGTCCCTTCAGGTATTCCCGGACCGGAACTGCTGAGGGAGGATGTGTGCGACCTGATCATTACCCCCCACGCACCCGATACCGGTGACATTATCCAGAAAGGGCTGCTCCGGGATCAGATGGTGATTTTCTACGACCCCTCCGTGCGGTCCGCTCCGGCCACCCTGGCGGAGTATCTCCGGGCACGGCATGTGGATGTGCTGTTCGGCACGGGTGAGCGCACCGGGCTTGAGAATGCCCTGCGGGCGCGGGGGCTTAGCCGTAATATCGCCGTTACCGTCTCCAACTTCTCGGGACTGCCGGAATTCCTGCGCGGTACAGACCTGGTGGCTTCCGCCCCGTCCCGCATGCAACACCAGCTGTTGCGGGGCTTTGCCACGGCGCCCCTGCCCTTTGACTACCGGGACGTGCACCTCCTGATGATCTGGCACCAGCGCTACCAGACCGACAGCGGCCATCGCTGGCTGCGTAACCGGTTGGCCGCTGTGGCAAGGGATCTTGGCCATTAATCGATTTCGTGCATGGATTCTATGATCGGGCCGGTCGTTATCTTTGCAGCCACTCGCCGTATAGTGGTGCTCCCATTTAAAGACCGGAATATCCATGCTCGCACTGACCAGTATCTGGACAACCATATTGCTGGCGGCAGCCGTAGCCCTCGGACCGCTGGCCACCGACATGTACCTGCCTGCGCTGCCCGCCATGGGCCAGGCCCTGTCGGCGGGTCCTGACCAGGTACAGCTTACCTTGAGCCTCTATATGGCAGGCTTTGCCGTTGCACAGTTGTTCTGTGGACCGCTTGCCGACCGGTTTGGCCGCAAACCCGTGATGATCGGCGGGCTGTTGCTGTTTTTCCTCGCCAGTATCGGCTGCGCCCTGGCCAGCAACGTGGAAACCCTGATGCTGTTCCGCTTCCTGCAGGCACTCGGGGGCTCGGCCGGCCCCGTTCTTGGCCGGGCGGCTATCCGCGACATCTATACGCCAAGGGAGGCAGCCCGCATCATGGCACTGCTGGCCAGTATCATGGCCCTTGCCCCTGCAGTGGCACCCACCGTTGGCGGTTTCCTGCTGACCGGTTTCGGCTGGCCTTCCATCTTTGTTGCCCTTGGCGTCTATGGACTGGTCGTAGCCGGAATTGTTGCCTTTGGTATCCGTGAACCCATGGCACCGGAAAACCGCCAATCCCTCAAACTGCGGTCCCTGACCAGAAACTACCGGTACATCGGCACTGATCCCAGCTTTATCGGATACACCCTGACCAATGCCTTTGCCTTTGCCGGCCTGTTTGCGTTCCTGTCCGGCTCTTCCTATGTGCTGATCGATTTTCTCGGTGTGAAACCGGAGCATTTCGGGCTCTATTTTGCCTGCGTAGTAGCTGGCTACATTGCCGGCAACCTCCTGGCGATGCAGCTGGGGCGGCGCTGGCTGCCGGATCAAATCCTGGTGCGGGGGTTATTGGTCAGTGTGACCGGGGGGACCGCCATGGCCGGACTGGCAATGGCCGAGGTCTATAACGTCTGGGCGGTGATGATTCCGCAAAGCCTGTTCATGGCCGGCGTGGGCATGACACTGCCCCAGACCATGGCCGGGGCCCTGGCCAACTTTCCCCGTATGGCCGGGTCGGCCTCAGCCCTGTTCGGGTTCGTTCAGATGGCGCTGGCAGCCTGTGTGGGTTCACTGGTGGGCTATCTTTACACCGGCACTTCGCTGGTTATGGCCAGCATCATCGCCATCTGCGCGGTCGCAGCCATGGGCGCCTACCTGCTGTTGGTGCAGCGTTACCCCGCGCCCGGCTTTGAGCCCGCAAAGGCCACCCAATGACGCCCTGACCGACGGTGACTGACCGGAAGCGAAAGGAAGTTTTCCTGCTCGACGGGTCATCCAAAATGCACTAAACAGGTGTATGTTATGGATACTGGAAACAACCAACCCGAAAGTCAGGAGACACCCATGAGCAAAGTCACACTCGACGGCAACCCGCTGGAAGTCAGCGGCACCTTTCCACAGCCCGGCGACACGGCACCGGACTTCACCCTGACCACCGGTGATCTGCAGGACGTAGGTCTGGACAGGTTTGCCGGCAAGCGCAAGATCCTCAACATCATTCCCAGCATAGACACCGGCGTTTGTGCGACTTCAACCCGCAAGTTCAACGAGAAGGCCGGCAACCTGGACAACACGGAAGTACTGGTTGTCTCCGCCGACCTGCCCTTCGCCGCTGGCCGCTTTTGCGGCGCCGAAGGTCTGAAGAACGTGCAGACCCTGTCCACCTTCCGCAACTACAGCTTCCAGCAGGACTACGGGGTTGCCTTACAGACCGGGCCACTGGCCGGCCTTTGTGCCCGCGCCGTTGTGGTACTGGACGAGGACAACAAGGTACTGCACAGTGAGCTGGTCGACGAGATCAAGAACGAACCGGACTACGACGCAGCACTGGCCGTACTCTGATCGGTCCAGGTGATTGCTGGCGGAGAATTCGCTGTCAGCAGCTGTCAAAAAAGGGGCGCCCTTTACGGGTAAGCCCCTTTTGCGTTTAGAGCGGCTATTCAGGACACCTTGATCACCAGCTTGCCGCGATTGCGCCCCTGCAGCAGCCCCTGGAAGGCGTCGAGCGTGTGATCAAAGCCCTCGACCACATCTTCCTGGTATTTCACCTTGCCTTCCCTGAGCCATTGCCCCATATCCCGACGAAAATCCGGCAGCAGTTCGCTATGGTCGGACTGGATAAAGCCGCGGAACATCAGCCGCTTGACCAGGATCTGACCCATAAACGGAATCAGCCGGTCCGGACCTTCCGGCAGCTTCGTCTGGTTGTAGTGGGCAATACGTCCGCAGACCGGGATGCGGGCAAAGTCATTGACCAGCTTCATGACCGCATCGAACACCTTGCCACCGACATTCTCGAAGTATACATCGATGCCATTCGGGCAAGCCGCCTGGAGCTGCTCCTCGAAATCCTCATCCTTGTAGTTCACACAGGCATCAAAGCCATAGTGGTCCACCACGTGCTGACACTTGTCATCGGCGCCGGCGACGCCCACCACACGACAACCCTTCATCTTCGCGATCTGGCCCACGACCTGTCCGACCGCGCCGGATGCCGCCGATACGACCACCGTCTCACCGGCCTTGGGCTGACCAAATTCCCGCAGACCGACGTAGGCGGTGAAGCCAGGCATGCCGATCACCCCGAGCCAGGCGCTGGGCGGGGCGAGGTCCGGGTCAATACGGTAAAGGATGTCGGGCGTTGCCGCGGAGTGCGTTTGCCAGCCGGTACGGCCGATGACCATGTCCCCGGGCGACAGGTCCGGGTGGTTGCTTTCCAGCACTTCGCTGACCGCCTCCCCGGTCATGACATCACCCAGGGCTACCGGGGTCGCATAGGACGCCGAATCGTTCATTCGACCCCGCATGTACGGATCCAGTGACAGATATCGGGTCTTCAGCAGCACCTCGCCATCACCGGCGACGGGCATGTCCGCCTCTTCGAGTTTCAGGTGGGTTTCGTCGGGCATGCCGACCGGACGCTGTACCAGCGTGTATTGTTGCTTTTTGGACATATCACACCTCTTTATTCTGGGGGAGTTTTTGTTGTTGCACCGAAAGCCCGGGTCCATGAGAATAGCTTACGAAATTGATTTTCGCGAAACGAAACCAGGAGACAATAATGACAAGTATCGCACTCGAAGATCTGCCGAACCACAAGGGCAAGGTTGTGGGCCAGAGCACCTGGAAGAACGTCAGCCAGGAGATGATCCAGGCCTTTGCCGACGCCACCGGCGACCACCAGTGGATCCACGTGGACGTGGAGCGGGCAAAGAAAGAAGCGCCCTGGGGTGCCCCGGTCGCCCACGGCTTCCTGACCCTGTCACTGATTCCTCAGCTCAACCAACAGGCCATGACCGTGACAGGTCCTGCCGCAACCATCAACTACGGTATGAACAAGGTACGCCTGCCTGCCGCGGTCAAATCCGGCTCGGATATCCGCTCTACGGTTGAACTGGTTGATATCCAGGATGTGGATGAGAAGCGGGTTCTGGCAACCTACAAAACGGTGATCGAGATCAAGGGCGAGGACAAGCCCGCCGTCGTGGCCGAGAACCTGGCCATGTACGTCAAACCGTAAACCCGGTCCGTGACCCCGGTGACTGCCTGGCGGTCACCGGGCATGAAAAAGGGGGCCGAGGCCCCCTTTCTTATTCAGTGGTGTCTGTCCGGACGGATCAGAACTCCTCTTCGACGATCTTGCCGTCCTTGACGACAGCCATGGTCGGCGCGGTGATAAAGCCACCCTTCTCGTCAACGCCTTCCACTACATACGGGTTCTTGCTGTCCTCGAGGTTGGCAATGGCATCCCCAAGGGCCGCCCGGATGGTTTCCGGATCGGTGCTTTCTGTCTTGTCCATCGCAGCAACCAGGCCGTGCAGAGCGCCGTAGTTGAAGGCCGCTTCAGAGCCCGGAGTCTTGCCGTAGATCTCTTCATAACGCTCGATGAAGGACTGGGCAGCCTCAGTCTCGTACACGGTCAGCGGAACCACACCGACGGTGTCTTCCAGCAGCTCATAGCCGCCGACCACGTTGGCGGCTTCGTCGATCTTGGCCTGGTCCATCATGATGAAGGCACCTTCGTAGCCCAGCTGACGTGCCTGCTGCATGACCAGACCGGTCGGCTCAGAAGCACCACCAACGAACATGACGTCCGGGTTCTCGGAGATCAGACGACTAACGCCGGTGAAGAAGTCCGCAGACTTGTTGTAGTCCATCGGATTCTGGGCAACGATTTCGCCACCCTTGGCAGTCCAGGCCTTCTCAACCATGGACGCCCAGATCTTGGCGTACTCGTGGGTTGCACCACCCATGGCCAGCTTGGTACCCCAGTTCTCCAGGGCGTAGTCAGTGAATGCCTTCACGTAGCCATCAAACGTCGGCGGGATCCGTATGGTCAGCGGGTTACCCTGCTCGGTGATGGTAGGAACACTGGTATAGGCCATCACGATGAAGTCGTCTTCCACGTTGAAGTCCATCAGTGCGAAGATGCCCCCGGAGTGGGGAATGAAGATGGCCGGAACATTGGATTCCTGCTTCAGGCGCTTGGCATTGGTGGCTGCCTGAGCCGGGGAATACTGATCGTCCAGGGCGATGATATTAATGGTGGTCTTCTCGCCATTCAGGTCGAAACCGCCTGCTTCATTGATTTCGTCAGCGGCCATGCGCAGGCCCGACAGAACGTTTTCGCCGTACAGTGCGGCGCCGCCGGAAAGCGGGCCAGAGAAGCCGATGTTGACCTCGGCCGCCATGGCGGAGCTCATACCCATTGTGGTTGCTACAGCAACTGCCAGTCCAAGTTTTTTCGCTGTTTTCATTGTTTTCTCCTGGTTTTATTTCGCCTTTTCACAGGCGCTTGTCAGGTATATTTACAAGCGAGCCGGGGCCGTATCAGGCCCCGATGTATGCTTTGCGCACTTCCTCGTTACCCAGCATCGTTTCACGGTCGCCGTCCATAACGAGCTGGCCGTTCTCCATAACGTATGCGTGTGTGGCAATTTTAAGTGCCGCAAAGGCATTCTGTTCAGCCAGCAGCACCGTGGTGCCGAGGCTGTTGATCTGTTGGATGGTCTCGAACATCTGCTTGACCACCAGGGGCGCCAGGCCCAGCGACGGCTCATCCAGCATAAGGAGGCGCGGACGGCTCATCATGGCACGACCAATCGCCACCATTTGCTGCTGACCACCGGACAGGGAACCAGCCGGCTGATGGGCCTTTTCTTCAAGGATGGGGAACAGCTCCAGCACCTCATTCAGGCGCTTGCGATTGCCTTCCTTGTCCTTGCGGTGGACATAGGCTCCCAGCATCAGGTTGTCGTGGACACTCATCTGCGGAAACAGTTGACGGCCTTCCGCACACTGGACCACACCGGCAGAAACCACGGCACTGGGCCTCATGCCGTTGAGAATCTTGTCCTCGAACTCGATATTGCCGGCCGAAGGCTTGATCAGACCACTGATGGCGTTGAAAAGTGTGGACTTGCCCGCACCGTTGGCACCCAGCAATACCACCAGGCCACCGGTATCGACGGTCATGTTGATGTTGTTGAGAGCCTTGAAGCTACCGTAGTGGACGTCAACGTTTTTAAGCTGCAGCATCGTGATCACTCCCCAGGTACGCTTCGATGACCACCGGATTATTCTTCACTTCTTCCGGCGTGCCTTCGGCAATCTTCTCGCCGTGGTCCAGCACCATAATCTTGTCGGCGATGCCCATGATCATGTCCATCTTGTGCTCGATAAGACACACCGTCAGGCCATTTTTTACCATCTTTTTCATCAGCTCAGCCAAGCCCTCGGTTTCTTCCGGGTTAACCCCGGCGGCCGGCTCATCCAGCAGGACGATCTTGGGATCCGTGGCCAGCGCGAGGGCAAAGGCCACACGCTTTCGCTCTTCCTGGGTACAGTCCGCGATATAGCGGTTTTCTGCATGGGTCAGGCCGACGAAATCCAGTGCTTCACGGGCCTTTTCGCGGGCCGCTTTCTCTTCCGCCTGCAGGCGTTTGGAGTTGATCAGCACGTCCCAGAGTCCTGAGTGGGTACGCAGACGGTGACCAACAATCAGGTTGTCCAGCACCGTCGCCGTCTCGAACAGGTTGGTGGTCTGGAAGGTCCGGCCAACCCCCAGCCTGGCCACATGGTCACACCGCATGGTGGTGACGTCTGTGCCATCCAGCAGGATTCTGCCGGATGTGGGCTGGTGAACGCCGGAAATCAGGTTGAAAAAGGTACTCTTGCCGGCCCCGTTGGGGCCGATAATGGCATTGATCTGGTTGGCGCCAAACTCCACGGATACATCGTTAACCGCAGCCAGGCCACCAAACATCTTGGTCAGGTGTTCTACCTTAAGCATTGTTCTCTACCTCCCGGGCGGTGTTGACCTTGCTTTCTTGCTGCACTTTTTTGGGGCCCAGGCCGAGGGCCTGTGCCTTGCGGTGCATCCAGGTCAGGAAGGAGCCGGAAACGCCCAGCGGGAAGAAGATCACCAGGATCACCAGCAGCGGACCGAAGATGATCATGCGGTACTCTTCCAGGAACTGCAGCGACTGGGTGATCCAGACAATGCCCAGAGTACCGATCAGCGGACCGAACAGGGTGCCAATACCGCCAACCAGCAGGTAGGTAATCATGTTGAAGGTGTGCAGGATGTTGCCATCCTCCGGACCCACAAAGCGGATCATGCCTGCGTACAGCGCACCGGCCAGGCCTGCGTAGGTGGTGGAGATCACGAACGCCAGGATCTTGTTCTTCATCAGGTTGATGCCCAGGGACTCGGCCAGGTCATCACCGTTACGGATGGCGATGAAGGTACGGCCCAACAGGGACTTCTGGATACGGCTGGTGAACCAGATAATGAACACCAGGAAGAACAGGATCAGGTAGTAAACGGGTATCGTTTCCCGGAAGTTGACCAGGCCGAAGCCGTCGGGCGCGGCGATGCCACGAACACCGATGGCGCCGTGGGTCAGCTCTTCCCACTTGTCCAGCAGCAGGTAGATGATAAAGCCCACACACAGGGTGAAAATGGCGAAGTAATGCTCCTTCAGGCGCAGGGATACCGCTCCCACCAGGAAGCCGAGTACGGCGGTAATCACCAACGCCGCAATAAACGCTGGCCAGAAGTTCCATCCGTAATCTGCAGTCAACAGCGCCACGGCATAGGCACCAATGGCGAAGAACCCACCGTGGGCCAGGTTGAGCTGGCCGCAGTAGCCGGTGATCACGTTGAAACCGTAGACGGCGATGGCCCAGATAAAGGCCGTAGCCATTACATAGACCTGGTATTCATTGGAGGCCAGTGCCGGGAACAGCACGGCCAGGGCCAGCAGCACATACTTGCTGGCCGGATGCATGATAAGGGCTCCGAGTTTAAACATCATGATCAGTGCGCCCCCTTGGCAAACAGACCTTGTGGACGGATGGACAGGATTACCACCAGCAGGGCAAAGGCGATAATGTCCTTGTAGGCGTCAGAAATGTAGTAACCACCGAAGGCTTCGGCGAAACCGATGATCATGCCACCGACGATGGCGCCAGGGATGCTGCCCATGCCACCGAGGATGATGATGACGAAGGCCTTCATGATGACCAGGTGGCCCATGGCGGGGTATACCAGGTTCATCGGCGCATACAGGGTGGCGGCCACGGCGGCGAGGATGCCGGAAATGGCAAAGGTCATCATGGCCACGCGGTTGGCATCGATGCCCACCAGGAAGGCGCCTTCACGGTTCTGGGCCATGGCAATGATGGTGGCACCCACCATGGTCTTGCGCAGGAACAGGTTGAGGGCAACGACGAGGACGACGGTGGAGGCAATGATCAGGATACCCTGCTCTCGCAGGAAGACGCCGTCCAGGTTAACCACACCGCCGAACGGCGTGGACATGCGACGGAAATCGGAGCCCCAGAACATGTGCACCACGGCCTCCAGGAACAGGAGTATACCGATGGCGGCAATCTTGTCGTGTATCGGAGGCGAGTTTCTCAGGGGATGGAATACCAGGCGCTCACAGATGATGCCCAGCACGGCGACCACAACGGCCGACCCGGCCATGGCAACCCAGTAGTGGACGCCCATGTCCACCATAAAGAAGTACGACATGAAGGCGCCTACCATGTAGAGCGCACCATGTGCGAAGTTCGGGATGTGGAGTATCCCGTAAACAAGGGTCAGACCGAGCGCTACGAGACCGTAGATGCTGCCCAGGGTCAACCCGTTGAAAACCTGTTGGAGAAATGTAGTCAAACCGGCCCCTCCCGTGGCGACGTTGTTTTTGTAGAGTTGCCGTTACCGCAACACTGTCATTGATTTTATTGGGTTTACGTTTTCTGGATTGTTTTTACTTTTCGTTGCAATTCAGACGTATCGGCAAAATGCCTCACGCCGAAGCACAAGAGTACACTGCGAGCATGCACTGTCAATAGACAGAATGCGATTTCGCTATGCGAACCTGATTGTTAATTTCAATGAGAAAAATGAAATTCCGGCAGGTCCTCCAATGGCCGTCATAATAGGCCGGGAGGCGGGGGCAGGTCAGGTACCCCACTGGCCAGGATAGCCAGTGGGGCAGTCAGTCAGGGCAGGATTACTTCTTCCATTCCTCTTCCTGCAAAGCACGCCACATCAGCTTGCCCGTGGGAGATTTCGGCAGCTCGCTGACGAACTCCACCATCGACGGCACCTTGTAGGCAGCCATCTGTTCCCGGCACCAGGCGATGATGTCTTCCTCGGTGGTGGACCCTTCGGCTTCCGGGGTCAGCACCACAACCGCCTTGACGGTTTCGCCCCGCTTTTCGTGGGGGGCGGAGATGATGCACACCTCGTGGATGGAGGGATGCTGGTACATCATGCTCTCCACCTCTGACGGCCAGACCTTGAAGCCGGAGGCGTTGATCATCCGCTTGACCCGGTCAACCATGAAGAAGTAGCCGTCTTCATCGTAATAGGCCAGGTCCCCGGTACGGAAGAACTTCTTGCCGTCGATTTCCACAAACGCGGCCTCGGTCTCAGCCGGGCGGTTCCAGTAACCCACGGTCACCTGGTAGCCGTTGGAGACAATCTCGCCCACTTCACCAGGGCCCTTCTCTTCCAGGGTGTCCACATCAATGATGCGGGAGTCCACGTCGAACACCGGAATACCCAGGCACTGGGCCTTCGGTGCGTTGGGCGGATTGATGTGCGTTGCTGCCATAGTTTCGGACAGGCCGTAGCCTTCAATGTAGTCCAGCCCGGTCAGGTCCTTGAGCTTCTTCGCAACGGCCTGGGGCATGGCTGCACCGCCCCCGCCAATGGTCACCAGGGAGCTGATGTCGTACTTGCCCAGGTCCGGGTTGGACAGGAAGTCCACCGCCATGGTGACGATGTTGGTCCAGCCGGTAACCTTGTAGCGCTCAATCAGCGTACCGGCCACATCCCGGTCCCAGCGGGTCATGATGACCATGGTGGAGCCGGAGTAGATGGGGCTGTTCATGGAGCCGGTCATGCCGGTCACATGGAAGAACGGCAGGGTGCACAACTGGACGGAGTCGGACGTGGTGATATTCCAGAATGCCCGCTGGACAGCGGTGGCCATGGGGCCACGGTGCACGTGCATGCAACCCTTGGGCTGACCGGTGGTGCCGGAGCTGTAGGGGATCACCGCCAGGTCGTCCGGCCCTGCGGTGTGCTCGCCGGGCTTGTCACCGGAGTTCAGGGCATTTTCCCAGGAAATCAGGCCGGGAGCGTTCAGCTCGCGGGGTTCCGCCGACACTTCCGCCGGCAGGTTCAGGTCGGTGGGCTGGCGCACATAGCTGCTGTAGGCCGCCACTACCACACGCTCCAGGTAGGTGTTACCTACCAGCGGGGCGATAAATTCTGCCAGCTCCATTCCGGCCAGGCAGATGGTTGCCTGGGTATCGGAGACATAGTGTTCCAGCTCAGCAGCGCGGTTCATGGGGTTGACCGGAATCACCGCTGCGTCTGCCCGCAGGATAGCGTAGTAGCCGATCACATACTGGGGGGAGTTCTGCATGTACAGGAGCACCCGGTCGCCCTTCTTGACGCCGTTCTTCTGCAGCCATCCGGCCAGCGCCTCTACTTCGTCCAGCAGTTCACGATAGGTGATCCTGGTATCGTAGTAGATGATAGCGGTGTGGTCCGGGTACCGCAGGGCCGAGATTTCCAGGTTGGTAAACAGGCTGGTCTGCGGCAGGGTCATGGTCTTGGGCAATTCTCTCGGCCAGACCTTGTGGTGTCGTGTAAACATTCAGTAGTCTCCGGTTATCTAGCTTGCAGACGGCAACCGCCCCGGGCCGAACCAGCGATAGCCGGGCCATGCCCGGATATTACCAACTGATTCCGCCCGGAGCGGCTCTGTCAGGTCTTTCGTAGCGCGATGGATGCCCCGTCGCCAGGCATCCTGTGCTCTCCCCGCAAGGGTGAGGCCGCCACACCACGGCGGCGCAGAACGGCCACATCGGAATCGTCCGGTACCTGGTGTTCAGTGTTCCGGTCAAAACCCAGCCACCAGTAGGACAACCCACGACTGTCCTGCCCCGGCAGCAGTTGCGGCCGGGCAATGGAACCGGCGGACTGGGAAGCGTATTCCATGGTGGTGATGTCACTGGCCGCACACGCCGGGAAGTTCACATTCCAGCAGCACTTGTCATCCTTGGCAGAGGGCCATAGCGCCCGGATGGCCGCCTCACCCAGTTCGGTCACCGGCGCCCAGTCAATCTGCTCCCGGTTTACAAAGGACTGACTCAACGCGATGGCCGGTATACCCAGGTGCTCGGCACTGAGTACCGCCCCCACGGTGCCGGAGTATTGCACGGAATCACCAATGTTGGCACCGGCGTTGATGCCCGAGAGCACCAGGTCCGGTGGCGTTTCACCAAACCATTCGGCCAGGGCGTAGAGCACACAGTCTGCCGGCGTACCGGACACCGCGAAGTGCCGCTCACCATGCTGGTAAACCCTCAGGGGATCATGCAGGGAGATGCTCTGTCCGGCGCCACTGCGGTCGTGCTCCGGTGCCACGATCCAGACTTCTTCCGCCAACCGGTTGGCAATATCCACCAGGATCTTCAGACCAGGGGCCGCAACGCCGTCGTCATTGGTGATGAGTATGCGGCGAACCATGGGGTCCGCCGCTGCCTGGTCGCTCATAAGCCTGCGCCCTTGCTACCCTTCTGGGCAACGGCCCAGCCGGCGTCTGCCAGGATATGGGCACGCTTGCCCACTTCCAGCGCGTCAGCACTACTGGCGTTGCCTGCGAGGGCCCGGGCGTAGACGCCCTGGACGATGGCCGCCAGCCGGAACAGCGAGAACGACACGAATACGTGCCAGTCGTCGATGCCGTCACGGCCGGTCGCCTTGCAATAGCGCTCAATGGTCTCCTGCTCGTTGGGAATCCCAAGTTCGACCAGGTCCTCCCCCACTACGCCACGCATACCTTCAAAGCTGGAACTCAGATGGTAGTGCAGGCAGTAGTAAGCCAGGTCCGCCAGCGGATGGCCAAGGGTGGACAACTCCCAGTCGAGGATGGCGATGACTTCCGGCTTGTTCGGGTGCAGCATCAGGTTACCCAGGCGGTAGTCACCATGGGCAATGGCGCTTTCGTCCTTCGCCGGCAGGTTCTCCGGTAGCCACTTCATCAGCTTGTCCATGGACGGCATGTCGTCGGTCTTTGACGCGTCATACTGTTTGGACCAGCGAGCGACCTGGCGGGCCACGTAGCCTTCCGGGCGACCAAAGTCACCCAGGCCGACCTTGTTCACATCGACCGAATGCATCTTCGCCATAGTGTCTATGGCAGCGTAGTGCACCGGTCGGCGCTCAGCCTTGTCAAGCTCCGGCAAGGCTGGATGGCTGAGCACCCGACCTTCCATGAAGTCCATGACATAGAACGGCGTGCCGATCAGGTCGCTGTCTTCACACAGCACCCGGGCTTTGGGCACAGGTACATCAGTATTGTCAGACAGGGCCCGGATCACCTTGTATTCCCGCTCCACCATGTGCGCGGAGGGGAGGGTTTTCCCGGGCGGTTTCTTGCGCAGAACATAGCGCTTGCCTCCCGACGTCAGCAGAAAGGTAGGGTTGGACTGCCCACCCTGGAACTGCTTGACCTCAAGGTCGCCACCGAATTCGGGAATCTCCTTTTGCAGCCACTTCAGCAGGGCTGCCTCATCAAACCGGTGGGCGTCGAGGACGTCCACCAGGTTGGGTCCAGTACTCATAAGAGAACCTCAGCAAATGGTTTCGCCGCCATCCGCCACAATCACCTGACCGGTGATATAGGCGCTGGCCTTGGTGGACAGGAACACCGCCAGCCCGGCAATATCAACCGGGTCGCCGATACGGCGCAGGGGTGTCTTTTCCTCGGCGCGTTTAACGCGAACCGGGTCTTCCCACAGGGCCTTGGCGAAATCGGTCTTGATCAGCCCCGGCGCGATGCTGTTGATGCGGATGCCCTTCGGACCCCACTCCACCGCCAGGTTACGGGCCAGGGCCGCTTCCGCGGCCTTGGACACACCGTAGGTTCCGATGGTGGTATTGCCACGGATGCCGGCGATGGAGGACAGCAGAACCACTGCCCCCTCACCACGCTCAGCCATGCCCGGCAGCACCATGTTGGTGAGCCAGAAGGTGCCCTTGACGTTGGTGTCCATGATCTTGTCCCAGGCCTCGTCAGTCATTTCCGACGTGGGGCCGTAGACCGGGTTGGTGGCAGCGTTGCACACCAGTACGTCGATCTTGCCCCAGGCTTCCAGGGTCTTGTCCACCAGGTTCTGCAGGTCATCCTTCTTGCCCACGTGGCAAGGAATGGCAATGGCCTCAAAGCCCTGGGCCTTGAGCTCACCGGCCACCTGCTCACAGGCATCGGCCTTGCGGCTGGAGATCACCACCTTCGCACCGAGCCGGGCCATCTCTTCAGCGATGGACCGGCCGATACCCTTGGTGGACCCTGTAATCAGGGCCACCTTGCCGGTCATATCAAACAGAGGGTTTGTCATGACAGCTCCGGGATTAATGGGTGCGCGGGTAGTTCTTCAGTTCCATCTTGGCGATGGAATCCAGGTGCACCTCGTCCGGACCGTCCGCCAGGCGCAGGGTACGTACACTGGCCCAGGCTGCGGCCAGGAAGGTATCCTGGCTGACGCCGGCACCACCGTGAACCTGGATGGCACGATCCAGAACCTTCAGGGCCATATTCGGCGCGATCACCTTGATCATGGCGATTTCCTGACGGGCAACCTTGTTACCTACGGTATCCATCATGTGAGCGGCCTTCAGGGTCATCAGGCGGGCCTGCTCGATTTCCAGGCGTGAACGGGCGATGTCCTTGCGGATGGAGTCGAATTCCACCAGCGGGCGACCAAAGGCTTCACGGGCGTTGGCGCGTTCACACATCAGTTCCAGGGCGCGCTCGGCAACACCAATAGTACGCATGCAGTGGTGGATACGGCCTGGCCCAAGGCGACCCTGGGCAATTTCAAAGCCGCGACCTTCACCCAGCAGGATGTTGGAAACCGGCACACGTACGTTGTTGTAGTGAACCTCGGCGTGGCCGTGGGGCGCGTGGTCATAGCCAAACACGTGCAGGGCACGAACGATTTCCACGCCCGGCGCATCCAGCGGAACCAGGATCATGGACTGCTGCTTGTGCTTCTCAGCGGTCGGGTCGGTCTTGCCCATGACAATGGCGATCTTGGTGGTGGTAGTCATGGCACCGGAAGACCACCATTTCTTGCCGTTGATGACGTACTCGTCGCCTTCGCGGCGGATTTCAGTACCAATGTTGGTGGCATCGGAAGACGCAACATTCGGCTCGGTCATGGAGAAGCAGGAACGGATCTCGCCTTCCAGCAGCGGCTTCAGCCACTTTTCTTTCTGCTCTTCGTTACCATAGCGCTCGATGGTTTCCATGTTGCCGGTGTCCGGGGCGGAGCAGTTGAACACTTCCGGTGCCATGTGAGAGCGACCCATGACTTCGCACAGGTGGGCGTACTCCAGGTTGGTCAGGCCCGCGCCACGCTCGCTTTCCGGCAGGAACAGGTTCCACAGGCCGGCGCTCTTGGCCTTGGCCTTCAGTTCTTCCATGATCGGAGTCGGAGCCCAGCGATTCTCTGCCTGTTCTACCTGCTCGTGATGCTTGTGCTCGTTCGGGTACACATAGGCATCCATGAATTCGTTGAGTTCATTAAGCAGCTTCTTGGCTCTGTCAGACGGTTCGTACAACATCGTTGTGCCTCTCTATTATTTATTTGATGGAGGAGGGGTGCGCGTTCAGATAGGAACGCCCTCAGGTTTTTCACTACCGGATCGGATTCGGAAAGTACCCTCGGCAATGGCAAGCAGGTTGCCCTTGTCATCGCGAACTTCACCGGTGCTGTTGAAAATTCGGGTACCGCCGGCGCGCTTGATTCCAGTGACGGTAATAGTGCCAGCGGAACACTGGCCGGTAAACGTGGTTGTCAGGGTCAGGGTGATCGCCTTGCGCATCCGACCCGGAAAAGGACAGTAGGTACCAGCTTCGGCCAGTACAATATCCAGCAGTGACGTGAGCACACCACCGTGGATCACGCCCCCCAGGTTGAGATGCTCCGGCTTGAGGTCCAGGGCGATCACAGCCTTGTCTTCCTCCCAGGAAACCTGACGGTATCCCAGCATATTGTGAAAGCCGGGCAGATCCTTGCCACCGGTGATGTGGAGGTTCTGTGTTGCTTCGCTCATTACACTTTCATTCCGGGCATGTTCAGGGACGCGGTGTTGCCGCCATCGACGGGCAGGGCCTGTCCGGTGATGTAACTGGCATCGTCCGACGCCAGGAAGCAGATAGCCGCCGCCAATTCTTCCGGTCGGCCATACCGGCGCAACTCACAGCGGGAGCCGAGCTTGTGCTCTTTCTCGTTGGCACGGGCGTAGTCGAACACCGCCTTGGTCATACCAGTTTCCACCAGCCCCGGGCAAACCGCATTGACCCGCACATTATAGCCACCCAGGTCACAGGCCGCAGTCTGGGTCAGGTTGATAACGCCGGCCTTGGAGGCGCTATAGGGGTTGCCACCAGCGCCGGAACGAATACCGGCTACCGACGCGGTATTTACGATCGCACCCTGCTGACGCTCCTGCATATGGGGCGCCACGTGCTTGATCATCAGCATGGCGCCGATCAGGTTCACCCCCAGGATCTTCTCCCAGTCGGCTTTTTCGTTCTCGGTAACCGGGGGATAACTACCGCCCGAGATGCCGGCGTTGTTCACAAGGATATCGATCTGGCCGAACTGTTCCTTGACTTCCGATACCAGTGCCTTGACCGCGTCTTCATCGGATACATCCAGCTTTCGTTCGACGTGGACAGCTTCGGAGGGCAAGAGTGAGGCGGTCTCCAGCAGACCCTCTTCGGACCAGTCCGCCAGGACTACGCGTGCGCCTTCGCTCGCGAGTCTCAGGGCAGTGGCGCGGCCGATACCACTGCCGGCACCGGTGACAATGGCGACTCGCCCAGTGAAACGCGTCATAGTCTGTGCTCCTTTAATCTTGCCTTGCTTTTATGATTGTAAATTCGGATGCTTAATCGCCTGATTCGGAACATAATTCCGA
>Ga0098066_1000160_pt1 | contig 24386 bp, 20 predicted proteins | sample 25BtaG_FD_76332 | JGI IMG/M metagenome (GOLD analysis project Ga0098066, IMG submission 76332) | Marine viral communities from Cariaco Basin, Caribbean Sea - 25B_WHOI_OMZ_CsCl | ecosystem: Environmental > Aquatic > Marine > Oceanic | place: Caribbean Sea: Cariaco Basin | collected 2014-11-08
CACTAAACCCCTTCGATTTCAGGTTGGAGAAGTTCTCGGTCTGTTTATTTTTCTCGGACGTTTCCGACTATCGCATAAGCGGTCGGAGAATTCCATTCTTCGCTTTTTTTATTCCCTGCGGTTGTTAACCGGTCCACGGAATAGGTCTTGATTGCGCGGGAGCCCTTGGTATTGGCTGCTTCACGGCGAAACAGTTATACCAACGGGCTCTCCGGCATGTCAACAAAGCACTCAGCTTTTAATGTGTGTTGATTCGCTCTCCGGCATCACCTTCGTCATCCCGGGCACCACTTGCCTGGCCCTGGGTGGCGGCGGTCTCGGTCAATGGCTCGGGGGTGTACTCCAGTGCGATATCGAGTACCTCATCAATCCACTTCACCGGACGGATCTCCAGGGACTCCTTGATATTATCCGGTATCTCCTTGAGATCACGGACATTTTCATCAGGAATGATGACGGTCTTGATACCACCACGATGGGCCGCCAGCAGCTTTTCCTTGAGCCCACCAATGGCCAGGACCCGGCCGCGCAAGGTAATTTCACCGGTCATCGCAACGTCCGCCCTGACCGGAATACCGGTGAGCGAGGAAACCAGCGCAGTACACATACCAATGCCAGCACTGGGCCCGTCCTTCGGGGTCGCACCTTCCGGAACGTGAACGTGAAGGTCCTGCTTTTCGTGAAAGTCGTCACGAATCCCAAGCCCCGGCGCCCTGCTCCGGACGACCGTCAGGGCCGCCTGAATGGACTCCTGCATCACATCTCCAAGTGAGCCGGTCTTGACCACACGTCCCTTACCTGGGGTGACGGCGGTTTCGATGGTCAGCAATTCGCCACCAACCGACGTCCAGGCAAGGCCAGTCACCGAGCCAACCTGGTTCTTCTCTTCAGCCAGGCCATACTTGAACTTGCGGACACCAGAATAGTCTTCGAGCTTTTCCGGGGTCAGCTCGAGGGCGGTCTTCTCACCCTTCTGCACATGCTCACGTACCACCTTCCGGCAGATCTTTGCCAACTCGCGCTCAAGGCCCCGTACACCAGCCTCCCGGGTGTAGTAGCGGATCAGGTCCCGCAGGGTCTGTTCCGGCACCAACAGCTCATCCTTTTTCAGGCCGTTGGCCTTGAGCTGTTTTGGCAGCAGATATTTCAGGGCGATGTTGACCTTCTCATCCTCGGTGTAACCCGGGATACGGATGATTTCCATCCGGTCCAGGAGCGCCGGCGGGATATTCATGGAGTTGGAAGTACACACGAACATGACATCAGACAGGTCGTAGTCCACTTCCAGGTAATGATCGTTGAAGGTGTGGTTCTGTTCCGGGTCCAGTACCTCCAACAGTGCCGAGGCAGGATCACCACGATGATCCAGGCCCATCTTGTCGATCTCGTCGAACAGGAACAGCGGGTTCTTTACCCCCACTTTTGACAGCTTCTGAAGCAACTTGCCCGGCAACGCACCGATATAGGTCTTGCGGTGGCCGCGGATTTCAGCCTCATCACGTACGCCACCCAGGGCCATGCGGGTGTACTTGCGATTGGTCGCCCGCGCAATGGACTGACCCAGGGAGGTCTTGCCCACACCGGGGGGGCCAACCAGGCAAAGTACCGGACCCTTTACCTTCTTAACACGGCTCTGGACTGCCAGGTATTCCAGGATACGGGTCTTGACCTCGTCCAGACCGTAATGATCCTCGTCCAGGATCTCGCGAGCCTTTTCGATATCGTGGCGAACCCGGCTTCGCTTCTTCCAGGGAATGGAGAGCATCCAGTCGATATAACCCCGCACCACGGTGGCTTCCGCCGACATCGGGGACATCATCTTGAGCTTGTTGAGTTCGGCATCGACTTTCTTGCGGGCCTCTTCCGGCAGGCCGGCTTCCTCGATCTTCTGTTCAAGTTCGTCGAAGTCACCGCCACCCTCTCCCAGGGAGCCCATCTCTTTCTGGATGGCCTTCATCTGTTCGTTGAGGTAGTACTCCCGCTGGCTCTTCTCCATCTGCTTCTTGACGCGACCACGGATGCGTTTTTCCACTTCGATCAGGTCGATCTCGCTGTCCAGCCGGCCCAGCAGCAATTCAACGCGATTGCGTATATCCAGCGCTTCCAGCAACTCCTGCTTTTCAGGCACTTTCAGCTCAAGGTGCGCAGCCATGGTATCCGCCAGGCGCTCCAGTTCATCAATGCCCTGCAATGCGCTGGACACTTCCGACGGCACCTTGCGGGACATTTTGACGTACTTCTCGAACTCTTCACTGAGGGTCCGTACCAGCACATCCTCTTCCCGCTCTGGCAGGGAATCGGTCTCGAGCACACTGGCCGTAGCGGTCAGGTATTCACCTTCAGCCACGGCATCGAGGCTGGCGCGCGCGTTGCCTTCAACCAGCACCTTCACCGTACCGTCCGGCAGACGCAACATCTGCAGGACAGTAGCCAGGGTACCGACATCAAAGACGTCCGACGGGCCAGGATCATCGGTGCCTGCATCCCGCTGCGAAACCAGCAGGATTTCCTTGCTACCCTCCATGGCCGCTTCCAGGGCCTGGATAGACTTTTCACGCCCCACAAACAGCGGAACCACCATGTGGGGGAAAACAACCACGTCCCGAAGGGGAAGCATAGGGTATTCGGTACGGGTTTCAGGTGTCGGGGTCATAAGGAATCCTCTGACGACATTTCTTTCAGCATACCACCGAACATTGGGGTTATTCGCGGGATTGCAATGTTTTTACAAGGCTTTGCCCCATAGAAATCCATCCATGAGGCAATAGTCGAAAACGGCGAGCGGCGGGCACAAAAAAAGGGCGTTGCCGCCCTTTCTTCGTGCACGGGAAGATCCCTGTACCTTTGACTTCAGTCTTCCGGAACCGCCTTGGCGTGATCACTGCTTGCGTAGATCTTGAACGGTTCGGAATCGCCGTTGATCACGCTTTCATCAATCACCACCTTGGTCACGTCAGGTTCTGAAGGGATCTGATACATGGTGTCCAGTAGCGTCGCCTCCATGATGGACCGCAGCCCACGAGCCCCGGTCTTGCGCTCCATGGCCTTGCGGGCCACTGCACGCAGGGCATCGTCCCGGAAATCCAGCTCAACCCCCTCCATGTCAAACAGCTTCTGGTACTGCTTGGTGAGGGCGTTCTTGGGCTCCGTCAGGATCTGCACCAGGGCTTCTTCGTCCAGTTCCGTCAGGGTGGCAACCACCGGCAAGCGACCGACAAACTCCGGAATCAGGCCATACTTGACCAGGTCTTCGGTCTCGACATTACGAATGATATCGCCGGTATTCCTGGTATCGTCCTGACTGGCGACAGACGCCGAGAACCCGATGCTGTTCTTTTCGGTACGCTCCCGGATAACCTTGTCCAGCCCGGCGAAGGCACCACCACAAATGAACAGCATGTTGCCGGTATCCACTTGCAGGAATTCCTGCTGGGGATGCTTCCGACCGCCCTGGGGCGGTACCGAGGCAACCGTGCCTTCGATCAGCTTCAGCAGTGCCTGCTGTACACCCTCACCGGACACATCCCGGGTAATGGACGGGTTGTCGGACTTGCGGGAAATCTTGTCAATCTCGTCGATGTAGACAATACCCCGCTGGGCCTTGTCGACGTCATAATCACACTTCTGCAGCAGCTTCTGGATGATATTCTCGACGTCTTCGCCTACATACCCGGCTTCGGTCAGCGTGGTGGCATCGGCGATGGTGAATGGCACATTGAGCATACGTGCCAGGGTCTCTGCCAGAAGCGTTTTACCACTACCGGTAGGACCGATCAGCAGAATGTTGCTCTTGCCGAGTTCCACATCACCCTTGCCTTCGCCATAGCGCAGACGCTTGTAGTGATTGTAGACAGCCACCGACAGCACCACCTTGGCACGGTCCTGGCCAATCACATATTCATTGAGGGTGTTGCGGATTTCCGAAGGTGTCGGCAGGCGGTCACTGGCCTCTTCCTGTGCACTTTCCTGGATTTCCTCCCGGATAATGTCGTTACACAGGTCGACACACTCGTCGCAGATGAATACCGACGGCCCTGCTATGAGCTTACGGACTTCATGCTGGCTTTTTCCGCAAAACGAGCAGTACAGCAACTTGCCGTTATCGTCGCCCCTGCCGTTTCTGTCATCTGCCATTGAATTACCTCTGGTCTGGTTTTCGGTGCCAATGTGTGGCCTGGTATGCACCGTTACCGCCTTGGAACCTCATAAGAGTACGCGGCCACACACCGATTCGACTACCGTCAGTATTATTTATTCGGGACGCGCTTATCAAGTACGGTATCGATAAGCCCGTACTCCTTCGCCTGGTGCGGATCCATGAAGTTATCCCGGTCGGTATCCCTGGCGATCGTCTCCAGGTCCTGTCCGGTATGTTCCGACAGAATACGGTTCAGGGTGTCACGGATTTTGAGAATCTCCTTTGTGTGGATCTCGATATCCGTGGCCTGTCCCTGGTAACCGCCCAGAGGCTGGTGAATCATCACCCTGGAATTGGGCAGGCACGCCCGCTTGCCGGCGGCACCGCCTGCAAGGAGGAATGCGCCCATACTGGCAGCCTGTCCAACGCACAGTGTCGCAACGTCGGGCTTGATAAACTGCATGGTGTCATAGATGGACATACCAGCCGTTACGGAGCCACCAGGGCTGTTGATGTACAGGTGAATGTCCTTGTCCGGGTTTTCGGACTCCAGGAACAGCATCTGCGCGACAATCAGGTTGGCCATGTGGTCCTCTACCGGACCGACCATGAAGATGACCCGCTCCTTCAGGAGCCGTGAGTAAATATCGAAAGACCGCTCACCACGAGAAGTCTGCTCGATGACCATCGGAATCAATGCCGCGTTGGCGTCCATGGAGGAACCATCAAAAGGTTTCTGGGACATGTGTGCCTGCACTCCTTATCGGATTCGGACTGAATGGTTCTGAACAAAGAAACAGCCGGGCGGACCGGCTGTTTCTCCTCCGGGCGCTCAGCCCGGGGCAAGTGCCTGGCACTTAGCCCCGCTGTTGCTGGGCCGCCTGGATGACGTCGTCGTACTTGGCTTTATTTTCCTTAACTTTGGCCTGATCAAGGACAAAGTCAACCACCGCATCTTCCAGTACAACAGACTCGATCTGAGCCTTCTGCTCCGGATTGCTGTTGAAGTGGGTAACCACTTCTTCTGGCTGCTCGTAGGTAGAGGCGATCTCGCGGATCTTCTCGTCAACCTTCTCATCATCAGCCTTCAGGTCGTTGGCCTTGACGATTTCCTGGAACAGCAGGCCGGTTTTGACGCGGCGAGATGCCTGGTCCTGGAAGATTTCCTTCGGCAGCTGCTGCGGATCCATCTGTCCGCCAAAACGTTGTACGGCGTCATTGCGAAGACGATCAATTTCCTGGTCAATCAGCGCCTGCGGAACCTCTACCTCGGTCGTTTCCAGCAGGCCATCAACCACGTCATTCTTCACTTTGGCAGACATGGCCTGTTTGAGTTCCCGCTCCATGTTCTTCTTCACTTCCTCGCGGAAGGCTTCCTCGGAGTCAGCCTCGATACCGAAACGCTGGAAGAACTCCTCGTTCAATTCAGGCAGCTGGGCTTCTTCGACTTTCTTGACGCTGATTTCGAACTTCGCCGGCTTACCCTTGAGGTCCTCGTTATGGTAGTCCTCGGGGAAGGTCACCTCGACCTCGATGTCTTCACCGGCCTTGGCGCCAACAATGCCTTTCTCGAAACCGGGGATCATCTGGCCAGAACCCAGCTCCAGGCGATGGTCCTGGGCTTCGCCGCCCTCAAAGGCTTCACCATCAATGTAACCCTTGAAGTCAATGGTTACGGTGTCCTTGTTCTTGGACTTGCGCTTGACTTCCTTCATGGTGGCCTGCTGACGACGCAGGTTATCGATCATCTTGTCGATATCCTTGTCGGTCACCTCGGCGACCATCTTCTCGACCTCGATCTTGCTCAGGTCACCGAGTTCGATTTCCGGCAGAACCTCGAAAATGGCAACGAACTCCAGGTCCTTGCCCTCTTCCATCGTCTTCGGCTCGAAACGGGGCCAGCCCGCCGGGGACACATCACTCTCTTCCAGTGCCTTGACGTAACTGTCACGCATGACTTCGCCAACCACTTCCTGGCGAACGCTGTCACCGAAACGACGCTTGACTACCTTGTAGGGCACCTTGCCGGGACGGAAGCCATTCATACGGACGGTGCGCGCGGTTTCCTGAAGACGCTTTTCAACCGCCTTGTCAATTTCCTGGGCGGGCACACCAATCGTCATCCGACGTTCGATGTTTGACGTCGTTTCAACAGACACTTGCATGGAAGTTCCTCAAATTACCGAATCAGTTAAGTGGATTTGGGTTTGGTTAAAAGGCGTAGTCTATCACGGAACAAACAATGGAGAGAATCACCTGGAACGCAGGAAATCGGGCATCGAATGGCAGGAAAGCGATTTTGTGACTGGAATACGGGAGATGAAAACCAACTGCCCGGACAACGGGCCAATGGTGCGAGAGGAGAGACTCGAACTCTCACGGGTTGCCCCACTGGAACCTAAATCCAGCGCGTCTACCAGTTCCGCCACTCTCGCAAACGTTGTGGCCGCATCCTGCAACATCTTTCCCGGCCTGTAAGGGCCTTTGAGCCGAGCACGGGAAACAGGGAGAACAGATCAGAAAGAGGGAAATGGGGTGGACGAAGGGGTTCGAACCCTCGACCGCAGGAGTCACAATCCTGAGCTCTACCAACTGAGCTACGTCCACCATAATCATTTCAAACACTGCTGCCGGATGGTACCGACTGACAGCAACCTTGCGAAGCCCCTGTGCCCGAGTCTACCTGAACGGCTGTTGGCGCGCCCGGCAGGACTCGAACCTGCGACCATCCGCTTAGAAGGCGGATGCTCTATCCAGCTGAGCTACGGGCGCTTGACCGCTTGCCCACCTGAATATCCAGTGTGGGTTGGTCGGGGTAGAGAGATTCGAACTCCCGACATCCTGCTCCCAAAGCAGGCGCGCTACCAGACTGCGCTATACCCCGTAACCTGAACAACATATGCCTCAGCAAAGTTGGCGCGCATATTACCGGCGGATCCGGGGGGCGTCAACCGGCACATCACCATTTTTCTCCGGAAACTGCCGGAACACAAGCCCCGGGGTTGCGCCAGCAATTGGCGCAGGAACGGTTCCATGCGAGAATGGCCGCCTTCATTTTCACCTGACAGATATTCCCATGACCGCAGAACTCATAAACGGAAAAGAGATCGCCGCGGGTATCCGCCAGCAAGTCGCTGCCGGTGTTGAAGCCCGGCGCCAGAAAGGCCTGCGCGCACCCGGCCTCGCCGTCGTACTGGTCGGAAGCGACCCGGCGTCGCAGGTCTATGTCGGCAATAAACGCAAGGCCTGTGAAGCCGCCGGCATTCACTCCCTGTCCTACGATCTCCCCGCTGACACCTCCCAGGAAGCCCTGGAAGCGCTGATAGACGAGCTGAACGAAAACCCGGAGGTGGACGGCATCCTGGTGCAACTACCCCTCCCTGACCACCTGGACGACGACCCCATCCTGGTACGCATCCGCCCGGACAAGGACGTAGACGGCTTCCACCCCTACAACATCGGCCGCCTGGTCCAGCGCCAGCCCGCCCTGCGCCCCTGCACCCCCCGGGGCATCATTACCCTGCTGGACACAATCAACACTCCCTACAAGGGCCAGCACGCCGTTATCGTGGGCGCCTCCAACATCGTTGGCCGCCCCATGTCCATGGAACTCCTGCTCAAGGGTGCGACGACCACCGTTGCCCACCGCTTTACCAGGGACCTTGAGAAGTTTGTCGGTGAGGCAGACATCCTTATCGCTGCGGCCGGCAAACCCGGTTTGATCAAGGGCGAATGGATCAAACCCGGCGCCACCGTCATCGATGTAGGCATTAACCGGATGGAAGACGGCAAGCTGCGCGGGGACGTGGAATTCGAGGCCGCTTGCGAACGCGCGGCGTATATCACTCCGGTGCCGGGTGGTGTTGGCCCAATGACCATTGCCACACTGCTGCAGAACACGCTTTATGCGGCGAACGTGCTGCACGACGGCTGATAAGACGGATCTGGCAACGCCCTTCGACAGGCTCAGGGCGAACGGGATAAAGAGGCCCTGAGCCCTGCCACAAGGACCGTTCGCCCTAAGCCCCGCCATAAGGACCGTTCGCCCTGAGCCCCGCCATAAGGACCGTTTGCCCTGAGCCCCGTCATAAAGACCGTTCGCCCTGAGCCCCGCCATAACGACCGTTCGCCCTGAGCCCCGCCATAACGACCGTTCGCCCTGAGCCTGTCGAAGGGCGAATCCAATAAAAAACCCCGCACAGCAGAACCGAGCGGGGTTTTTGGATCAGCCCAGACAATTACTGCCCGAACTTCTCCTTGGCCTTCAGGCGGTACGCGTGCAAAAGCGGCTCGGTATAGCCGTTCGGCTGCTCACGGCCTTTCAGAACCAGGTCCAGGGCAGCCTGGAAGGCCACGTTGTCATCAAAGTTCGGTGCCATATTGCGGTAGGCCGGATCACCCTCGTTCTGGCGATCAACCACCGCTGCCATGCGCTTCATGGTGCTGACAATCTGCTCTTCGCTGCAGATACCGTGGTGCAGCCAGTTGCATAGCAGCTGGGACGAAATACGCAGGGTGGCGCGATCTTCCATCAGCCCAATGTCGTTGATATCCGGCACCTTGGAGCAACCCACGCCCTGGTCGATCCAGCGAACCACGTAGCCAAGAATACCCTGGGCGTTATTGTCCAGTTCTTCCTGGATCTCGCCCTCGGACAGGGACTTGGGATCGTCCATCACCGGAACTGTAAGGATGTCTTCCAGGGCCGCGCGCTGACGGCTCTCAAGCTGCTTCTGCACGTCTGCCACACTCACCTGGTGGTAATGGATCGCGTGCAGCGTAGCAGCGGTCGGAGACGGAACCCAGGCCGTGTTGGCGCCAGCCTTCGGATGGCCGATCTTGGCTTCCAGCATGCCTGCCATCAGGTCTGGCATGGCCCACATGCCCTTGCCGATCTGGGCGACGCCCCGGAAACCGGTTTCCAGGCCAATGTCCACGTTCCACTGCTCGTAGGCCTGGATCCACGCTGCCTGCTTCATCTGCCCCTTGCGGATAAACGGCCCCATTTCCATGGAGGTGTGAATCTCATCACCAGTGCGATCCAGGAAGCCGGTGTTGATGAACACGGCACGCTCTTTGGCGGCATGGATACACGACTTCAGGTTCACCGTGGTACGGCGCTCTTCGTCCATGATGCCCACTTTCAGGGTGAAGCGCGGCAGCCCCAGGGCGTCCTCCACCTTGCCAAAGAACTCGTTGGTGAACGCCACTTCTTCCGGGCCGTGCATCTTCGGCTTCACGATGTAGACCGAGCCGGTGGTGCTGTTCTGATACTGACCGTTACCCTTCAGGTCGTGGATCGCGATCAGGGAAGTGATCAGGCCGTCCATCAGCCCCTCCGGCACTTCACTGCCGTCCTTGAGCAGGATGGCCGGATTGGTCATCAGGTGACCAACGTTGCGCACGAACATCAGGCTGCGCCCCTTGAGGCTCAGCTCACTACCGTCCGCTGCGGTGTAGGTGCGATCAGCGTGCATGCGCCGGGTCATCATCTCACCGCCCTTCTGGAAGCTCTCTTCCAGGTCAGCCTTCATCAGACCCAGCCAGTTGCGGTAAGCCAGGGCCTTGTCGTCGGCATCGACGGCGGCAACCGAGTCTTCGCAGTCCATGATCGTGGTCAGGGCAGACTCCATCAGCACGTCCTTGACGTGGGCGCCGTCATCCTGGCCAATGGGATGGCTGGCATCGATCTGGATTTCGAAATGCATACCATTTTTCACCAGCAGGATGCCGGTGGGTTCGCTCTCGGAACCGGTGTAACCCACAAAGCCGGACTCGTCTTTCAGGCCAGTGGTGTCACCGTTTTGCAGCTTGACCACCAGTTTGCCACCCTCAACCTGGTACTTCGCGGCATCCTTGTGGCTGCCGGAAGCCAGTGGCGCAGACTCATCCAGCAGGTTGCGAGCGAACTCGATGACCTTGGCACCACGCACCGGGTTGTAACCAGGCCCTTTCTGGGCGCCACCTTCCTCGGAGATCGCATCGGTGCCATAAAGGGCATCGTACAGGCTGCCCCAGCGGGCGTTGGCGGCGTTCAGGGCGAAACGGCCGTTCATTACCGGCACAACCAGCTGCGGGCCGGCCATGGTGGCAATTTCCGGATCCACGTTAGAAGTGGAGATCCTGAACTCGCCCGGCTCATCCACCAGGTAGCCGATTCCCTTCAGGAAGGACTTGTACTCGTCCATGCTGAATGGCTGACCTTTGTGATTGCGGTACCAGCCGTCCATTTTTTCCTGGATATCGTCACGCTTGGCAAGCAGCTCCTTGTTACGGGGCGCCAGTTCGTGGACGATTCTGTCAAATTCCGCCCAGAATTTGTCAGCGTCGACGCCGGTTCCCGGGATCGCTTCGTTGTTCACGAAATCGAACAGGTTCTTAGCGACCTGCAGGCCGCCGACTTGCACGCGTTCAGTCATCGTTGTCTGCCTCAATGTTGTCTGTATTCCCTGAGAAGCAAGGTGGTTACGATTTCCACGTATTGCCTCTCACTCATACCTCGGGGCGCGATAGTTTACGCCATCTCCCCGGTCATTTCATACCGCCGTTCGATTTTACCCACGGCGCCAGCTGGTACCCTCACGGCTGTCATCCAGTATGATGCCCTTTTCCTGGAGTTCATCACGGATGCGGTCGGCTTCGGCGAAGTTCTTTGTCTTGCGCGCATCCGCCCGGGCCTGGATCATGGCCTCAATCTGTTCAGCAGAGAGATCACCCTCCACTCCAGCCTTGAAGAAGGCTTCCGGGTCCTGCTGGAGGATCCCGAGCACTGCGCCCAGACGAACCAGCACGGCAGCCAGCTCAGCCGCCCGGTCATCATGACCATCGCGGCGGGCCTGGTTCAGCTCGCTCGCCGCGCCGTGCAGTACGCTGATGGCCCCCGCAGTGTTGAAGTCGTCGTCCATGGCCTCGTGGAACTGGCGGTCGAACTCCCCTTCCGGCACATTCTTGGCCGGCACCACACCCCGCAGCGCATGGTATAGCCGCTCGAGGGTACGCCCGGCTTCCGCCAGGTTATCCTCGGAGTAGTCCACCTGGCTGCGGTAATGGCTGGACACCAGGAAGTAGCGCACTACTTCGGGCGGATACTTGTCGAGAATCTCGCGAATGGTGAAGAAGTTGCCCAGGGACTTGGACATCTTCTCCTTGTTCACCCGGATCGCTCCGGCGTGCATCCAGGTGTTCACAAAATGATGGCCGGTGGCACACTCGGACTGGGCAATCTCATTTTCGTGGTGCGGGAACAACAGGTCCGGGCCGCCACCGTGAATGTCGAAGGTGTCCCCAAGGCAACGGGTGGACATGGCGGAACACTCGATGTGCCAGCCCGGCCGGCCATCACCCCAGGGCGACGGCCAGCTGACCTCACCAGGCTTGGCCGCTTTCCAAAGCGCGAAGTCCGCCGGGCTTTTCTTGGCCTGTTCCACATCCACCCGGGCACCGGCCAGCAGGTCTTCCAGTTTCTTCTTGCTGAGCTTGCCGTAACCGTCAAAGCTGTTAACCGAAAAGTAAACGTCGCCGTTATCCGCCGCGTAGGCGTGGTCTTTGGCAATCAGCACCCGGATCATGGCGATAATCTCATCAATATAATCGGTCGCCCGGGGCTCTTCCGTAGGGGCCAGCACACCCAGTTTCTGCTCGTCCTCATGCATGGCCTGGATCATGCGGTCCGTGAGGGCGTCAAACGGCTCACCGTTCTCGTCGGCCCGACGCAGGATCTTGTCGTCAATATCGGTAATGTTGCGCACGTAGTGGACGTCGTAGCCCCGGTGGCGCAGGTAACGGGTAATCACGTCGAAGGCCACCAGCACCCGGGCATGCCCAAGGTGACAGTAGTCGTAGACCGTCATACCACAGACGTACATGCGCACCTTGCCCGGCTGGATAGGCTGGAACTCTTCTTTTTGCTGAGTGAGGGTGTTGTAGATTCTGATCACGGTTAAGGCATTCGCTTTGTGCATAGGTTTGACAAATCGCGAGAATAAAAGGCTTCAGCGTAAGCCATTCGGACACCGGGTGAAGGAATCCGGCGGGGAGGTCCTTCCGGGACACGCCGTGAATACATCCCTGTAGGCTCTTCAAAAACGTCCCTGTTTTTGAAGGTCCCGGAAGGACCTCCCCGCCGGCTTCCCGCCATCCTCGGGGTTTACGCCTTACCCTTCCCCCACGAATCCCGCAGAGTTACTGTCCGGTTGAAGACCAGTCGACCGGACTCGGAGGCCTCTTCGTCGAAGAAAAAGTATCCCTCCCGCTCAAACTGGTAAGGCAGGTCGGCACGGGGCTGCCCCAGGCTCTTCTCGGCGCGGACCTTTTCCAGGCGAACCAGGGATTCCGGATTGATATGGTCAACGAAGTCGCCTTCCTTGTCGCTGTCCGGGCTCTCATGGTTGAACAGGCGATCATAGACATTGATGTCCGCCTCAACCGAGTCCGTTGCGGACACCCAGTGAATCACACCGTTGGGCTTGTAGCCTTCCGGGTTAACGCCGAGAGTATTCGGATCGTAGTCGCAGCGCAGTTCGACAATGTCGCCGCTATCATCCCGAACAATCTCACGACAGGTCATCACGTAACCGCCACGCAACCGCACCGCCTGGTCCGGCGCCAGCCGCTTCCACTTGCGGGGAGGCTCCTCCACGAAATCTTCCCGATCGATATACAGCTCCCGGGTCCAGGACACTTCACGGGTGCCCATATCCGGGTTCTGGGGGTGCACCGGCAATTCCAGGGTTTCAGAGCTGTCTTCAGGATAGTTGGTGAGCACCACCTTCAGCGGGCGCATGACGCACATGGCACGGGGCGCACGGGTGTTCAGGTCCTCACGGATGGCGTGTTCCAGCATGCCCACATCAACCGTGCCGCCGGCCTTGTTGACGCCGATCATGTCACAGAACGCGCGAATGGACTCAGGCGTATAGCCCCTGCGGCGCATGCCGGAGATAGTCGGCATGCGAGGATCATCCCAGCTGTCCACGTAGCCTTCGTCCACCAGCCGCTTGAGTTTGCGCTTACTGGTGACCGTGTAATTCAGGTTCAGTCGCGCAAACTCGATCTGCCGGGGCTTGCAGGGCGCCGAGATATTGTCGATCACCCAGTCGTACAGTGGGCGGTGATCCTCGAACTCCAGGGTGCACAGGGAGTGGGTAATACCCTCCATGGCATCAGAAATCGGGTGGGTGAAGTCGTACATCGGGTAAATGCACCACTTGTTACCGGTCTGGTGGTGCTCAGCATAGCGGATACGATAGAGGATCGGGTCCCGCAGGTTGATATTGGGCGATGCCATGTCGATCTTCGCCCGCAGCACCAGCTCACCGTTGCCGAACTTGCCGTCCCGCATATCACGGAACAACTGCAGATTCTCTTCCACCGGGCGATCCCGGTAGGGGCTGTTGCGGCCCGGCTCTTTAAGGGTACCGCGGTATTCGGTCATCTCCTCGGCAGACAGGGAGCAGACATAAGCCTTGCCCTTCTCGATCAATTCCACCGCGAAATCATGGATGGTATCGAAATAGTCGGATGCAAAATGGACGTCATCGGCCCAGTCATACCCCAACCACTTCACATCCCGCTTGATGGCATCGATGTACTCCTGCTCTTCCTTCTCCGGGTTGGTATCGTCAAAGCGCAGGTTGCACTCGCCACCGAAGGTCTCGGCAATACCAAAATTCAGGCAGATAGACTTTGCATGACCGATGTGCAGGTAGCCGTTGGGCTCCGGCGGAAAACGGGTCACCACCTTGCCGGTGTGGTCACCTTTGGCAATGGCGTCTTCGATCAGGCTTTGGATAAAATTGTGGGCTTTCTTCGACTCGGCGCTCATAGGGTCTCGGAATGAAAGAGGTGGATCTTAAACGGCCTATTATACGCATAAAAGGCGGTCGGACTCATGCATGGCGGCCAAGTCTTGCGTACAATAAACGTTATATCGATGACCGATCCCTCAATACAGGAAGCTTCAATGATTCTGCTGCAAACCACACACGGTGATATCAAGCTGGAACTGGACTACGACAAGGCCCCCGAAACCGCGAAGAACTTTGAACAGTACGTTCGTGACGGCTTCTATGACGGGCTTATTTTTCACCGTGTAATCAGCAACTTCATGATTCAGGGCGGCGGTTTCGAGCCAGGCATGCAGCCCCGCAAGACCCGCGACCCGATCCAGAACGAGGCCGACAATGGCCTGAGCAACATGCAGGGTACCGTAGCCATGGCTCGCACCATGGATCCCCATTCGGCCACCGCCCAGTTTTTCATCAATGTGGAAAACAACGGTTTCCTTGATCATACCGCCAAGACCGCCGAGGGCTGGGGTTATTGTGTCTTCGGCCGGGTGGTGGAAGGTATGGACACGGTCAACCGCATCCGTGCCGTGCGCACCGAAAGCCAGGGCTTTCACGATGACGTGCCGTCAGAGAACGTCGTGATCGTAAAAGCCGAGGTGCTGGAGGATGGAGGCGAAGCGTGACCATTCGCTTCATTTCCGACCTGCACCTTGAAGAGTCACGCCCGGATATCACCGACGCCTTCCTCGCCTTCCTGAAAGACAAGGCCATGGGCATCGAAGCCCTGTACATCCTTGGCGACTTTTTCGAGGCCTGGATCGGCGACGACGAGCAGACCCCGCTGCAAAACCGGGTGGCAGACGCCCTGCGGGAAGTCAGCGACAGCGGCACCGCCCTGTACCTGATGCACGGCAACCGGGATTTCCTGATCGGCGAGGATTTCGGCAATCGTTGTGGCGCAGAACTCCTGCCTGACCCCACGGTGGTAGATCTGCACGGCACGCCGACCCTGCTGATGCATGGTGACAGCCTGTGCACTGCTGACGTCGAATACCAGAAGTTCCGTGCCAACATGCGTAATGAGCAATGGCAGCAGATGTTCCTGCAGCGCCCGCTGGCAGACCGGCAGATGGTTGCCCGCCAGCTGCGGGAAATCAGCATGGCCAAGAATCAGGGAAAGGCCGAAACCATCATGGACGTAACGCCGGAAGAAGTGGTCCGGGAAATGGAGCATCATCGGGTGCAACGACTGATTCACGGCCACACTCATCGGCCGGCGATCCACCCGCTGACCGCCAGCGGCCAACCAGCGTGGCGTATCGTGCTGGGAGACTGGGACACCCATGCCTGGTGGCTTGATGTCACCGGTGACCAGGAACCCGCCCTTCACAAGCGGCCGCTTTAAGCAGGTTCCGGTGCCTGCGACAGGAGCTCCCCATGTCGGTTTACAGAGCGCTCCAGGACCAGCGGCTCGGGCTTACCGTGCTGTTGGCCTTTTTCTGGCTGCTGGTGGTTCGGCTGTGCCTGTTCCTGCAAAGTGGTGTATGGCCGGAAACAGGCTGGCTGCTCCTTAGCGATGCCGCAGGCGCTGTCACGGTTGCAGGACTGCTGATCCTGGCGCGCTCCTTTTGGCTGAGAACGGCTTTGGTTGTGGCGCTGGGCTGCCTGATGACGGCCTCCGCCATGCACCTCGCAGCCCACGGCACCTACCCCAGGCTTTCCATGATCAGCAAGGGGGCTGACCCGGTCTTCCTGGCATCATCGGTTTTCAACAGCCAGCTGCTGATGCTCCCCCTTTATCTGGGCCTGGCCTGGCTGCTCGTACGCATCTATCGATGGCTGGTTCCTATCCCGCCGCGCCGTATTACCTTTGCGACCCTGCTGGTCGTCGTAACCACGGGTCTTTACCTCGCCGCCTCCCATAGCCTGACCACCTCCCGGAATAACCTGGTGGCCAGTTTCCTGGCACAAATACCCATGGCATTGATGGCGCCCGCAGGTGCCCTGGTGGGAGAGGAAGTCGCCGACACCACCGCTCCGGAGCGATCACAAGCTGAACGTGAGTTCTTCGAAGCAGACGTCGCAAGCCCGGATGTACCGGAGCCCCCCAATGTCCTGTTGATCATGGTGGAAGGCCTTTCCGCAGGCTATTTTCCGTCTGTCAGCAAGTACCATGGACTGACACCCGTGGTTTCACTGCCGGAACTGGAAAACAAGCTTGCCGAGACCGGCTTCCGGCTGTACCGCAACACCCTCAGCATGGAGCGCCAGACAGACCGGGGCACATTTGCCATCCTCTGTGGCCAGTACCCGGACTTTCAGCGTCTGTCGACAAAGATGAGAGATGTCGCCAACGGCGAGGCCTTCCCCCTGTGCATGCCGGAGTTGTTGCGTTCACATGGTTACACCACCGCGTACTGGCAGGCCGCCCCGCTCAGCTACATGAGCAAGGACCGCTTCATGCCACGCGCCGGATTTATACGGGTTACCGGTTCGGAAGCCTTCGAGCGAGACGGTGAAACCCCGGAGGGCTGGGGGCCGCCCGACCCGATCTACTTTGCCAATGTGGCGAAGCGCCTGCGGGCACTGGACCAGGAAGCCCCCCGATGGATGGTTACCCTGCTCAACGTGGGCACCCATCACCCCTTCGATACCGGCGGCAAACAGGCCAGCAGTGAACAAGGCGAGCCCCCCTTGCCCACCGAGCCGTTACAGGCACGGCGTAATGCCATGCGGGTCATGGAGCAGAGCCTGATTGCCTTCCTCGATGAAATGGACCAGGCTGGTGTCCTCGACAATACCCTGGTAATACTCACCTCTGACGAGTCAGGCGGCTTTGTCCGACAGGACCAGGAGTCCTTCCCCCTCAACGGCAACACCGGTGTACTGGCGGTCAAGCCGCCCCGGCCCGAGGCACTGGACGAGTATGCGGATCGCGATCGCATTGTCGCCCAGTTGGATATCCCGCTGACCATTCTGGATGCCACCGGTACCAGTAAGCCGATGATCGCGATGACAGGGCGCAGCCTGCTGAGCGGGGAAACCTCAAACCCCCGGGATCTGCTGTTGGCAGACACCTACACCGGCATGAAATTCTTTCTGCGGGAGAGCGGCGAACTGCTGGCCTGCACCGAGAGCCTGTTACGCTGCGAGACATGGACCTTTGAACCCGGGCGCCTGTTCGGTACCCTGTCACCAACCGACAGCGAACCCTTTCTGACCCTGGCACAACGGCTGCGGCTGTTCGGCGAATCCGCCAGAATGCCCACAGGCCCTTCTGTCAGCAGTGAGTAATGCGACTATTTGTTGATTCGCTTGGTATTCTGCGACGGCACCGTCGCAGCCTGCTGCTTTACCATCTGTTTTTTACCGGCCTGACGCTGGCCCTCCTGGGCCCAGCTGTCGGTGCCCTGCTGGCGGCGCTGGAGCCTGTGACCGGAGAAGGTGCAATCAGCACTGGCGGCATAGCCACTTTCCTGCTGTCTCCGGGCGGGATTATCTGGATGGCGGCGACCCTGACCGGCCTCATGGCCACCCTGACCCTGGAACAGGCCGGGATGACCGTTATCGCCTCCTCAGTGGAGCGTACTGGCGAGTATCGGCTCACCCTGGCCGCACTCTGGCAAACAGCCCTGCGATCGGGAAAACTGCTCTGGCTAACAGTACTCCAGGTGCTGGGCCATATAGGCATCGCCCTGCCCTTCCTGTTGCTCATTGCCCTGGCCTGGTGGGGATTGCTGTCTTCCTACGAAGTCTATTTCATTCGCCTGACACGACCATCGGAACTCTGGTGGTTCCTCGCCATTGCCGGAGTCGCCGTCGCGGGAATGGCCATCTGCAATGGCTGGCTGTTCCTGCGCTGGAGCCTGGCCGAACCCATCGTCACCCTGGAACGAACAACAGTCATCGGTGCACTGGCCGCCAGCAGCAGGCGAGTCCACGGCAGTAAAAGGGCGCTGATCACACCGCTGGCGGTTGGCGCAGTGCTGTTATTCGCCCTGCCGATACTGTTCACCTGGCTGTTCCAGTTACTGGGGACACCTTACCTGGCACTCATGCCCGCCAGCCCCCGGGCGTTACTGCCTGCCATAACCGCGTACATTGCGCTTTACCTGCTGCTCATGGTTGCCGTGACCTTTGCACTCTCTGCCGGTTACAGTGTGCTGATCTACCGGGTCTACCTTGCCACCAGCGGCCACTCCCGGAAGCATCACGCGGTTCCGCCGCCGGCCCACACCGGCGCACGGGCCTGGCTGGTTGAGAGCGTGCTGATCGTTACCGTACTGGTCCAGGCGGGCCTGGTAGTCAACGCCTTCGGTACAGCAGAACAGGTCACTATCACTGCCCACCGGGGCAATGCCTTTGTTGCCCCCGAGAACTCCGCAAGCGCCATCCACCGAGCCATCAAAGATGGTGCAGACTACCTGGAGGTGGATGTGCGGATGACCCGGGACGGCAAGCTCGTGTTATGGCACGATGCGAACCTTGCGCGCCTCCTGGGACGGCCAGAACGGATCTCGTCGCTTCTCTGGGACGACATCCGTGAGCTGGATGCCGGCAGCTGGTTCTCTCCGGATTTCGCGGGGGAACCCATTCTCACCCTGGAAGAGCTGATCAATATCACCCGGGGCCGGGCAAGACTGTTCCTGGACCTGAAACCAGACCATAACAGCCGCGACCTGGCCCGAATGGTGGTTGAGCTCCTGCAACGGGAAAACGCGGTGGAGGGCACCATCATAGCTGCGGCACAGCGGCACGTCCTGAACGAAACCAGGGCCCTGGAACCCGCCCTGCGCACGGCCCTGCTGGCCCAGTTTGTAATTGGTCCACTGGATAGCGGGCAGTTCGACATCCTCGGCCTGCGCTACAACCAGGCCAGTGCCGCCGCTGTCGCAAGGGCCCGGCAGCTGGGCTATGAACTGCACGTATGGACCGTCAATCAGCCGGCGGAGATGTCCCGCATGATCGACATGGGTGTCGACAACATCATCACCGACCGGCCGGATGTTCTGGCCCGGCTGCTGTCAGCCCGTAAAGAGCTTACCGATGGGGAACGCCTGGCGCTGAAATTGCGGAACTGGCTGAGATAGCCCCTTTGGTCGGGTATCCCTGTGGGCAGGGATTTCAAAGGGCTTCCGCAGGCTCCCGATAGGTGTCCACCCTGTTCAGCCAGCCCGGCAGCCACTGCTCCCTTTCTATCGGGTTTTCTGCCCGCTGGGCCCTGGCCGCCAGCACTGCGGCTGCCGCTTGTCGGAACGTCGGCAGTGCCTCCTGCGCACCTGGGGACTCCATGGTCTCCAGCACCTGTAGAAGGCCCCAGCCAACACCATCATACCGTTCCGACTCGGCCAGCCCCTCGCCCTTGAAGTTGACATAGTCAATCAGGGCATAGGCACCACCCGGTGTTTCCGTCAGCCGGTGGATCTTGCGACGAGTGGCGACCGGGTCACCTGAGGCGGATGCAATCTGTTCGAGACCAGCTCGCGCCCGCTGCAACAGGAACGCCGTCTGCCCTGCCTGCTCACGCTCCAGCAAACGCCGCAGCGTCTCAATGCGCTCGTCCCGGTCTTCGGCCCGCAGGAAAGCCTGCCGGTCCGGCCACGGCGCCCCGCGCTGTATCTGCGCTTTTAACCATGCGGGCAGGTCCACTCCCTGCCCTTCCAGAAAACCCACCAGTGCCGGAAAGCTTTCCACAAAACGGCCGTCCACGCCTTCGGGATACCAGATAAAATGACCAATACCGAGGGACGGAAAGGCTTCGCCCTGGTTCCAGTGCACCAGGCAGGGCCGGCGGGAGGCACACTCGTTGCGATAGACCTGTTGGCCTATCCAGGCCAGTTGTTGTTCCGACAAGTCCAGCTGTGGCTGTTCATTTAGACCAAATAGCCGCTTGCCCACGGCACAACCCGTGGCAGCCATTAACAGGGCCCCAACCACCAATACCCGGACTACGGTGCGCCTGAAGGCGCAATAACCTCTCATTGGATAGATCATACTCTCTGTGGCACTGCGTCAATGAGCGCCGGGTTCCGCTCGGTAACGCTCAAGTGCGGGGCTACCCGGACCCGATGTCGGCTTGTCTGGCAGCTGAAATCCCCAGCGGCGTATATCAAATCCGTATGCCTGGTAGAACCGCTGCATGTCCGGCGCGAGCTGAGCCATGATATAGGCCTGCTCGGACGGGGCCAACCGACGGGGACGCCGGGGCGATACCGAAGCCAGCATCCGCTGCCCGGAACGTCTCACCGCAGCCGGCATGCCCTGGGTCACCCGGCCCAGGGGCGAGCGCTTGACCCAGCGTTCCAGCGTGCTCTGGACCCGCGTCTGGTTGGCCACTTCAAACGACAACGGTCGGTAACGGTCATCGATACCCAGGAACCGACAGACCCTTGCCACAACCTGGTCCGGGGAGGCTTTCAGTTCGTCGAAGTCCAGCACCAGAAAATCCCGCTCCGGGAAAAGCCGTCGGAACTGGGCAAGTTGCAAATAGTAATTGGAGGTATTGATCAGGTGATCATCCACGATGCGATCGTTGAATGCCGTATCCCGGAGCATATAGTTGTAGTGGGAGACAATGCGATCCAGTGGATTACGGACAATGTAGAGAAACTTCGGCCGGATACCGTAACCATGGATACGCTGGGGAACCCCGCTTTCCCGCGGGAACTTGGTGTAACCGGTGGAGGCTTCCATGGCGTAGCAATGGACGCCGGCGTCAAAGTTCCAAAGCTGGCCGTAATCACTGACACTCATGCCGTGACGCTGGAGGGACGAAAAATACTCCGGTTCCTTGGTCAGGGCAGGACAGACTTGTGGGTGGCCGGACAGATAATCATAAAGGGATGAAGTACCGCATTTCATGGCCCCAATGATTATCAGGTGACCGTCGTACGGTATATTCCCTGGCATCCTGGCCTCCTGTCTGGTGCCCGGCAGGTTCCAACTGCATGCCGGCATGGTGTGTTCCCCGCAACATCTGCAGAAACTAACCAATACCTCCCCCGGCAACAAGAGTGTAATTATTCTACAGGTTCACCCTTTCAGGCATAAAAAACCCGGCCTGGGGCCGGGGTACAAGGCGAGGGGCCTGGAACGCCTATTGCTCTACAAACGCACGCTCAATGACGTAATGCCCCAGGTCACCGGCGCGGGCTTCACGAAAGCCCATGTCATCGAGGATACGGCAGGTATCCTTCAGCATGCTGGGGCTGCCGCAGACCATGAAACGGTCATTCTCCAGATCAAACTCCGGCAGGCCCAGGTCGCTGGTCAGTTTGCCGTTTTTCATGGCGTCGGTGAGACGGCCTTCGTTACGGAACGGCTCGCGAGTCACGGTCGGATAGTACATCAGCTTGCCGTCCACCATTTCACCGAAGAATTCGTTCCTGGGCAGACCTTCAATTTCGTCCTGGTACGCCAGCTCGGAAATATAGCGAACGCCATGGGTCAGGATCACCTTGTCGAAGGCTTCGTATACTTCCGGATCCTTGATGATGCTCATAAAGGGCGCCAGCCCGGTGCCGGTGCTGATCAGCCACAGGTTTTTTCCGGGCAGCAGGTTATCAAGAATAAGCGTACCGGTCGGCTTGCGGCTGACCAGGATCTCGTCGCCTACCTGGATTTTCTGCAAACGGGAAGTCAGCGGGCCATCCGGCACCTTGATGGAGAAAAACTCCAGCTCTTCCTCATAGTTGGCGCTTGCAATACTGTACGCTCGCATCAGTGGCTTGCCGTCGGTCTCCAGCCCGATCATGGTGAAATGACCGTTCTTGAACCGGAACCCGGGGTCACGGCTGGTCGTAAAGCTGAACAGGGTATCGTTCCAGTGCCTTACGCTGGTCACCGTCTCTACGTTCATCTTGCTCATGGTCGTCAATCCACCTGAATATCTGAATGCCTTATGGAAAGGTTAACTGCATTGTGTGCATGGTAACCGACGTGTAACCTATCGATGAAATGGGATATTTTCATAACGTTATTCGGGAAAACCGATTATGAAGTACACCTTCCGCCAACTCGAGGTCTTCCTGGCCGCTGCCCACTTCCAGAACATTACCCGTGCGGCCGAATCACTGGCCATGTCCCAGTCGGCTGCCAGCAGCGCCCTGAAGGAACTGGAAAACCAGTTTGATATCAAGCTGTTCGACCGGGTCGGCAAGCGCCTGCAACTCAACGAACTGGGCCGTCTCTACCGCCCCAAGGTCGAAAGCCTGCTAGCGCAGGCCGGTGAACTGGAGCAGGCGTTCAGCCACCACACGGAAGTGGGCGCCCTCAAGGTCGGCGCCACGCTTACCATAGGTAACTATCTGGCCGTTGGGGTCATGGCCCAATACATGAATTCCCCTACACAGCCCCGGGTTTCACTGGAGGTGGCCAACACCAGCACCATCGCCCGACGGGTTTCAGACTTTGAACTGGACATCGGATTAATTGAGGGTGAACTCCAGGCACCGGAACTGGAGGTCATCCCCTGGCGCAATGATGAACTGGTGATCTTCTGTTCCCCGGACCACCCCCTGGCCGAAAAGCGCGGCCTGACCGACGAGGACCTGGTCTCCGCCACCTGGATCGCCCGGGAGCCCGGATCCGGCACCCGCCAGACGTTCGAGCGGGGTATGCATGGGCTGTTACCGAAACTGAACATCCTGCTGGAACTGGAGCACACCGAGGCCATCAAGCGGGCCGTCGAGGCCAATCTGGGTATCGGATGTCTGTCGAAGGTCTGCCTTGAGGATGCCTTCCGGCGAGGTTCACTGGTGCCGTTGCAAGCCGCAGCCCACCGCCGCTTTGACCGGCAGTTCTACTTCATCCTGCACAAGCAGAAGTACAAAAGTGCCGGTATTGATCGGTGGATGGAGCTTTGTAGAAATCTCGGATAGTCACCAATAACCGTACCTTCCAAACGAACCTCCACCAAACTGGCGGTAACTCCCAGGATTAAGGGAGACGGGCCGGAGAGGTCTGTCTGGAACCTGGAGCGCCATGGATGGCGCGACGGAGCCCTACAAGGATGTACTTGCGAGGCGTTTCCGGACAGACCTCTCCGGACCGGCTCCCCTTGCACAGGTTCCGCAGACCGTGTTCAAGAAACAAGTTTACATGGGAGGCAAGGCTCAGCCTTTGCCCGCTTCGTTGAGGTACAGTAACCAGCCTGTTAATGTGCTGCCGGGCGACCCGGGCCGGTAACGCTTTTCCGGACACGCCCCGTGAATACATCCCTGTAGGGCTCCGTCGCGCCGTCCCTGGCGCTCCAGGGTCCGGAAAAGCGTTCCCAACCCGACTCGCTGCAACTACAGCGATACCGCCCGTAGAACCCTGGCCTCAAGTATTTACTGGGCCGCTATGAAAACGGAACGCATCATCAGGAGCCTCAATTAACTCCTTCTCGATGGCGAGAAACTCCGCCACTCGATCTTCCACCGGCCCACCATTCGCCTGCTCCGCCAGCTTCAGATAATCCTGGTAATGCCGGGCCTCGGACTTCAGCAGGCTGTTATAGAAATCCGCCAGCTTGTCGTCCAGAAACGGCGCCAGCGCCGCAAACCGCTCGCAGGAACGCGCCTCGATAATCGCACCAACAATCAACACATCCACCAGCCGGCCAGGATCCTCGCTACGAACCAGCGACCGCAGCCCCGCGGCATAGCGGGCCGGCGACAAATGACCGTACTCGACCCCCCGCTTCTTCATGATCGCCAGCACCTGCTCAAAGTGCCGCAACTCCTCCCTGGCCAACCGGGACATCTTGTTCAGCAAATCGGTGTTGTCCACGTAACGGTACATCAGACTCAATGCCGTCGACGCCGCCTTCTTCTCGCAATGGGCATGGTCAATCAACATCAGGTCCTGGTTCGCCAGGGCATTGTCGATCCATAGTTGAGGGGTGCGGCAGGGCAGGAAATCGTGAATTTCGGCAAGGGCGGCGCTGGTATCAGACATAACGGAATCCGGCTGAAGGTTCGATTGGCGCGGGGAGTATACATCAGGATATGTTCAGTCTCCGACCATAGGCCAGCTTAACTTTACCCCCTGATTCCTATAGAATGCAGCGCCGATTCGTGGCCTTTTCCACACAACAACGCCCGCCAGCTCACGGGCCCGCGCGGGTTTCCCCAACTGATGAGGGTCTATATCGTGTTAGAAGCATATCGTGAACACGTTGCAGAGCGCGAAGCTCTGGGCATTCCCCCCAAGCCTTTGAACGCCGAGCAGACCGCCGAGCTGGTGGAACTGCTGAAAAACCCGCCCAAGGGTGAGGAAGAGTTCCTGGTTTACCTGCTGGAAAATCGCATTCCGCCGGGCGTTGACGAAGCCGCCTACGTGAAGGCCGGTTTCCTGTCTGCCATCGCCAAGGGCGAGGCTACCAGCCCGCTGCTGAACAAGGAAAAAGCGGTTGAGCTGCTGGGCATGATGCAGGGCGGCTACAACATCGCTACCCTGGTTGAGCTTCTGGACAATGA
>Ga0098066_1000181_pt1 | contig 22837 bp, 28 predicted proteins | sample 25BtaG_FD_76332 | JGI IMG/M metagenome (GOLD analysis project Ga0098066, IMG submission 76332) | Marine viral communities from Cariaco Basin, Caribbean Sea - 25B_WHOI_OMZ_CsCl | ecosystem: Environmental > Aquatic > Marine > Oceanic | place: Caribbean Sea: Cariaco Basin | collected 2014-11-08
GATCTGGTGTCAGTGCGGGAGGGAGCGCACGCCCTGGGGATCGGGGCGGCCGTCAGGCGATCGGGCGGCCGTGGTGCGGTCCATGTCATCGGGGGTCCGGGTCCGGCGGGCCATTGTCGATCATCGGTGGCGGGATCACCACGACCCCAAATCGGGCCGGCCCGATCTCGATGCGGACGCCTCCGCGGTCCGCCCACGCCAGGAGCTCGCGCAGCCGAGCGGGGGCCCGGCCGCGCGCGAGCTTGCTGATCCGGCGGTTGTCCGCGCCGAGCTTGCGCGCGAGCTCGCTGTTCGAGTCCGTACCGAGGGCGGACCGCAGAGCCTGGATGAGCTCGCGGCTTGTGTCGTGTGGTCCCATATCTCCGGGGGGCCGTCCCAGGACGGCGGGGGGCGTGGTCATGGTCTTCTCCTGCCCCCAGCTTATCGCCATTCCGGGGGTGACCGTCAAGCCCCGCGGGCGCTTTGGGTGATTTTTTCCGCCAATCGACGGAAATACCCCTGGACATTCCGCGGTTTCGCGATAAGTGTTGAGGGTGAGGGGGGCAAACGGAGCCCCCAACCAACCCGGAGCCGACATGACCCGCACCCGCCGCATGACCCCCGCCGAGATATCCGCCGCCGACCTCCCGGCCCTTCGCGCGCAGTATCGGGCGATCCGGACCGAGATCATGGCGGCCTACCGCTGGACGGCACGCCAGGCCGATGTGGAGATCCGCGGGATGGCCCACCAGCTCGCCGGCGCATGGCTGCCCCGCAACTGCCCGGTCCGGATGGTCGGCGCCGCTCAGGTAATCGCCCACCCCCTGCTACGGGGTGAATGATCCGGCGGACGACCGCCTCCAGATCCTCTGCGTCACGCCGGACGGCGATAGCTGGCCGGTCTTCGGACCCACCGCGTCCCGGGTAGATATCCGCCGAACGCTGCGGCGGATGGCGCGGTCCGGTGAGATCCAGGGGTATGAGCTGTGAGCCAGCTCCCCCTCGCCTTCATCGCCGTCGAGCCGGCCTACGACATCGGCGGACCCCAGCGGCCCGATCCGCAGGGGCGGCACCGGTGCGACGCCTGCGATGTCGGGCTGTTGCTGCCATCGTGCTGGGCGCGGTGTGCGTGCGGTGGGGAGAGCTGCTGTGGGGGCGTGCTGGAGACGGAGATCGCGGAGGCAAGCCAGGGGCTGCCTATGCGGGTGGTGCGGCTGGCTGGGGGCTGTGGGCGGTCTCAGGTCTACTCGGTGGAGCGGGGGAACGAGGTGGAACGTGTGCTTACACCTACCCCGCCTCCGGCCCCGCCAGCCTGAGCCCCTCGTACTCCTCACACCCTGCCGGCGTGCTCCCGTGCTCTGCTGCGAGCAGGCATAGGATCAGCATCATCTGATCGAGCTGCTCCTTGACGTCGACGTCGGTGGCTGTGACCTCGACCTGCGGCGCGCTCATCGCTGACGTCCCCAGCGACCCGGCACCGGCGCCCAGCAGGCCCACCAGAATCAGGCCGACGTAGCGGTGCACCAGCGCGTCGATCAGCTTCACGACCATCGCGCCCGGCGACAGCTTCGCCTCCGGCGCTGCCGCTGCCAACGCTGCCTCGGTCTCTGCCATCACGCACCCCCAACGAGCTGTACAGCCCACGCACCCAGCAGCACCGCCGCCGCACCGCCAGCCATACCCGCCCCGATCCGCACCCCCGGTCGCTGCATCACCGGCACCGGTGCCCGCTCCAGCTCAAGCTGCTCCTGGTACTGCATCACCAGCGCCCGTTCCACCGCCAGCTCGTACCCCGCGCGCTCAACCTCCAGCGCGTACAGCGCCCGCACCGTGCGGCTGTCGTCGGCGAGCTGCTCGAGGTGAGCCCAGACGACCAGCGGCAGGATGATCCCGTCGCAGGCCGGCAGCGCGTCGGGGAGGGCGCGGCTGATGGCCTGCTCGGGGCACTGGCCGTCGGCGATCGCCTCCTCGACCTGGGCCGCGGTCTGCTCCGGGCGCGGGGGTAGCGTGACCGCGTAGGCCGGGATCGGGCAGGTAATCAGCAAGCCCAGTAGCGCCAGGCCCATCAGTAGCGCCCGGCGGATCATCGCCGCCCCCTGCGCAGCTTCGCGAGCTCGGCGGCGCTCTGCGGAGTCGTCGCGGCCTCCCCGATCACCGCGGCGTCGCGCTCGGCGTCATCGACAACGACGGCGACGGCGACGTCCGCCAAGCTATCGGCCCGGGATGGTGTCGGTGTCGGCAGGGTGGGGATCCGTCGGCGGCGCTCGGCCAGCCACATCCCCAGCGCCAGCGCGCCCAGCAGGACGACGACGGCGACAGCGAGCAGTAGATGGGTGGTCACAGCTTCCTCCCGCTGGGTTCTTTAGCTCCCCAATGCCTGCCGGCGTGCCCGACGGCGCCGCCGGTGGCGACCATCGCCACACACATGCCCAGCGTGCCCAGCACGTCAGCGACGGCCGACAGCTCTGCGCCACGCACTCCCAGCAGTAGCGCCAGCAGCACCCCGGCCCCGAGCAGGAGCAGGGCGGCCAGTCCCAGCTTGGCGACCTCGACTGTACGTGAGCTATGCTTATGTCCATCGGCTGGAGTGGTCACCGCGAATCCAGCTCGGCGCGGTACCCCAGGATGCCCTCGGCCAGTGCGATGCCGATGCGCTCCAGGCCCTCCGGAGTCCACAGCGCGGCGTGCTCAGGCTGGTCGATGAACCCGGGCTCAAAGCAAATGCCGCTGATGTTGCTGGGCCCGTCGTAGATCCGCTGGATGGTGTGCCAGGCGCCGGACGTCCAGCCCTTCGGGGAGGCGCCGATCACCTTGACATGGCTGACCTCGGGGAGAGCTCTCTCGAGAGCGTCCTCGATGCACAGCGCGATCAGGGCGCCGCGGGTGCTGCGGGCGTCGTGAAAGACGGCGGCGTAGCGGCCCTGGCCGGCGTTGACGTGGGCGGCGATGTAGACGCAGGGGATGCCGCGAGCCGTGGCGGCGGCGATGGCCCCGGCCTGGCGCGTGCTGTACGGCCCCGAGCCCAGGTGGAGCACCTCGACGCCAGCGGATTCCAGGTGGGCCCCGCACGGCCCGAGGTAGGCCGCGGAGAGATCCACCTCGCGCAGACCACCATGCTGGGCGCCGGGGTCGAACCGGTCGCCCTTCCATCCGTGGTGACGATCGAGGATAACGAGCATCAGGCGTTCTGGTCGTGTCGTCGCTGGTTGGGGATCAGGCGTTCTGGTCGTGTCGTCGCTGGTTGGGGATCAGTCGCTGGCTCGACATGCCGCCTCGTGTCGCCCTACAGCGTATCGACGCCGCCGGTAGCACGTCAACTGCTGCGGGGTGAGAGGAGAAAGGGTGCAGCAATCGCTATTGCCACATCAGATCGACTTGTGGGTGGAGCCATTCGCGGGGAGCTCTGCGGTCGCTCTTGCCCTTGAGGGGGTCGGCCGACCCCCGTTCACCTATCAGGGCGGGAAGTCCTCCCTGGCAGAACCAACGCTGTCGGCGCTGCGACTGCGTGAGGGCGGAAGGGCCCGCCGCTACCTGCTTAACGACCTCGGGCCCGTGATCCGGTTCTACCGCGCCCTCAAGTCCGACGCCAACGCGGTTGCTCGCTGTGTTGAGGGGACTCCAGAGGGGCGGGCCGGGTACACCGCCCTGATGGCGGCACCCGTGCCTGAGGACCCGTTCAGGTTTGCAGCAGCCTACGCCTGCCTTCAGGCCAGCTCAGTACTCGGCAAACCACCGAACATACGGGACGGGCGATGGAGGTGTGCCGGTTACGCGGTTCGCGGGCGACTCAATCCACGAGCACTATCTAAACGCTTGCGCGCCGTCGGGGCACGGTTGGAACGGATGCCCGCTGACTTCGTGCAAGGGGACGCCGTCGCCATCTTTGCAGATGGCGTACCGCCCCGTACCGTGGTCTACATCGACCCGCCGTATCGGGGGACCACGCGCTACCTCCACCACGCGAGCCGGGCTGACGTTATCGACATGGCCGGCAAGTGGGTGGAGAGGGGCGCTGTAGTGGCAATCGCAGAGGCGGAGGCGCTCCAGATGGACGGCGGTCGTATCGTCGAACTGCAGCGGCAGGACAGGCGCGGCCTGATCCCGGGTCGGCGCGAGTTTTTAACCATCCTGGGAGAGTAGGGGCCCCCGCCGCTGAGCTACGCTGCCCCCATGAAGAACCCCGCCGACGCCTACAAGGCCCTGTCGCCCACCGTGAAGGGGGGCGGCCTGATCCGACACCAGGGGAAGGAGTTTGAGGTAGCGCTACCGCAAACTCCAAGTCCTCGGGTGTCGGATCGTAGGACACCACGTCACCTCATCAGAGAATGAGCCAACCGGTCTCGGCGGCGTTGACGACGATGTAGCGAGACATCCCGGGGGCCACCGGCTCGGTGGTGTTGCCGTCGATCTGCTCCGCGGCATTGCCGTCGAGGGTGACCACACCAGACGCGCCAGCGTTTTTCACGATCAGTCGACGCCCGGCGTTTCCACTGGCGGCATAGAGCGTGAGGGTGAAGTCACCGCCCGAGGCGTCGCACTCGATGATGTCGTCTGCCGTGGCGGCCGTGTAGGCTCCCGTCTTGGCGACGATCTCGTGGATGCGGCCCTTGCTCTGTAGGTCGCCAGTGTGGGCCCACGCCTGGGTCAGGTCAGCCTTGGCTGAGGTGACAGCCGACGCCGACAGGTGGATAGTGTCGATCGCCCCGGCGGTGATGTGCTCGGAATCGACGGCGTTGTCGACCATCTTGGAACCGTCGACGACATCGGCCGACAGGTGGGTAGTGTCGATCGCCCCGGCGGTGATGTGCTCGGAATCGACAGAGTTGTCGACCATCTTGGAACCATCGACAGAGTCGGCTCCCAGCTTCGCGTTGGTCACCGAGCCCGCTGCGAGCTCAGCGGTGCCAATCTGACCGGGGGCAAGCTCGGCGGCCTGCCCGTCCATCCAGGGCACCACAAAGCTCTGTTCGTTGACGTCGTCGAGGTCGAAGCGCTGGAGGTAGACCGCCTTGAACACCTGGCTGTTGTCCATGGTGTAGGGGGTTGCCGCCGAAGAGAACGCGCCGGTGAAGAAGTAGAGCTTCTCCGTGGCCTCGTCGGTGAGCACCGCCCAGACCTCGTCGCCGTTGTTGTTCAGGATCTCGTTATTGCTGCCGTCGCGGATGAGAACCAGGCCCTTGGCCTGCGACGGCGTCGCGGAGGCGCCGATCTTGCTTGTGCCGGTGTCGAACTCGTTGGAGGCGCCCGCACCCGACGTAAGTGCCAGGATACCCTTGGAGGAGCCGGTGAGGGTGGCGTAGGAGCCGGAGCCGGGGTCGTAGGCGTGCGAGGTTCCGGCGCCGCTCTTGGTCTGCTCAGCGCCGATGACGCGGCCGAGGATGACCTTGGACTGAAGCGCGGCCTGCTTGGCTCCTGCGCTCATGTTGGAGCTGCTGACGGAGTTGGCGACGTTCTCCAACACTCCGTTGGCGCCGATGTTGGCCGGGGTCAGCGCCTGGTTGCCGCCGTTCTCGTAGGTGGCGGCGTCGGGGGCCTGGGCTGCGGCGACGCGGGAGTCCGCGCCCACACCGGCGTAACCGTTGGCAGCGTTGCGCCGTGCGGTAGCCTCGGCGACGTGGTTGGTGTCGTTGACGATCTTGAGGAGACCGAAGCGAGCGGTTCCTGAACGGATAAGAGACATGCGTACCTCTGCAGAAGGTGTCGTGGTCGCAGAGGCAGCGCCCCCAGTCTACCCCACCAGAAGGCCCTCAGCAAAGGCAGTATCGTGGAGATGGGCCGACCTCAGCGACATGCTGGGGCCGACCCGGTGGAGCGGCGGCCCGGGCCACCGTGCTACCCCCACGATCACTGGATGATCCAGCGCCCCTGGGCCGGCGATGGCCGGAGCTTGGTCGTCATCCACTGTCCGCCCCAGACGAAGGTGCCAGCCCCGCGGAGGGTCTCCACACCGTCGGCGTCCAGGGTGATGTCGTTGCCGGTGTCGTCAGTCTTCTCGACCAGCAGGTCACCGGTGGCGCTGGCGATAGCCAACAGGCTGATGGTGATCGGCCCGTCCGTGCAGTCGGCCACCAGCGTCTGGTCGGTGTCGAGCTGCGCGTACGGGCTGTCGGCGAACGTGATCACCTTCACCGTCGCAGGAGCACCACCCCCGCCACCACCCGCCGCCGTCGTCCTCTGCCACGCCAGCGCAGTCGTCCCCAGGTCGTACCCACCGACAGGCAGATCCGTCGTCAGCGTCCAGACGGTGTCCTTGTCCACCGTCCCCTCGCCGACCTTCACCTCCAGCCCGTCGAAGAGCTGCCGCCCGCTCCGCATCTTCGGAGCCCGGAGCATGAGCAGCCCCGCACCTGGCCAGACGTAGAGCCCGTTCTCGGTGGTGTCGGTCTGCCTGGGCAGCATCACGAGGTTGTCGGCGACCAGGGTCTCGCCGTCCCACACAGCGGCGCCGGCTGCGGGAGCGCTGGAAATGTCCACGTCGCCCTGCGCTGCTACGCGGGCGACGAGGGCTACGCGGGCGGCGGTGGTTGGCTGCCTGCGGGGCATCACGCACCCCCGAGGGCCATGATCACCGTGCAGACCTTGCTGGCGCCCTGCTGCGCTCGGACGAACACCGAGGTGATCTGGTTGAGGCCTGCCCACTCAGTGCGCGGCGGCGGGTTGATCGGAAGGACGTAGGATCCGCCCGCGGCCAGCTCGGTGTAGTGGCCCCCGAGGGCGCCGCCGTGCGTCGGGGTGACAATCGTGCCGCCCCCCGCGCTGCCGGCGAACCCGATGTAGACGTCGTCGGTGGCGTGGAACTCCACCCGAGTGGTCCAGGGCGGTAGCTGAAGTTCCTGCCACGTCTCGCCCAGTTCATCGAGGCGGTCGATCAGGGGCGCGGTGTTGGCGCTGGTGTGGTCGTGCGCTGCCATGTCAGGTATCCTCGATGGTCAATAGTTCGAGAATGCAGACCCCGGCGGCGTAGTCTGCATCGACAGCGGCCACCATGCACGGCTGCTGCTCGTACCCACGGAGCGTGTTGCTGGTCCGCCCCTGTGCAGGGAGGGTCACGTCGACGATGTCGCCAGAGCACATCTGAGCCCAGTCCAGCCGCAGCGGGAGCGTCAGGCGCTCGGGGACTCTGAAGGCCCAGGGGCTCATGCGATCGATGGCGTCTTGGCGCATTGATGGCCCGGCGGTGGTGTCGTAGATCCGGTCGCTGAGGTCGAGCGGCGTGGACGCGATCGACATCGGTAGCGAGTCCGCCAGCGTGTTCCGCGATGCCGTCAGGCCCTTGCTGGCCCCTGTCGCGTGGCCAAGCCGTGTCGCGGCGTCGTTGCGAGCGTACTCCGCGGGCACCGACGGATCCCAGTCCACCAGCGACCACGGGCCCATCAGGTCAGCCTCGGTGATCGTCCTCCCCGAATGCACCAAAGGGCTGAACGGGTCCTGTGCGTAGCGCGCGGTAAGCTGCCCCTGTCGCAGCACCGGCCATATGCCGGCCTTGCTCAGGAGCGTTGTGAGCCACGACCACCCGTTGCTCTGGGACTCCTCCTCGAGAACCTCCCACGAGTAGGCGCCAGCCGCCGCCTGTAGAGCCAGCTCCCACACCTCGATGTTGCTGGTATCTACCAGCTCCTGCGGAAGGCGGATGCTCCATGGGTCTGGCAGTAGATCCCAGACCGAGCCGCCCCCGTTGCCGCTCACCAGCAGCTTGCGGAGGATGTCAAGCGGGTGGCCGTACAGGTAGGCGACGCTGGAGACGCTGTCGCCGATGACCGCCGCCGTCTGTGCGGTGTTGAAGACGTCGGAACCCGACGGGTTGAGCTGCAGGTCGGAGCCCGAGACGCCATCCCATTTCAGGTAGAAAGGCTCACCCGTCGTCGGGGTCACCTTCACGACCCCGACGCCGCTGTTCTGGCGGTAGAAGTTGGCGATCCCCGAGACCGTGATGACAGCGTCGCCCGGTGTGTAGTTCGCCGTCAGCGCGCCCCCGCCGCCCGCGGAGTGGAACAGTTCCACCTCGGTGTAGGTGTCGGGGATGCGTGTCTGCAGCATCGCTCCGGCGTCGCTGAACGTCGCCATGTGCTGCACGCCGCGTTCCAGGCCTGTGCTCGTGCAGGCCTGGAACCGCCCAACCGCGATGCATTGAAACTTGGACACGTCCCAGCCGACGAAGCCCATTTCGAGTGAGCAGATCGCGCCGCGGGGGCAGTGCTTCCGGAACGTGCTGATGTCGCCCACCAGCTCGACAGCCCACTGTCCGATGCTCACCCGCCAGGTGATCGGCCCGACGCGGGTGCCCTGGACCCGGATCCGCTGACCGATGAGCAACAGGGCGCTGCCACTGGCTGACGGCGGCGCGTAGCCCGGCGCGCTGGCGATCGTGAGCGCCCGGCCCGGCGGGGTGCTGCCCAGCCGGAACCCGGTGGAGCCGTACCCACCGTGCACGAGCAGGCGGTACACCGGGTTCCGTGACTGCATCGCGAGTGCGGTGGTGAACTGGGCAGACCACGCCATCAGAAGCGCCGCTGGTAGTACTCGGTGGCGCCGAGTTGCCCATGCACATTCTCGACATGGCTGACCGATTTGATGGCGGACTGCGCCTGGGGGCCCGGGAAAGCCTGACCCGACGCCGCGGCGATGGTTTCCCAGTCCTCGATCAGCGTCACGTCCAGGGTGTGGTTGAGCCGTCGGTGGGAGATGACGATCGGCGCCTGAGCCAGCCCGGCCACCTGCTGCTCAGGGAGCTTGAGCGCCGGGAAGAAGTCGAGCCAGCGCACCAGAACCGGCGACTGCTCCATGGTGTAGACCGCGCCCTCACCGAGGGTGATCTGGGCGCCGCTCAGGCCCCAGCTCGACAGCGTGTGCTCCTCGTACAGGCCCTCCGGATGAGCGCTGTGGATGGCGATGTCAGCGGTCGTGGGCGGGTTCGCCGAGGCCCAGGCCGACCAGGCGTTGCCGGCGGGTATGGATAGCGTCGTCGCGCCGCGCGCCACCGGGGTGGCCGCTGTGTCAATGAAGCCGCCCCAGGCCCGCGCGGTGTCGCGGGTGAAGCCCACCCAGCCGCCCCGCTCCAGGTGGGCGCTCATGTTCCGGAGCTTGCGCACCAGGGCGTCGTCTGTGAACCGGTCCACCGTGATGCGGACCATGAGGCGCATTCCACCCGCGTCGCGGTACAACCCACCGGCTCGGCTGACAGCGTCGGAGACAACCCGGACCTGCCCCACGATGAGGTTCGACAGGCGCAGGATCCCCAGGTCGATCACCTCCAGGGTGCCGTGGGCGTCTGGGTAGTAGTAGAAGGCTGGGTTGCCCATCAGCCCGCCCCGGTGTTGAAGACGGGGCGAGGCATGGCGTGGCCGAAAGCTCCCTGGCGGCGTTGGAGCTTCTGCTCGATGCGGTCGATCGCTGTGCCGTCGAAGTACTCGGAGTGCAGGTGAATGTCTCCGCCGCTGCCGAGCCCGTTCCCCGAGGCTGCAGCCACCGACTGCGCCATCTGCATGCGCCGCAGGGAGGAAATCGCCGGGTCGTTGAAGTGTGCGGCGCGGGCGTTGGCAAGGCTGAACTGGAGGCCCCGCACCGTCCGTGCTGAGCTGGTGCCCGAGCCGCCACTGAGTCCCTCACGGAAAGCGTCCTGGTTCTCCTCTGCGGTCCCGCCGCCGAGTACGGCTGTGGAATACTGGTCCTGCTCTGCCTCCACCTGCGCATCGGTGGACGAGCCAGACGGCCCCTTGGGGTCCCGGCCAAGCCACTGATTGAGGAGGTCGCCGATCATCCCCGCGAACGCCTCGATGAGCGCTGGAATCACCTTGAGCGTGGCCTCGGGCAGCCCCTGGTGAGAGAAGATCACCGCCTCCTTCAGGATCTCAGGGAGCGCCTCGATGATGGCGACCGGAACCCGGGTGGCTGTCGTTTCGATGATGCGGCCCAGGTCCTCCGACAGGAAGTCGGGCAGGGCTTTGACCCCGTCTACCAGAGCCTTGTCTGACGCCAGGATGTTCGCGGTGATCTGTGATGTGCCGTCCTCCGTCTTCTGGCTCAGCATGTCCAACGCACCGAGCATGGCGGCGACGAGCTGACCCCACGGGCCGGTAGCCGCCGCGGTGCTTTGCGCCGCTCCGAGAGGGTCGCTCCCCGCGCTGGTCCCAAAGTTGACAGCCCCGGCCGCTGTGGATACCGCCCCTTCACCGATGGTGATCCCCTGACTCTGTGCCCACGAGACTAACCGGCGCACCTCCTCAACGGCGTCGGTGACGTCAGCGGTGATGTCGACCTCCACTGTGGACGCCGCGTCCAGCACCTCCAGTGCTCGGGTGTACTCCTCGGCAGAGAGGGCGCCCTGCCGGAACGCCGCCTCGACCTCCATCTGCATCAGGCGTAGCTTCTCGGACTTCGTCACGCCCAGACCGAGCGAGTCCGCCATGCGGTCCAGCTCCTCGCGGAGCTTGGAATATGGGTCCTTCAACTGGCGCGCCTCACCGCCGAGCAAACCCATCTCGTCTGCGGCGCCCTGCAGGCGTGATGCGAGGTCGTCGACGGTCTCAGCCACCGCAGATATCGCGGTGGTCGTCACCCGAGACGCGCCGGCTATGTCCAGCAGATCCTGCCGGTACGCATCTCGCTGCGCCCCCGTCGTCTCAATTTCCTGCCCCAGGTTTCCCTGTCGCCGCTGGAGATTCTCAAGTTCCTTATTGAGAGCGGTGAGCGCCCGCCTCTGTTGAGCGATCTCGCCGCTCTGGTTCGCCCCAGTGATAGCCTGGTTCAAGCTCCCTACCGCATCAGCATTCTCGCGCATAGCGGCCGCTGAAGTGTGATTCGCGCGGGCCTGGCGCTGCAACGCATCGACGGTCTGCCCGCGCGTTGCAATCTCTTTTTCCTTCTTCGCAATAAGATTGGATAGCTCGTCTCCTTCTTTTCGGAGGGCATCAAACTGATCCTCAAAGGCGCGCGTTGCTCGGCGGCTTGCAGACTCAGCGTCGAACTCAGCCTGGGTCAGCTCCCCCCGGGCGCGTGCCGCCTCCAGCTCGGTGTCGGCCAGCATGGCGTGGACTTGCATCATCTTCGACGCCTGTTCTGCCGCCCTGCGCTGGGCCTCTGCCGCATCGTCGATCTTTTTCTTGAGCAGGGCGTAGGTGCCGGCGAGCGCCCCGACGGCGACAGCCACCGGTCCCAGTACACGAGCTACCTGGGCGCCACTGCGCAGGATTGCCTCTGTCGCCGCGAACACGTCGCCCAGCGCTGTCGCCGCTGCGCCGGCCTCCGGACTCAGCGCCCCCAGCGCACCACCCAGCCCGAGTACTATGCTGTCTGCGTCGCCAGCCTTGTCCCCCAGATCCTTTGTCTGATCGGCCACCTTCTTGACGCTGTCGCCCGCCTTCTTTGCTGGGCCTGGTGTTCGCTTGAGCGCCCTCTCAAGCGTTTCCGCCATGCGATCAGACGCCGCGGTCGCCCGCTTCGCCTCAATAGCGATACGCTCCAGCGCCCCCTCCAGCTTCTTGAGTTCCAGCTCCTTCCGGGCCAGTTCCTCGGCCGCACGGGAGGTCTTGGACAGCACCGGGGAGGCGCTATCCTTGAGCTCCAGGACCATGCGGACGACGTCAGACATTAAGACCTCGACATCAGGGCTGCGATGAGGGAGGCGACGGTGCCGCCGATGCCGCCGCCACGACCAGCCTGTTCGACCATCGAGCCGCGGTGTTCACGGCCGGTGAGCCAGCAGCGGATGTTCAGAGCGAGATCGAACGGGCTCATGTCGAGCAGCGCGGAAGGGGGAAGGGAGTAGGCGCGGCCGAGGCTATCCATCATCAGGAGTTGATCCGGGCCGAAATGAGGCCAGCGCCTCGGCCAGCCCCTCCTCGGAGCCAGAGTGCTCCTGAATCTCGGTGGCGAGTCTCGCGCGCCAGGGCTCGGGTAGGTCGCAGATGTTGAGCACCGCGCCATCCTCAGACGAGTCCTTGTCCCGTGACACCTCCACCGGCTCCCACTCCTCGCCGGCCTGCGGGTCGCGGCCGGCGACCACCCCAGCGCACACGAGGGCGTCCTGCGCGTTCGCGCGGCGGACCCTGGCGGTGTCCGGGAGGCTGCCGAGTCGCTGCAGCAGCTCCGCGGCCTTGCCCTGGAAGTCGGGCGTCTGACCGCTCTTGGCGGCGCCCATCATCTCGGTGAAGTCCTCGACGGTGAGCAAGGCGAGCAGGTGTCCGTGGCCGTTCACCGCGAGGTCACGCGAGCGTACGCGGCGGATCCGCCACTCCATCGGGCCGGTCTCGACCACCTTGTACGCCTTCTCGGCGAGAGCTCGGAGGGCACCGGCCATCAGTTCGCGGTCCCGCTGGAGGTCTCATTGACCACGGCGATCTTGAGGCCCAGGTCGGTGCCGTCGCTCTGGCACATCCACCGCAGGCGCTGGCGGATGATGCCGGCGCCGCCGACGGGGTCGGATGCCTCGTTCAGATAGGCGTTGTGCCCGGTGAAGGTCATCGTGCGGGTGCCGCTGGTGAAGGTGATCGCGACGTCGCCCTCGGTGCCGGCGAGCTGCGCGGCGAGCAGGGTGTCGTTCTGGTTGCTGACAGCCTCCACCGTGGCCTCGATGGAGATCGTGGAGTACCCGCCGCGGTTCGGCTCCTGGGTGTTCAGCGACCCCAGCTTCGGGCGCCGCTCCAGGTTGTTGTTCAGGACGACACGGAAGCTGATCAGGTCGTAGCTGTTGCCGTCGAAGCTGAGCTGACCGGCGTGCGAGTGCAGCACCACGGTCTCGGTAGCGCCCACCGCCGGGGAGCCGGCGGCGCCGCGTGCTGCGGACGCCTCGGCCACCAGGTCCAGATCGAGGAACATCACCTGCCCGGTCTCGATACCGAACGTGGCGGTGTTGATCTGGATGCCCTCGAAGGTCTCCGAGTTGGTGGAGTTCCCCCGGATCAGCTCCATGGTCAGCGACGGGAGCGCGTTGGCGAGCGTGTAGTCGTGGGTGTAGGTCGGCCCACCGCCACCGCCATCCGACAGCGAGCCGAGTGCTGCCTTGAGCAGCAGGCCGATGTTGTCGTAGGTGATGACCAGCCGCAGCGCGCCGCCGCTCTCGCTGGAGACGTCGTGCTTCCGGCGGGAGACGGTGCCCCCGTCGTACAGGTCAGGCACAGCCTGTCGCTGTACGCGGGTCTGGAGGGAGCCCGACACCAGCGGCCGCCAATTGCTGCTGCCGTCGATGGTCTCCGCGGTGCCGTAGGTGGCCTCGGCTTCGAAGCCGATGTAGGTGCCGCGTCCGGTTGCAGAAATGGCCATGTTCGCCTCGCTCAGTCAGCAGGGGTCCGAACCTTGATCAGGTGTCGGGGTTCGTGTTGCTGCCCGAGCGACGTTCGGATCGTCGTCTCGAGCGTGTAGTTCTCGCCCGCGGTGCCGGCGGCGATCTGGGCGCGCAGGTAGCGCCGGCCGCCGTGCTCGATGATGCGGGTCTTCGTCTCGTCGTACATGCCGGGCTGGTCGACAGCGCCGTCGGTGACCTTCACCTGCGCCCACTGCAGCTCCTCGTACAGGAAGCTGCCGTTGCCCTTCGTGGACCGACCGGCCAGGATGCCGTCGAGCGCGATGTAGACGAAGATCGTCTCGTTGGCGGTCTTGTGGATGTTCTGCGACGGCGACGTGGTCCCCGGGGCTTCGCGCCGCGCATCGACGACGGTGCCGATGGGTACACCCAGCTCGATGGTGCCCAGCTTCGGCGACAGGATCGTCGGGCTCGTCGCGGCGTCCGAGGCTCCCACTCGGCCCCAGTAGATGAACGCCTGGCAGGTCGCGTCCGAGGAGCCCGGCGCCCAAGCGTCGATCTCGAAGACGGCGGACTTGTTCGGGTGGTCCCAGGTCGTGCGCTTGAAGGTGAGCGCGGTGACACCGTCGGCGGCGACCAGGCGCACGTCGAACCCTGTCGAGAGGACGGTGTCCCAGAACTCGTCCCAGGTGTCCGGGATCGTCACGGATGCGTCGATGGGCGTCGCGCCTCCGGTGTTGTCCACCGCGATGGGTGCGCGGAAGTTCCAGGTGGAGTCGAGCCAGCTCATGCCGCCCTCACTTCCTGGTAGTGGCAGGTCACCGTTCCCAGGACAGCGCCGAAGCCGGCGGGGAGCTGCAGGGCGGCGCCACTCAGGACGTCGTAGTCGAAGCTGAGCCCGTGCAGCAGGCTCCCCAGCTTCGTGGCGACGCCCATCGACGTCTCCAGGGCGAGTTCGATGTCGTCAGCCAGGTCGCAGGCGCGCAGGAGAGCCTCGCCGCCGGGCGCCGTCGTCGCCTTCACCAGTCCGGTGATCTGCACCGTCAGGGTCCGACCATAGCTGTTGAGCTGCACCTGCCCGGGTGTCTCGTTGGAGGGCCGGCCGATCGGGGTGATCAGGACGTGCGCCTCGGCGCCGCTCGGCGGCATCAGGCTTTCGCCGATGTCCACCCGCGGTGTGCTGCTCACGGTCCGGAGGTCGAAGTCGTAGCTGGCGCCACCGTCCACGCGGTCGCGCAGTTCGTCGCGGATCATCTCCAGGATGTCGCGCAGCCTGCTACCCACCAGCCACCTCCGTCTGCAGCACGTCGCGCAGCTCAGCGGGGAGGCGCTGGGTGGCGGACCGCAGCCCGTCGCGCAGGTAGTGCTTGCCCGTGATGGTCACCTGCTCCTTGAGGATGTAGTACAGCTCCCCGGTCTCCTTGTGGACCAGCCGGGGCTTGCCGCGGGGGATGAACTGCAGGTCTGGGACGTGGCGGGCGCTGGGGTAGCGCTGGACGCCTGCGGCCGTGGACAGGGCATCATGGACCGGGATGGCGAGGTAGCGGCCCCGCTTCGGCCGGATGGTGCCGCCCTCCTCCTGGATCCCCGCATAGGCCACGTCAGCGCCCCCGGTGCGCCCACCGGCAGACAGCACCACGGCCAGGCCGCCAGGGCGCGGCTCGACCTTCCCCGCGATGCTGTTCCGCAAGCGCCCCGAGCGAACCCGGAGGCGCTGGGTGGCATTGATCTTGGCGCCCGCTTCGGCGCGCAGGGCGGTCTTGATGGCGACGCGCCGCAACGCGAGTGCCAGGCGACCAGCGCCGAGAGCGCGCAGGCGGACAGAGAGCTGATGGACGGTATCAGGCACAGCAGCCACCCATCAGGACGAAGGGCTGCAGGGCCTCGCGCACGCTGGGCAGGAGCGACAGGGCGCGGAGCTGTACCGAGGTGCCGCGCTGCGATGTTGACCGCACGCCGACGGTGCCCCGGTTCTTCCACCAGCCCGCCACCTGCAGTCCGCAGGCGTGCTTAATGGCGGCCGGGATCGAGGTCCAGCCGGCGACGATCACCGCCTTGTTCGCCCGCGGCCCGGTGGCCCAGGCGCTGCTTGCTGCGCTGGTCAGCTCGACCAGGCCTTCAGCGCCGAACAGCGTGTAGTCACCGGAGTCTACCAGAGCATCGGTGCCGTAGTCTCGGATCGCGTCGGCGTGGATGCTGGTGATGGAGACGACCGGGTAGACACCCAGGTCGAGGATGCGCGGGTCCTGGGAGTCAGGACCGTCGATATACAGGGTGTATGTCGAGTCCTCGAGTGTCCTCGAGGCGCCGACCACTCCACCCGGCGCATCCGGGAACCGCAGGTGCTCGGCCGCCAGCGCATCGAACCGCGCGATCAGCGTGTCGAGGGTCGTGTCTTCGGCATCCCCCGCCAGGGCAGGCAGGTACACCTGGACCTCGTCGGCAGTCATCAGAGCCATATGACCACCTCCGGAGCTGGGCGTAGAGCGCGCGGTGCGCGTACGGAGCAGAGGGCGCTGTAGCTATGGCTGTCGGCCATGAGCGCCCCTCCCCCATCACGCCGCCCGGTAGCGCTCGAGCTTGAGCTCACAGGAGCCCGAGACGACCACGCCAGATCCGGCTTTGGTGGCCTTGAAGACGACGTAGTCGCCGCTCTGGATCTCCAGGCTCCCCGACAGGGCCAGGGTGATCTCGGTACCCTCGGTGAGGTCGCCGGTGTCGCCGGTGGTGGTCTGCTCGGAGGCCACCTCGGTGCCCGCGATCTCCAGGGAGAGATCAACGTAGTTGGAGTCGTGCGCGGTGAGGTCCACGGTCGGGCAGAACGTGGCAGAGGAGATCATCGCGGAGTCGTCGCGGCTCCATGTGAGCCCGCTCTTGACGCTCGTGGCGGCGATGGCCTCGGGCAGTTGTAGGGACCTGGTCTCGATGCTCATGGTGACAGCCTCAGAGGTTGTAGCCGTGGACCACGTTCACCGTGGTGGCGGGGTCCAGCGTCCAGAATATCTCCCGACGAGACGCCACGAGGTTGTGGATGCCGCGGGTGATGTCCTTGTCGGCTTCAGCCATGAATCCGCGCCGGACGCCGTACTCGAACTGGTTCCGGTTGAACGTCAGGGTCTGACCCTGGGTGGTCGTCGCGTTGTCAAAGATACCGGTCGCGTTCGTGTCGCTGGTCAGCAGGAACGGGGTCACCACCCGGAGGCCGGCGACGCGCGCGACCTCGCCGGTCACCACGGCCGCGTTCGGGCCGTACTTGTCGACCGTGGCCACCTGGTCGATGTTGAGCAGGTCGCTGATGTACTCATCCCACGAGATGGCCAGGATGAGATCGCCGTCCATCCCCTGGGCGGGCGCGAGCATCCCGCGCATCTGGAGGATCTTCGCGTAGGTGAGCGAGTCGCTCAGGTCGAGCTGTGCGGTGGCGCCGATGTCCATGGCGCGGTGCCGGAGGCCGATCCAGGCGCGGCGGCAGTCCACCCCAGAGCCCAGCCCGCCGGAGGCCAGTACCCCCCGGGGGTTCCAACTGGTGATACCGGTATCCCCGTGGGTCGCCGCAGTGTCGCCGTTGATAGTCGCGTTCTCACGAGCGATCGCCATGGCTCCAGCGGCCCGAGCTATCACCGTCGCCTTGGAGTCGATGAGGGAGTCCTCGTCGGCGTCCGAGTCGATGACGGTGCGGGTGCCGTACCTCACCGCGGTGCGTGACCGGTCGGAGGTGCTCATCTGGGATGAGCGGAACTGATCCGGGTCGTCGTTGAGCGCCTCTCCCATGATGTACGCCGTCAATCCGCCCGCCTGGAGCAGGGGGTTCACCACGGTCTTCGAAGACATCCCGGCAGAGCGGAAGAGGTTGGTGAAGCCGCGCGACAGCTTTAGCTCCAGCGCGACGATCAGCTCCGGCAGCCGCACCTCTGTGGGGATGAACTCCCCACCGGAGCCGTCCACCGAGTTGAAGATGCGCTGCTTGATGCCGTCCGGTGCCGCCTTGAGCAGCCGGTTGAGCCGGGCCACCGACCTGGGAGCCAGCGCGCGGACGATGCGGGGGTCGCGGACGTCGCGGGGGTCGCGGCTGCGAACCAGGGCGACGAACGCGCAGTCGGAGGCCGCGCCCTTCACCGCGGAGTGCCAGGCGCCATGATCGGTGGTGTCATCCAGCAGGCCAGACTCCCACCCGCCGCCGTCCTGGGCGCGCACCTCGCCGCTGTACATCCGCACGGTGGGCGTACCGTCGGCAGCCTTCGTGCTGTACATGCCGACCATCTCTGACTCGGAGCCGCTGGGCGCGCGGCCGGTCAGAGCGTTGCTTTCGCGGATGGCGCGAAGCTCTTCAGCAGAGCGCTCAGCGAGCTTCTTGAGCTCTGCCTTGCTGTCGCCCAGCTCCTTGATGCGCTGCCGCGCGTCGTTGATCTCGGCGATGGCCTTGTTTACCTTATCCTGCATCTGCGCCTGGGTGTCCCCGGCAACGATGGGCTGGATCTGATCTTCGTCCATGGCCTTCACCTCATACGGGTCTCACGACTCACAGTAGAGGCATACACGATTGACAGAATGTCGTCAACAGGCTTCAGTGACGACAGAGTGTCACCAGAGCCAGGCGCGCTCCTCCTCCGGAGCCTGCAGCCAGCTCATGTCGAGGGGCGGCACGGGGGGCGCGGAGTGCCGGACACCCAGCATCGAGCGGCCGATCGCCACCGCTTCACCGTTGCCGGGCACCGTCACCGCGGATGCTTCCAGCAGGACGAGGTCATCGAAGATCGTGCCGCGCTTGCTGAACAGCGGATCATCCTCGTCCAGCGAGTAGCGCCGGGTGTACTTGCCTGGCAGGAAGCCGACCGAGACCGCCCCCAGGAAGCCGCGGCGGTATTGGCTCGCCACCTTCTGTGCGAATTCGTGCTCGGGGTCGTCATCAAAGATGAGGGTTCCTTTGAGAGAGCGACTCTCGCCGGCCCCGCTGACCGCCACGTCCGTCCACTTCCCCACCGGTAGGCCCCAGTAGTTGTGCATCCAGGGGCAGACTGGCGCCTTCATGAAGTTCGTGACATCCCAGTTTTGGAGCAGGATGTCCTTGTAGCGGTCGGAACTGGCTGTGCTCATCACGAACCGCATCCCGCCTTCGGCCTGCTCACCATCAGCGGCTCGCGTCATGGCGGCCTGGTACCCCAGCGCCTGTGGCGCGATGCCTGCGGCGCGGGCGATGGCGTCGAGCACGTCAGCGTCGCCAGTGGTAGGGAGGTGCTCCCCTTCCAGCAGCGCACGAACGGCCCCAGCGTCAGCGCCGGACTCTGCCTGTAGGCGCTCGACCTCGCGGTCCTGGCCGATGTCGGCATGGCGAACCAGCGCGAGCAGGGTGTCACCCGGGGTCCCGATGAGCTGTGCGTACATGACTCTCTCCTCAGTCCACAACCGGCAGCACGGTGCACCGGCAGTTGATGTCCTCGCTGGGGATACCGAACCCCCCGGGGTGGGTGGCCTTGCGACCAGACGGTGAGACGAACCGCTCACCGACGGCGACCTCCTGACCGTCCATCTCCCGATGGCTCTCACGAACCGCAGCGTCGCGGGCCGACAACCACTGGCGCTTGACGATGATCCCCTCTTCGGCGGCGGCCTGCAGCGCAAAGTCGGTACCGCCGGACACCGCGCGGGTCGTCTCGGTGCGGGCGATCATGAGGGCTCGCGATGGGCCGAATGCTGGGGACTCCATCAGCCCCTCCTGAATCTCGGCGATCGTGGCCCCGTTCTCCAAGCCGTCAGTGACGATGCGGCGCACCTGGGCGCGCGTGGTCTGCCCGACGCGGGTGACGAGCTCGCCTACCTGTTGGTCGAGCGGCGACAGCGTGGGGCTCCACTTCGACGCGGCCCCCACCTCACGGATCGCCCACCGGAAGGCTCGAGCCATCGCGCGGCCGATGCTGGGCGACGACGCGCTACCCATGGCTGCGTCCTCGAACACCGTGGCGAACAGCTCGGACCACTCCATCAAAGACAGGTTCCGGCGGATCGCCTTACCCTCGCCTCCATCCAAGATGCGCTCGAGCCGATCGGCGTACCGCTGGCGGGCGTCGCGCAGGTAGCGCCGACAGGCGATCGCCAGCTTCAGCTCCGACGGGGCGTGCTTCGTCCTGATGAACGCGCGCCACAGCGCGGCGCGCCCCCGCTCGGTAGTCGGCAGTGCCCGCACCAACAGGCTCGACTTGCGGCCGACAGCCAGCATCACGCCCCCGGTGCGAGCCAGCCCATGTCGGCCACCGGCTCGCGCTTGCCACCTTCGACCAGCCGCAGCCCGCGCTCCTGCCACCCGCCGTCCAGCGCAGCGATCAGCTCATGCCGCATGGTGTCGTCCAGGGGCTCACCGCTGCGGAGGATGTCCAGCGCCAGGCCGCGCGCGGCGTCCTGCTTCTCGTCCACGTCGTCGCGGACCTTGTCGGCGAGCTCATCGAAGCCCTCAGCGCGGTAGGCGTCGGCGGCGCTCAAGCCGTTGAAGGTGTGGAGCTGCACGCGCTGGAGGCGCTCAGACCGCTGCGCCTGGAGCGCCTCGACGCCGGAGAAGTCGAAGTAGACCACCGCCGACGGATCCCAGCGGCGCGCCAGGCGGGTCAGCTCCCCAGCGATCAGCGCGGCCAGCCCCTGTAGGTGCTCCCAGTAGGTCTTCATCTGCTGCGCCTGCGTGGCGTAGTTCGCCGTGGGCAGCCCGACGCGGGAGGGTGGAACGTGGAAGGCGGCCAGGATGGTCTCGCGGGAGAGCTCAGCCTGCTTCGGGGCCTCCATGTCGCGAGGACTCCAGCCCAGGGTCTCGATGTCGAGCAGGGCGTTGAGCACCATGATGCCGCCGTGGCTGTCGCCTGCGGCCTTTTCCACGGCGCGCTTGACCTCCTTGACCTTCTTCGGATTCCAGGTGGTCACCGCCTTGTCCGGCCCGACGGCGGGCTTGACCACCGCAGCGGGTCGCCCGTGGCGCGCAGCTTGAGCCGTGAGCTTCTGGAACGCCAGGTCAGCGGTCAGAGTCTCGTTCAGCGCCCGGATCGCGCCCTGCCCGTACACGCTGCTCGGGTCGTCCTCCCAGCTGGGGCGGCGCGGGCACAGCACGTCATCGTAGCGGTACGGCTGGGGCTCGCCGCCGCCGTGGTTGTAGACGTAGACGTCGGGCTCGCCGGCGGGCGTCGGCTTGATGGTCGTGCGCTGGGGGTGCAGCCGCACCACAGACGCCGGGTCGCCCCGGTGGTCCACCAGCACCAGGCACGGAGCCCAGCCCGTCAGCGACAGGTCGGTGATCCACTGGTGCATGAACACCAGCCCGCTCGTCCGCTCTGACGGGCGCGCCATCAGGTCGAGCACGGGGTGGTTGTCCTGCCGCTCGCCGCCCACCTTCACCCGCAGCGGCAGGCCACCCAGGTCGGTGCACAGCGCCTCGACGCACGCCACCACCCACGGGAAGGCCCCGTAGGCAGACATAGACCGCGCGACGCTGAACGAAGGCGCAGTCCCCATCGGGCCCGTGCTCACGTAGTCCGAGCCTGCGATGTGCTCCTGCGGGTTCTCCACAGGGATCAGCGCACGCAGTAGGGGCGTGGCGCGGACCATGCGGACGAACAGGGACGGGCGGACAGTGAGAGCGGTGCTCATGGCCCGATGATAACGCAGGCCGCTACGAATTGTAGATATCGACCACCCTGAGTCCCACTACACCCCCAATCGCTGCAGCCCGAACACCATGTACCGGAGCGCATCGACCGCGTGGTCATCCTGCTTGATCGGCTTCGGCTTACCGTCCGCCGTCCTCTGCTTCCACCGGTAGTTCCCGATCTCCCTGATGAGCTTCGGGCACGACCGGAACACGTACAGCCTTGGCCGTCCGTCGCCCTGCGCCACCAGCCGTCCGGCCACCGCCTCGATGCCTGGCAGCACGTCCTTGATCGCCATCTGCGTGTGGAGGTCGTAGTCCTGATGCAGCGTTCGCCGGTTTTCCACGTTCTCAGGGTCAGCCCACCGCACCTCGGGCTCTGGCTCTCGCCGGCCCGGCCAGTCTGAGCCCTTGCAGGCGGGGCACTTCTCGGCGCGCTCAGCAGCCCCTTCCCACCAGCTCTCGGCCTTCTCCATCGGCCCGAAGCCGTCGGCGTCCCAGCAGCGCGGGCACGCCTCGGCCTCCATGATGGCCTCCGCGTGCTGCCCGATGAGCCAGCGCGCCCGATAGTGCTCCCGGTAGATGAACAGGCGCCCATCTGGATCCAGCGCGCCCCAGAGCACCGCCGTCGGGTTGGTGTACCCGAAGTCGATCGCCTGGTAGCGGTCCCAGCTCTGCGGGATGTCGAACGGGCTGATGACGTGGATGTCCCGGCGCCAGTCCGGATACACCAGCCCCTCCAGTGCCACGAATTCACCGCGGCTTCGCGCCGCGCGCTGGCGGCTGCCGTACTTCGACAACAGCGCCTCCATGTACTCCCTGGGGATGTGCGGGTTATCGGCGGAGTGCAGGGCGTAGACCACCGAGCCGGACTCGGGCTTGTCTACGAAGCGCTCCCACACCCAGGTCTGCCCCTTGAGTGGGGTCATAGTGAAGAGCGCCCGGCCAGACCGATCCACGAGGCGCATGCGGGCCTCGTCCACCACGGCCTCGTCGTGCTCCTCGTCGGCCCAGAACAGGTCCCAGTTGTCGCCCTGGAAGGCTCGCCGGCCCTGGTCGTTGGACTTGAACAGCAACAGCCCGCCGCCCGGCAGGTGGGCCGACGCCTCACCGTGCCCCTGCTGGTTCTTCCACTTCGTGCCCGGCGGCAGGTACTTCTCCACCTTCTTGCGCTGCACCCGAATGCTGTCGTTGCCGGTCAGCGACGAGCAGCACACGCGGCCGGGCCCATCTGGCAGCTCGCTGATGTCGAGGCGGTTGAGCCTCGCCCATATCTGCACCGCCAGGCTCTGCTTCCCCTCGGCGGACGCCACGGCTATCTGCGCGCCCTCCTCCGTCTTCCCCGAGCGGTTCCCTCCCAGGACGATGCCTATCAGGATGCCTGGTCCGAGCACCGCCTGGGCTGCCCGCCGCTGGCTGGTCTGCGGCGGCTCTCGGTGCCACAGCCGGGCCCTGGTCAGCGGGTGTGCACCGACAGCGAGGGCCGCCTGGCCCCGCAGGCTACTCGGGGGCCTCACCGCGGATCTCCATCTCGAGTCCGAGCAGCTCGGCGGCCACCGGCGCCAGCTCCATGATCTGCTTCGCCCACGCCTCCGGGTCCTCGATGGTCTGCACCGCCTTGATGGTGGCCTCTATGATCCGCTTCTCGCTCCACTCCTCCGGGTAGCGACAGGCCAGGATGTGGGCGTTAGCGCGCCAGTCCTTGTCTCCTGCCTTCCTGATGGCCTTAACCATCGCGACCTTGCCCCTCGCGCGTGCGCGATTGAGCCGGTCGCAGAAGTCGCTATACTCCCCAGACTTCGCCCCCTCACCCCTCTCAATCCACCGGTACAGGGTGGCCCGGTCGATACTCGCTGCGTCTGCGGCGTCGTCCATAGAACAGCCGCTCCCCAGCGCCTCTTCTATGGCGCTGACTGCCTCCTCAGTCAGCTTCGACGGTCGCCCGGTCCTGGCCATCACCCACCCCACCCAAGCCCAGCCCTCACAGCCCGGCTCACATC